>Ga0115008_10004985_pt1 | contig 11016 bp, 9 predicted proteins | sample FraStrMetagenome_FD_87164 | JGI IMG/M metagenome (GOLD analysis project Ga0115008, IMG submission 87164) | Marine eukaryotic phytoplankton communities from Arctic Ocean - Fram Strait ARC3M Metagenome | ecosystem: Environmental > Aquatic > Marine > Oceanic | place: Fram Strait | collected 2012-06-18
CCTTTGTTGATTAAACGACTTTCTTCATTCATCTGTGTAATTATTCGATTTGCGAATTCAACCTCTCGTTGCCGCTCTTTCTTCATCTGCTGATATCGAACTTGGTCTTCATCGATTCTCACTCCTTCAGCTTTATGTGATCCTTTTCGGTTTTGAAAGCTTGTCAGGTCTCTTTCGATGTCTTCATTCGGTTTAAAAGCTGCATTGTTACATTTAACGTGACTTGTATTAATAAACCTTTACTAAGAGCTTCTGCCTGATAACTCTAGCTCTGTCCAATTCAGAAGGACTTCGCGCTAGTGGTGGTCGAGACTGGTACGAGGCTGGCGGAGGTGGCTGATTGTTCGAACTGATAGTTACAGTAGCTCTTGACGGATGTATTCCTTGAGAAAGCTGAGAATAAATCGGGAAGATGACTGGATGATTTAGGAGATCACTTGCAGTAGGTCTGAAGTTGTATGTTTGAGCTTGCGGCGCTATGTGATCCTTCTTTCGGTCTTTGAAGCAGCTTTTGATAATTTGAGCTCCATGTGAGCAACCCTGAACTGGATTGTAGATTCTATTTTTGATTTTGTAGTAGATTTGCATCATGTTTCGATCAAAAAATGGACTCGTGAGCATGATCATTTCGTAGAGCAGAACGCCAAGCGACCAAATATCACAGTCAACGCCGTATCTTTCTCCCAGACAAATTTCAGGCGGAAAGTACAGGGGTGTTCCAACGCCTACGGGATTTTTATGTACTTTGGATAATCGGAATTTTACCTGACATCGTCGACGCAATATCGTCATTAAAGCAGCGCACGATTCCAAAATCACCAAGTTTGCAAGTTTTGCGCCCACTCATAAAGAAAATGTTAAGGGGCTTGATATCCCTGTGTGCTATTTTCATCGTATGGATGTACTCAATCGCCATAACAATTTGAGCAAACCATAGGAAGATGTCTTCCTGTGAGAAACGACCGCCTAAGAACTCGTTGGAATCAAGGAAGAGAACAGCGATTTACCATCAATTTTGGTGGAGTCAATCGCATTCTGTAAATCTCCCCCGTCGCAGTATTCCATGACGATTCGGACTTCCTTGATAGTTTCGCCCCAGCTAAACGAGCTTTTGGACTCGTACTCATCGATATATCTGACGATGAACTGATGGCTAAGACTTTTAAGAACCTTCGCTTCTTCTCTAGCAAGCGTGACGTCCTCGTCACTTTTTGTTTTGATAAGTTTGATAACAACTTGTAGATTATCTTCAAAAATGTGGAAAACTAATGACTGTGAAAAACCTAACCTTGTTTTCTGGTTGCCAAAACTGCCTTCCCAAAGGCCCCTTTTCCAAGCTCTTTGTCTTTTTTATATTTCTTTTCAAAATCGCTTGTAAAGGCGGGAGTATTTCTGAACATTCTGTCTTTCGGAATCTGCAGCTCGCTCGAATTATGAATAGGGAGAGCGGCATGACGGCCTAGATCAGGCTAATATTTACAAAGGAAGGGAAAGCAGCCTCGTAATTTCGAACTGTAAATATGAAGGATTCAGATATCATGAATCATGAAATTATGTTAAAATTGACAGCAGCGGGCAAACAGACTTGTTTACATCATGACGATGTCAGTTTTAATCAGATATTATTGTGAGGTATCTTCATTTCAGCTTTAAAAATGCATATTTGCAAGTTTGCAAAACCGTGTTTCGCAGCGAAAATGAGGCCCTAATTAGTTCTAATGGCAGCCTCTGATGGGCAAGTGGGCTCAATCTGGTAATTTATTTAATAAATAATTGAGTTTCATTCTGAATGCATAATTCACAGCGAAAAATCAAAGCTGCCCAATATCGCCTCATGTCTCCGTTTTCTGTTTTTTATTCATAAAGTTATTCATCCGAAGCAAGCAGGTAGAACGCTTCTAGACTCTAGAGACTCTTACAGTAAGCTAACAGTTACAGTATACTCAGTTGTGCACGCGATTTGCAACTATCATCCGTTTTTAATCCAGAGAACGCGAACTGTGGAGAAGCAGATAATCAAGACGTCGACAAGTCTAATCCGAATGTCAATTTTTATGGTCTTGAATTAATTAAACTAATCAGAAAGTTTGATTGAATCAAATTCGCGGCCAGAGTCCAATGTTTCTACAGGAACGAGATCACATTGAGAGACGTTTGACAATTGACAGATTGTCGCTGATTTATTTTAACGTGAACTTATGCAGGGAAGGACAAACCCAGAACTTTGTATCTATGCGCTGAGTGGAATTGGTAAGCGCCTATTGCCGCTTTTTCTTTTTCTTTAAATATTTATAAGTTGGAATTTGCTCAATTACTGGAATAATAGTTGTCACTTTTATCGTTTTCCAGAGCTTGTTTGGCTGCGAAATATGCTATCTTCCTGATAAACTAAGTAAGCGTGGTTAACTTGCTTTCACATTATTTCTAGCAAATGTGTCAAACAATGAATATGAAGAAGTCAACCTCGAAAACGAACTTTTCAATTCTTCCATTGACAGGTCAACTCTTGTCATTGTCGATTGTCATTGACTGACTTTTAATTCAGAAGTCCAGTTATCAAGAGCCGTTCCGAGAGCCGATATTGACTGTTTTTGATTATATAAAATTTTTTGACGAGTCAAAATGTACTTCATAGCTTTATTATTAGCCTAATATTGCTCAGATTCATTTATAAGCTGATAAAAATCGACAGAAGAATTTTAAATGTTCTTTTTTGTGGTGTAAAATTATTTTTAATTGGCGCCTTATGAGATCTTCTTTTTGATGAAAAAACCTCTCATGTGCGTAACTTGCCACACACCGACAACCACAACAAGAAGAACCTAAAAATTGGCTGTAAAAATGCGGTAGAAAGAACTTCTGTTACCTGAACGCAAGCCCACCAGAGCACTCGCGAGTTTAGAATCTCGGAAATCTTCCTGAAAACATCTTCACGTGATCGAGCATAGTCCTGCTCCTTCATGATTCTTGTGATTTGATCAGAAAGCCGCATCGTTTCCATTTTCAATCTGAAAAAAAGGAAGTCAATTGATAGATTTATTTCATCGCATCAAACGCTACCTTGACATTTCTTCGTTTTTCGCTGCTTCTTTGTAGTAGCTTCGCGTTTCGCCAATATGGAAGGAGATGTTTACTCTCAATCGCTGCTGAGTCGGCTTTTCTTTCGAGTCTGGCTGGGTCCACGCGCCTTTCTCAGAACTTAAGGGGGTTATCAATTTATTTTTAAGACATTTTTTTCTCACCTGAGACACATCAAATAGCTTCCAGCTTGCTGCGTAGTGAATGCAAATCGACCTTTTGATCCATAAGTACGCTCCATTATTGTCTTTCCATCTGGGTTAGTTACTTTTACCATCATCGACTGGCCGACTTTCGTGTCTGTAATTATTCCGATGGTCGGGGTGACGAGCATCGCGTGATACGAAGCAGTCATAAGGGTGTCACTGGGCATTTCTTCAATAAAACATCGCGGCTTTTCACCTTTTGAAATTTTAAATATTATAAAATTTTTCAACTTTCAATTGCGATAAAAAAATAGACTTTTTACCTGGAAGCATTTCGAAATAAAGAGGCTCCAAATTGGCCTGGACAATGCCAAAAAGTATCAGAAAATTCCTCATAATGAGATTTTCTCTAATTTTTCTGATGGCGTAAAGCGGTTGGTTGCTCAGACAAATACTGAGATGGTCGATTGCGCAGCCCACGGGCGGATCGCCATGCAGTTTTTTGGAAGGTTTTGAAAGGGCATAACAAAGGAGTTTCTTGGTCGTTATGCTGTGTCTGATTGGAATCCTTGATTTAGTTGGGCAAATAAGGGCGGAACAAAATAATTAATTTCTCTGTGTGAGAAATTTAGAAGTCAATTTACACACTTATTTGAATTATCAAATGCTTCAACTAAGAATAATCTAATGAATATTCTTAGAGTGATATTTTTAGATAAATAAAAAAATACATCTCATCATTTCAAAATTCTCAAACTGTTGTCAACCATCTGGATGTGAATCAGAATGCAAGATAGAATTCGTTGTTGTCTTCGTTTATCCAAAGGTGCAAATAAACAAACAACAAGCAAATAATACAACTTATTGATAAGCGCACCTGAAACAGGCCTTTTTCATGGAACTTTTGTTGAATCGAAGATCTCCAAATAATATATTAGTCAGAGTTTTTAAGTCCGGATGGGATTAATTGTCGATCAAGCGTCACCCCGCTGAGCTGCGTCAACTGGCCTACTGTACATAATCAGTAGTAGTGACCCCCTGTTGTGTACTGCCATCCCCATAACAGCGGCAGCCGTTTCCCATCTGCCGATTAAATTTTCCGCCCCGATGATTTTAAAAGCACCCAGTCAAGAATCAGCTCATCAACTCCCCGCCCTCCAAACAAAAACTCGCGAAAATCATGTTTTTCGGGAAAACCAAAGCTATTATCCTATTTTATCTTTTTAACCCGTTTTCGGAGCAAACAGTCGGAGCAAAGTCGTGCGACGAGGAAGAGAATAAAGTCAAGATATTGGACATTGTCACAAGAGGTGTGAGAAACGACGAAACAAGAGAGACGTTTTTGAACGCGTTTTTTGATGACAAAGAAAGTAGGACTTTTTTTGATCTGGTTTTTGGAGAATGCGCAGATGCTCAAAGCGTTTGGGGAAGGATGGAGAAGAAATCAAAGGAAGGGGTTAAAACTTAGCCTCCCAGGTTAACCCTCCGGAGGAAAATGACCAGCTAATTTAACCCTGAAAAAGCTCAGCGTTCAATCTGTCTTCAACTCGCCAAGAATATTCTCAGATGATTTCTTGTCAGAAGTAGACGTCAACAAAATGCTCCTGCTCGGGATCTGGTCGATCGTGGAAGGATACAGTTCTTTTGGTGAGAAGATACAGAATGATTTTGCTGAGATCGATGATTTACGAGCGCAGAAATCACTCAACTCTTTGCTGCTTGATGAAAACCTGAGAACGATTTTCATTGCGTATTATGAAGATTCGTATCAACTGCTTAGGAGGATAAAATCACTGCCAAGGAAAGGATCACATTAATCTTTCTAATTTTTCGTCAATTGTAATAAAAAATATTTTTGAACCTTCAATAAGAAACAGTCGGCAGACGCTGCGAAACTTTTACGAACTGCCAGAAGTCAAAATAGTCCTCGAAGAAAATCACATTTTAACGCTTCTCGAAAAAGCGCTGAAGATTCCAACATCGCCAAAAGTACCAAAAACGGCGCCGCTTATCAGCTCTACCGCCCCGCTGTGCTCGACAAACTACCTGCTTATCATACTCGCCACCTTTATCAGCTTTTACCTGCCCTAGAAAGATGCAAAAAATAAAGTTTTGTATGTTTGTAAAAAATGATAAAAGAAACACCATAAAAAGGCGCCTTATTTTAGAACATCAAGTTTATCAGTAGCAATTATCGCCAGCAAATGATTATGAAATTAAGTGTGGAATCTCCCTGAATACCTTGATGACACAACTTAAACTAGAGTCTCTGATGCATGTTTCATTAGAACAAAAATATAAACCAAAAAACAACAAAACAGCCAAATACTTTGTAAAACATGCTAAAACTTGTTCTGGAATCTTAAAGTGGGGTTACTTCAGACGACGTACATCTGTACACTTTCTGTTTGAAATCATGGAAGAACTACAGCTGGGCAATACAACTGCCAGAGTGTCTACCTATTCCTTTCGGAAATTATAACGGAGTCTTAATACCCAATTCTAGCTGAAAAACTGCTGTTAACCCCTTCCTTGGGTCTTTCTTGAGTTTCTCCATAGCTTCCTTGATTTCATCGTCGGAGAACTTTTCTGCAAGCTGTTTCATTCCCAGACTTTAAGGTGTTTTCAAACATATTTTTTTTCTGACAACATAAGATTTGTAGAACACGTGACTTGTATCGGCTTGAAGAAAGGGGTCGAGAGTAGCATCGAAATTTTTGAATTCCATCTTGTGGCATTTCAACGTTTTCATCATTTCAACTCGCTGTTCGCGCTCAATCTCTTTGCTTTCGTAAATTTGCTTGCAAGTTTGCTTCTTGTACGCGCTTTCCATGCCTTTTTGGGATGAAAAATGTAGGTGTTTTTTTGTGAAGAGACAGTATTTTTAAACCGTTTACCTTCTCGATGATCATCTCGTGTCATGTCAAGAACAACTGGCGGTGGCTGGATTGCTGGTCCAACGAATTGGGATTTTTTCTATGTTCATAGTTGGTAGATTACGATGCGTTTTACCTGAATTGATGGAGTTTTTGGAGAATCAATTAGCTCCGAGACCAGGCAGGATGTAATCGTATTTTCCTTCATAAAAATTGAGCCAGTTGTATTCTTCTTGAACTCACAAACTTGAGAGCTTTACGTTTGTGTACCAAAAACAGTCAATTTTCTGAGAGAAAAAACTTTTTTTCACACATTCCTTACAAAATATAAAAACCATCCGAACAGCTTCATTTTCGCGATTCTCTTTTTGTGAAATGAAAAGTGAGCTCGAGTCGCAAGTTTGCGTGAATCTTGATAAGCTGAGTAACGGTTAGATTCCGAAAATTGATTGATTTGAACTGTTTTAAACTGCAGAACGCCTAACACGATTGTTTGTTAATTTCGGCCGTAATCCCATTTTCCTCATGGCAAGGATTACGAACTCCAAACTTGTTTTTGGCTTTCGAAAAAGCGCTTTGGCTTTGAAACTCATCCGGAATTTATTTATTTATCGCCGCAGAAAATTGACAATTTCGAAATCTAGTTCATTATTGAATTTCTGTTTTGCTGTCGCCATAAATAAAGCAGACAACAATTGCGGTCGGCTTGATCATGAGATGCGTGTTAACTTTTCCAGTTACCGGTCGATAGCAATGAAACAAATTATTTAGTTAAACCACGTTTGGCTCAGCCTTTAATTCAAAATCTTGCAGAATAGTTCCAGTCGATTAGAGTTTATTTAATCAGAGCCAAAACATGGAATGGGCTTCGTAAATAAAGCAGACAACACTTGCGGTTGACAGATTCCAACTTGACAGCCATCATGGTTTCGGGAAACAGGGATTGACTCGAATTGAAATAGATGAATTGAAGATTAAAATTTTCTATCAGAAGCTGGTCAAGATCTTTCCCGGAAAAGTTTCAACCGTAATTCTACTCCAGTTGACGTCTAGTCGGAGATTTAGTCGCCAGTCAGTTGCGCAACTTGAAACGATCGTGAGCTTGAGCTTGAGCCTTTCCAGCAGTATTCCAGCTCGTTTCCGATAATCCGCTAATTGGCTCCTCCACCACCAGGTCGTTAATACCGAAGTCAAGTTTATTGTGCAATCTGCGTCGCGTTTGATTCTAATCCCTTTCTTGAGGGCGCCTCGAACAGTTACCAAACACGCGCAATATTTTCGCTTTTCGAATACAAGTGCTCCAGCTCAGCCCTGACCTTGAATTTGCGCATTTTCTCATGAGTACAGGAGCTTTGATCCGCCGACGCGCGAAAATAAAAATTTCAAGTGATCGTTTCGGTAATTTCTGTTTTGGGCAAAACGAAGTTCAAGGCCAATTACTGCGGTTGAAAGCCAACAACATTTTTTCAAGGGTTGAAAATTATGTAACTTTTATTATCATTTGTAAATTGAAAATTGTGTAAAAACAAGTTTAATCTACAACGGCGAAAAAAGCATTGATGAAAACAGTTCCGTTGTATATTATCGAAATGTATTAGCTAATATTATCAGTTATCAGTACCCCGCGGAGCACTGCCTACCGCGCCGTGCCCTTGAATTATCGATAATTACAGACATCGCCGCCGTAGATAATTCTCATCGACCGCTAATTTATTATTGGAAACGAGGAAATTTGTATCGCAACGGTCAAAAAAAGGTGGAAAGGACTTGAGAATTTATTTCAGTATTGTGCTTAAATTTTGATACAAAATATATAACGAAGCGGATATGCTAAAACATAAGTGGACCATTAATTAACCACTTTGTCCAGAGAGGGTTAACCCGAAGCCTTAGGCACACGACAATATTCCTTCAAAAAAGTTTAGTAAACTAACTGTCCATGAGAAATTCGTATTTTGATTATCAATGGCTTTCAGCTGGCGAGAGATGCATTTTCGTGTTTCAGCTGGCCGCAGTTTGGTGGTACCATAAAAACTCGAGCTGAATTGGGATTAGCTTGTGGCCTTGAACCTCCCATGTCGTCGTCAATCAACCGCACCGGGACACGAGTTGTTAGGTAAGTTACCAGATCATCCCCCTTGTTCGAGCTGTACCACACCTACCACACTGCTGCCTTGGCGCCAGAGCGGCGGCCGCCCGTCGGATCGACTCCAACGCCGGGTCACGTGCGCAGCTCCGGGCAAGGTCTCTCTTGCGCAATTACAATTTGCCTGATTGAGGCTTTAAGCCGGCGATTGATCCCGCCGATGCTTGAAAAACCCACTTGATTCTTCGATTCTGAGCTTTTTCGGAAATGAGCCACTTTCCTCATTGATTTTAAAAGATCGTCGTTTGTTGAACAGATAGATTTCTGATAGCTTATGCAACCGTGAAGTTCCATTTCCGACGTCGCTAATTGACCCTGAGCCGCGACAATGAAGCTGATCTCGATCATATTTTCGTTGATCCGATCTCATAATCGGTCATTATTTCTTCAATTTCAAAATTGACAGTGTCAAACACGCGCTAGCTGTTGGCTAGAATTCAACAACAGGCCCAAAAGCGAAAGCAGGTCCAAAGTTACGAGCGTCATCGTGATCAATGACACTGCCAGTCAAACTGAATGGCCAGCTCAAGGTCAAATGGGTAATGAAAGGCTTGACACTGAGACTTCAAGAAATTTTACTTGAAAGGAGAAATTTCAGCCCTGTCAATGCTCAGGCTTGGATTTCCTATTCAAAACGTTTGCCTTTTGAAAGGACGAAATTTTGTATTTAGCGCTTCATGACGGGTGGAAGAGGGAGCGTAAATATGCCATTTCCTTGACTAAATAAGCAAGATGCACGAGGGCAAAGTATGAGGAATCTCAAGAGCGCTTAAATTTCAAATCTTGGTAGACGAGGGACAAGCGTGGCACCGTAGGGGCCACGCAGAGCATTCATGTTCACATTTTAGCCCCGAAATAAACAAATAAGCGTGTATGGGTTAATATTAGCGAGTTATCACAAAAAGAGGATTTTGGCCTGAATCCAATGCTCGACCAGAAATAGAAGCCTTTTCACACGTGATCAAAATTAAGCTTTGATGTTGATACATGAGTTTGAGCGACTCTGGCCCTTAATTTATCGCTGCTGATGAGATTTCCAATTTTAGTCCTTCTCGCTCGTCAAGGCGCTCCAACGGGCGGCTCATCTCCTTTTCCATTATTGAGTGTGGTCAAGGTCACGGGCGTGGCAGGCTCGTATACCACACCGCTCCGTTGTCGCTGTTGGTCACGTCCGTGGCCTTGGCACTGCGCCAGCGCGCCGCCCCGTCTTGGACTTGGGCGCTCTGTATTGAGCCTGGCAGTGAGCCAGCGCGAGGCATTTTTTCTTTATTTCTTAGCAACGACCTCAAGCGAGCTCTAGCGAGTGAGAGACTAAACTTGAACGCACGCCAGAAATTGATTTTAATATTTTTGTAAGCAGCAAGCTAGCTCAAGTCCACTGGTTGGAAGGTGACCAACTTGGCAACCGGTCAAGACAGACCACCAGAGAAGTTCGACTTGCACTGACAGAGATTTACTGAACATCGGAAGTTATTAGGGCAGCATTGCCTGCTCAGCCAAATACAGTCATGATGATGGTAAGCAAGAATTTTATTATTCAATATTCAAATTGAAGCTCAATGCGCGATTTCTGGCAGTTATTGAAACAATTTATGTAGACTAAAATTAAAGAAAGGATCGATAAATCTGTGAAGCACTGTTTTTGTAAATTTCTTTTCTTTCCTGAGAGAATTTATCGAATATTTTCGATAAAAAACTATCGACATTTCTCCAAAATTTTGTTTTTTGAATAATCAGATTTTTTTTACAAAAATTTTTTCTAAAAACTACCCAAGACGCTCTTTCGTTTCTTGGGCAAATTGCCGTTTCCGCATTTGGTTTGGCATTAGACCCCGAATCTTGGCAGATAATCGAGCTGGGCTAATTCGCCTGAAAATTGTAATTTCTTCGACCTTGGCCTTGTCGGATTAGTTGCAGTCAAAGCGCGAGTGTTGCGCCACGAAGGAGCTGGCTCATTTGAAGCGCCAATTTCGAAGCGTTCCGGATGAGCGCGCGCGGTCAAGATCAGGGCGAAAGATGTCCGGCAAGATGCGTTTTGCGTAATCGCAGCTCGAGCACCTGAGATAATCACCGCTTCTGGCAATTGCATAAGCCTAAGTCCTCGAAAAACAAGAGCGACGGGCAATTAGCATTCACGAGTCGCCAAATCAATAAAGGCGGACTTTCGCAAAAGGCCAAGGTCGATTTTTAAAATACCTCGTCAAATTTTAATAGCAATGATTGTTGCTTTTATGGGCGCAGGGGAAAATTTCGCAAAGAAAACGGATAATTTGTATTTTCGATTTTCAGCCTCATAAAATTTCAGCTAAATAACTAAAAAAAATCTTATTTTTGTTAAATTTTATCACAATTTTATAGCAAGAAAATACATTTTTAGGCGTAGATTGTGATCAACTTTTTTCTCAAGTTCATGATAGCTTATAAAATACCACGTAAAAACGCGAAATTTACACTTCACCTTATGTTGGCACTTGGCCAACATTTGCCCCGTCGAGTGGAGGCGCGCGCACGTGATCTTCGTAGGCACGTGACGTTTTTCGCCCGTGATCTTCGTGCATCATTTATAAGCTCAAGTGCTCATTTTGACGTCAAATTCATAATTTATTCTATTTTATTCAAATTAAAATTTATAAAATTAGTAAAAAAAAAGCATTCATGCGCAAAAAAGGCAAATGTCCAAAATTGACGTTAGGTCAATTTCAGTCAGAATTTAGTCAGTTCTGAAGCTCTAGAAATGCTGCTGGAGTGGATAAGGGCCAAGCTCTGAGCC
>Ga0115008_10004988_pt1 | contig 11014 bp, 14 predicted proteins | sample FraStrMetagenome_FD_87164 | JGI IMG/M metagenome (GOLD analysis project Ga0115008, IMG submission 87164) | Marine eukaryotic phytoplankton communities from Arctic Ocean - Fram Strait ARC3M Metagenome | ecosystem: Environmental > Aquatic > Marine > Oceanic | place: Fram Strait | collected...
CATATCACCAATCTTAGCTCGCCTCATCCTCTGAGTCCTCAAACAGCATACCTTGCTCTTCAAACAGAGCCACGGCAAAGTCGTAGAGCTGAATATCGTACCGATTGATAGATGCCAGGGCCTCCCACTCAGGCGTATCAGGCAAGACCTTGGGGTGTGCATGGCTGTTGCTTCCGGTGCCATTTTTGTGACCAAGCATGTCCTCCGCGCACGGTACCTTGTCTGGTGATTCCTCCCAACCAAAGTATCGATTGAAACGGTCGACACTGTCCTCCATCCTATCGATGAGGCCAATGAGTACCTTTTCCTCTAGAATGTACTTTGCTTTCTCGAGATCATTCTCAGTCAGATCTTGCCAGGTTCCCAGAAGTTGCTTCGTGACCCAGTCATGCTCCGCGTTCTCGGATGCAGCGTACTGCTGAATTGTCCACCCCTTGGTCTCGGGTGAGTACGTTCCTTCCCAGGAAGCGTCTTGCAGGTAGAAAAATTCACTCGCGGCTCGTTCGACCGGGTGACGCATGACAGTGAAGACCCTCCCGCGGTAGTGCGGCGAGAATAGTTTCGCAGCCTGGTGAATATAGGACGTAAAAATGATATCGGCCAAGCCACTCTGAGCCAAACCTAGCTTCTTGGCACGGTCTAGTCCATCGAGGGATGTGGTATCGACGTCGACCATTTGGACATCCCAGTCCGTAGTGAAGACGGATAGTTGGGACGAGTCGATTCCCTGAACAAAATCTGGATTGCCGCCAACCTCCGTTGCCAGGGTCAAATCGAAGCAGAAGCCGTACATATACTCCATAGCGGACCCACCCGCCTTGTGCACGTGAAAGAAGACGGCAGTTTCCGTCAGAGCATCGGGAGGGTCCAAGAGGGAAGCAAAATTCTCGTCCATCTGCGATATATCACCATACGGCGAGGATAGCAGGCGGGAAATGACGGCAGCGGGAGCAAAGGGGCCGGAACCACGGCCACCTCTGCTACCAGACAATGCAATAAGAGAGCCAATCGCACCAAATAGTGCGAAACCTCCAACCAAGAGGCCGAGGCCTCGGCCCATATTGGTGCGGATTGATGCGGTCGTGGGGTCATTCAGAAAATGGGGCATAACGCTTTTTGATGCGTCTTGATTTAGTGATGCCGCCACCAGTGTGCCGTCGCCGCTGCTACGAGGCCTCTTCTTTCCTGACGAAGGGAAAGCACAAAGAGTGGTCATTGCGAGTTGTGTTCTATTGGTTCAAGAGGTTCTTGTCGTCTCGTTTCTAAGCAAGGCAAGGCAAGGCAAACAAGTTCATGGTGGCAAAATGAAAATGACTTGACTTGACTGAAACCGAGACACGTACTTACACGTTTCGGCGGTAACGTATCGATAGCGTAGGTAGCGTACGTGAAATGTACCTGCGGAACGGTAGGTACGCGCATACGAACGAATGCTTGACGCTTGACACTCAGTTGACACTGCGATCTTTGCTCGGCTACAAGCGCAAAACCAGAAGCCGATGTGCCACCGATGCCCATTAGGAATTATTGGATAGGATTCCTAGATAAAAAGATACCGCAAACGATCAAAAGCATGATGTCTAAAAACTCCTTACTCGCTCTTCTGTCCTTTGCTGCTACCGTCGGCTCGGCGTCCGCATTTGTCCCAGCAGCACCAGTAGCTCGACATGCTGTCACATCAACATCAACATCCACATGCCTCTCCGCCGTAATCAACAAGGATTTCGGTCGAGCCGTCGAGTGCGCCGAGCGCTTCGGCGAGTGCGATGCCGACGAGATGGTCAAGCTGGCCGACAAGCTCGAAGACATCGAAGGCTGCGTTTACGAGGATGGCGTGCAGGCAAAGGATGTGTGCGACAAGGAAATTCAAGACCGCAAGGACGTCGCAGACACCCTCAAGATGCAAGCCGAGTTGCAACTTCGGTGCGTTCTTTTTTGGTCCATTTAAAGGGTCAAACCCATCCGCATGATGCATGCATGCAAATCATCTCACATTACATTTATTTATTTGCTCAATACTCTTTCTCTCTCTCAACACGACAATTGTTTGTCTTATACATGTGTGCAGGATGAGATACCTAAAGGATGCCAACCTCTTTGTCGAGGACGTGCACAAGGAGCTGGATATGGAGGACCGGGAAACGTCGTGGGACGAGTACAAGGAAAAGCATGGCATGGGTCTCGGACTTTGGTAATCGATCTTTGGTAATCGACGATGAAAAGAGATCGGCTTTCAGTTTGAGTGAGTGAGAAGATTGCAGAGATATGATGGATGAATAACAACTGCTGCGAGGCACACATGCCAAGGGTTTTTGCTAAGAATATATGCGACAACGAAAGGTTGTTTATCTTCCAACGAAGGAAGCAGAGATCGGGGGGCAAGACCATAATAAAATATCCATTGAGTCATGGTCAAATGGATGGCTTGCTGATGAATGATGAGACATGATTTTGGCAAGCAGTGTAGGAATTCTTACCGTAGTAGAAACATAGTAATCTCTGCCGACCCGTCTCTTACGCAGCTGGCTACTATACAAGTACGTAGGTTGCTGTGCTCATCGATCCTCTTCTCTCATCATCCCCGCCGCGCTCGACGCCGCTGCTGCTGCTGCTGCTGCTGCTACCACGTGCTGCTGCTACATGCTGCGCCCGGTCGTTTTTCGTCTGTCCTTCGCCACATTTGTCCACTTCCCCGACGTCCCCTTTAGGCTTCCAACTCATCTCTCATCATTTTTCAGCAAGCAACCGCCGTAACCACCACCAGCCGTAGCGATGAGTGAGGAAGAGAAAGCCGCCGCCCCGGCCCCCGCCGAGGAAGAAACTAAGAAGGAGGAGGAGCCCAAGAAGGAGGAAGCGGCAACCGAGGAAGAGAGCACGGCAACGTTCGAGCCGGTGGTAAGTGAAAGTCAGCAAGACGTGCCACTGCCGATAGCAAAAAATTTGGCAGAGAGGGGCTCTGCGTAGGACTCAGTACTAATTCTACGCGCGGGACCAACAGTGCTGGAGGCTTGTCCGCCAATGAAGCTTTGGCTCGATTAGTAGAGGTTGTGATGGGACAACACTCGGAGAACCATCACAAGTATTATTATCTCGGATGCTGCTATTTGCGCTAATGAGATAGATTAGCGGGCTGTTTGGGGGGAATTGATTCTCGCTCATTTATTTTGGCTGGCCACCAACCACGCCACCACCATCATCATCTCACACCCCATCCACTTTCAATCCTTCTCTCTCCTACCCAATTAAAATTAATACCTACAGGTCAAGCTCGAGGAGGTTGAGACCAAGACGGGAGAGGAGGACGAAGAATGTCTCCACGACGTCCGGTCCAAGTGCTTCATCTTCGGTGAAACCCTCCTCGACAAGGGCACCGGCAAAAAGACGTGGCGCGAGCGCGGCATCGGCCAGGCCCGCATCCTCCGCCACCGGGAGCACTCCCGCATCCGCATCCTCATGCGTCAGGAGAAGACCATGAAGGTCATCATGAACCACGCCGTCGATCCCCGCATCAAGCTCGAGCCCAACGCCGGGTCCGACCGGAGCTGGGTCTGGTCGGCGTACGACTTTGCCGAAGGGGAGCTCGTCGAGACGGTCTTTGCCCTCCGCTTTGCCGATTCCGAAATTGCGAGCGCCTTCAAGGAGAAGTTCGAGGAGGCGCAGAAGGAGATGGAGAAGGTCCTGGCCGGGGAGGACAATCCCGGAGAGGATGGCGGTGCCGCGGCCGACGAGGCTGCCGAGGCCCTTGCCGCACTGACGACCAGTGGTGATGATGACGACAAGAAGGAGGAGGAGACAGAGTAAAAAGAATGCTTCGGAATGAAAAAAGGTCAGCTGTATATGTGTGCAGAATTTTGACGACGAGCTACCGCGTATATTGCGAGGGCATGTTATCTATGTCTTGGAGTGATGATTGGACGTTTTGCCGGGCATGAAGCTTGCTACTAGCAAAGCGAGATATCCGTCCAGAGATATAAAGGATTCCTACGTAGCATGTTAGATTTTGGAGGCTACGAAAAACATGTATCTGTAGCATATGAAGTACCTAAAACCATGCATAAAAATAGAGGATTACTTTGCCTTTGACACTTTAAAAAAAAGTCATTTTCAAAGATATCCGTGCAAACAATCCAAAGCCAACTCATCGTAAAATCCCTACCAACTCGCTACGAGATTAGCTAGTTCTAGCTAGTGCTTAGATTAGTAGGAGATTTTCTACCTTCGCCTCTTCTGTTTCTTCTGTCCTGGCTTTGATCCATCGCGGCCGCCGCCTCTCTTTGCGCTGTGATTTGTAGGCGCTGCGAAGACATCCTCCTCGTCACTGCTTTCGTCATCTTCCTCCTCTGAAGACGTCGTCAAGCTATCTTCGTCGCCACTATTGTCGCCACTGTCACCTCCAGCCCCACTTCGCATATCTTGGACAATATCATCGTCATCATCACCATCGTCTTCAGAGTCTACGTAGTCCTCTACCTCATCTTCCATGTAAATATCTCCCTCCTCCTCACCATCTTCTGCTACAGCATTGTCGCCTGATCCATCAACAGACCACGTGGGATCGTCGCAGAACAACATGGAACCAAGACGCTGCTTCAAATAGACACAATCCAGCATCTTGCTCTTCTTCGTATCAAATGTTCGCAGCATCCGATCCAAACTGACACAGGCCAGGATAGGTAGGGTCGGATGCTTCTCAATTTTGCGAATGGAGCCGCCTGGTCCGGCGTATCGGCCGACAGTGCCCTTCCCAAGACTGCGTAAATCCAAGGCATGCATATCACCGGCGGCATCTCCAATCATGTAGCCATATCCGCTGCTCACAGACGAGTCCAGTTGGCAGAGAGCAGTCACACGGTGGGACAAAACCCCTTCCTTTGTGCATAAGATAGGCCGGCGCTGCTGGGCAGTCCCAGACGATGCTCGGACGTCGTAGATACGAAACTGTTTGTAGGCAGTGCCGGCTGCAAGTAAATTGGTCGATCCCTGTATCTGCATCCCGTCGCCATCGCTCGATACGAAATCGAGGGCGCTGGTCCAGATGGGATGCTGCAGCAAAGTTTGCAAGTCAGGCCTGAGGTTCTTCGCCTTCCACAAAATATCGCCGGTCTCAACGTCGAGCAAAGTGGTCTCCCTCTCTCTGCCAGATACTGCAATGCACGACGCGTCTGCATTCATGGCAAGCGCCGTGGCAATGTCGTTGTTGGCAAAGTTCCCCTTGGTGTAGGAAATGGTTTTGGACTTGCCGGCGAAGGCATTGTATTGCGCAACGACAGACTTGTCCGATTCGGTGGCCGCCATGTTGAGCACTGTCAGACGGCCCATAGAGTCAACACAGGCCGTGATAGAACTTTCCATCCTACTGCTGCTGCAAATTCCAATCGGTCTGCCGGCGTCCTCTTTCCCTTCATCGCTCTTGTCTTCGCTTCCGTGGTTCGCAAAAACGTTGGGAGTCGCACCAAGCATGTGATATGTTGCAAGCTCCGTGGGCTTGCCACGCTTGACAACCGGTCGGCTGCTGGTCCAAGTTTCCACAGTGCCATCTGCCCGAAGAGCTGCAAAGGTAAACGGCGACGAAGTGTCGCCGTCATCCTCACCCCCCGCATCGTCGTCTAGGAGGCCTACAATCGACGAAGGCAACTTGGCAAGGCCCACAACCCCCTTCCGGCGTGTTTGATGCTGTGGCTGCTGGTGTGGTCCATCAAGGCGCGTCACACCCTCACAGTTGGCTGAGGCCTGGACGGCACCGCGTTCCGTTGGGTTGAGGTTGCGTGAGGCCTCCGGTATCGTCTCCTTCAGGAGGCCGCATTCGTCGCCCGTGATGATCCTCATTGCTGGTGTTCGGCTGGCTGCCGCAAAAAATGAGTGGATGGCAGAGAGGGCGTTCTGTTTCGATGTTTTCGATTTTTCCGGGTGTCAAAAAGATGCTCGATCTTCGCCCTGCCTTCGCGGTCTTTCACCAAGTCATGCTTTCACCTTCATCAAAGATAGAGATGCTCAAAGCAGCAGCCAATCGTAAAAACGGCATCGCGGCGTATCGCAATGATTCGAAAGGCAGCAGTGCTGAGGCGGCAAATGGCGTTGGCACGTGTGGCAACGCGCACATCAGGCGTCATAGCAGCCACTAGTGGAGCTGGGATGCTTCTGATCGGCATCGCTGCGGCTACTTTCCAAGACGAGGATAAAAGTGGCCCTGAAGAACATTTATCCGGCAAAAGACGAGGCATAAGTAGGTCGAAGTTCGATGATGAATATCGGCAGACGAAGCTGACGAACCTCTGTCGTGCCCCTGCCACTCATTTATTGGAGCTGGGCTGCAGTAAAAGAAGGTGCCAGTGCGAAGCAAACACCGCTTCATCCGCCGCCGTCAGCAGGAAGGCATCCCCAGCTGAAACACAAGATCTCACTCGGCGTCTGACCCTTCGCCGAATGAATTCTGCCGCGACGGAAAATACTGTGGAATCGCTATACGATATCGATCCAGAGCCCCTGGGTGTTGGTGCCTTCGGCGAAGTGTACTACGCTAAGGATCGAAGGACCGGTCGAGGAGTGGCCGTCAAGCGCATATCCAAAGAGTACACCGACGAATTGGAGTTTCAGCGCGAGATGAATGCCCTTTTGCACATTCGCGCCTGTGGCGGACATCCCAATATATGCCAATTACGTGAAAATTTCGAAGAGGCGCGTGACTTCATTTTGGTCTTAGATTTAATCGAGGGTGGCGAAATGTTTCAGTATTTGATCGACAATGGAGCATACTCGGAATGGGAAGCGGCTCGATTGATACGAGAGGTTGCATCTGCCCTTGCTTTTTTGCACGGGGTAGGCCTCGTTCACGCGGATCTCAAGCCCGAAAACCTAATGCTGACGTCGAAGAACAAGGACGAAGCGACCATAAAGGTGGTCGACTTTGGGTGTGCCGGTGAGTTATTTTGCCGAAAATTAGATGCTTGCTGCTTTGGGTCCGATATGCTGCGATTTATTATTCTCACTTATTCAATTGTCACTGCATCACACAGAAATCGTCCCGGAATATTGGGGAGATGGCCCTCCTCTCGACGGCGGCGATGGTTCGGATGAGGAAACCATCCAACTCGCACTTATGCAGCCAACCAGAATGATTAGGCCAGGAAGAGCGGGTGGAACTACTTCGGCATATTGTCCGCCTGAATCATTTGATAGTGATGAGGGGTCACCGATTTCGCCCTCTATGGATTGTTGGAGCCTCGGCGTCATTCTCTACATCATGTTGGTCGGCCTCCATCCTTTTGATATCAACTCCAATCTAACTGACGAAGAGATTGAGGTCCACATCAAGGAACAACGTACTCCTCCCCTCCATGGGTCGCCTCACACGGCTCATCTTTCACCTTCTGCCATTGACTTGCTTTCGAAACTCATGTCAGATGATCCGAGGAAGAGGCTATCGGCGCATGAGATGCTGGATCATCCCTGGGTCAAGGGAGAAACGGCACGAAGGGATGTGATCGAGGGTCTGGACGAAAAATTGTCCAAATTGCGGCGCTTTCAGAGCAAAGTCGAGGCGAAAGTGTTCCACAATCTGATTTCATGGTCCGATGACGATCAGCGGAGAGATCCAAGTCAGAAGGGTAAATCATTGCTGGAGAAGGCATTTTCGTCCCTGGATGAGAGTGGGAAGGGATTCGTCACTATGGACGACGTCGCTCGCTACGTTGGAGCAACGGTCACTGATCATGAGGGCAATGTCGAGTCTGCCGTGACTGCAACGGCAGACGATACGTCCAAGTCGGATTCCATCAATCTATCAGGATTCTCGGATCTGGTTGGAGAGCACATGCAAAGCAAATACTTCCCTAGGGGACACGTAGTCTTTCACGAGGGCGACCCAGGCCAACACATGTGGTTTATTAATAGTGGCACAGTGGAGGTCTCTACAAAGGATGGCTTCCGAGCTAAATTGGGACAAGGTGATAGCTTCGGTGAAGGTAGCCTGTTACGTCCAGGTGCTACCAGATCAGCAACATTGCGCTGCGCAACTCCCGTCCATGTCATTCAGGTCGACAAGGAATACTTCTCGAAATATTTAAGTTCAGGCGACACCAAGATGGCATTGAGGCTGCGTGAAAAGATCAATACTCGCAGCTTTGGTCGCGTGGAATTTATCCTATCCGAGCAACCAGGATTGGAAAGAGTTGACTTTGAACAGGGAGATATTTTATTCAATATTGGCGACGAGGCCGATGAGTTCTTCATACTTGACGAAGGAAAGGTTGATGTCCGCGGGCCGAAGGGGAACATCATCTACGAAATGTCTGCGGGAGATGTCTTTGGACTACAAAGCCTCGTGATGGACAGATCCCGAAAGGCAAGCGCGACTTGTTCGAGCAAAGATGGATGCAAATGTAGACGCCTTGACTACCACCGTTTCAATCAGCTGCTTCATCAATCCCCGGAGCTTAAGAAGGCCCTGCACGATATGTGTTACCGCCGTGAATTTAAGCGCGCCGTTGTTCTAAGATCACGTAAGTCCTTTCCCGTCCAGGATCAGTTGCGGCAGGCATTTGATGATCTCGACAAGGATAATTCTGGAGTATTGAGTGTCGACGAGGTTCGCGATCTATTGACGCACCTTGACAAGAACCTCACCGAAGACCAGCAAAAGGTCCTTATTGAATCCATGGACCACACAGGGTCGGGAAATATTACCTTTGACGAGTTTCAGAGCGTTTTTGGAAAACTCTGATTATCAGGTATTGCCACTTATCTGTCGCTACATATAGATCCAATTTTGTACATACATAAAATATATATATAGGAATTCCTATATGTGAATAATCAAGTAGCAAGTGCAATTGTTTTCCAATTATTCGTGGTAACTAATTGAACTTCCCTTTCCCAAAGGCACGGTCAAAAGATAAACCAACACAAATATGCATGTTGGTACCCTATGCAAAAAAGGTGATGAATAGAATAATGAATACAGCAATGACAGCGAACACTTTGAGCGCCAGGGCCCTATTCGTTCTCAGGTTCTCCAATGTATCGGTCAGCGTCGCCAAACTCAGATTAATGGTATCGTTGGCATCGTCCACGTTGTCCTCAACTCTCTCGACCATGTCCCTATGCTCATTGACCATGACGGCGAGCTTGTTGAAAATATTGCCCAGCTCGAGCATGTGCGACTCGACTGTCTCCATTACATCGGCACGTTCCCGCAAATAATTCTGATCGGGGATGAGTTGCATCATTTGTCCCTGGCCTGATTCCGATTCCATGCGCATAATGTCCAGCGGCGTCAGCGGCTGCTGGGAGGATGTGCCATGCTCCGATTGTCCTCCCCCGTAAATTGACGAAGACGAGCCAGAAAACTCTCCCATCGGTTCTGAGCTGGAATGACGTAACCGCATGCCCGAAGAGGGGGTGGAATACAGCGATGAGGATCCTCCACCTTCGTGAACAATCCCTCCTGCATAGGTATAGAATGTTGAAAAGAATGACGAGAAGGGTTAGGTACCAGTATGCCAGTATGTCAAGTCGAAGGTGTCTCAGATTGACGCAACAAATTCGCACAAATCCAGCAACAACTTAAAGCCTGCCGCCAATGATAGCATGGTGCCATCAATACTTTTTCACATAACACGGTGCATCTCAGCACTCACCAGGCCTGGGCAGGTAGCTGCCGCTACCACTGGGTTCGCCGGCAGACATTTGACCGTCACCACCGCCACCTCCTCCGGGCTTGCCCATCATCACGGCACTGGTCAAGTCCAACCTTGGACCGGCGCCCGGCCCACCCGGAGCGCTGTTGGCGGCAAGGAACGAGTTGGGCCCGCCGCCCAGACCGCCGCTGCCGGGGAGGGCATCCCGATCCCCGGCCGACCCAGCTCCACTTCCATCGTGGGAATCGTACACCATGGGACGATTGCCCAGGACGAGCTCGCCCTGCCCATCACCGTCGCCGCCACCGCCGCCGCCGCCGATGACGCCCTTCTTCCGGTCCTCGTTGTCCTTCATCCGGGCGCTGCGCTCCTCCAGCAGGGACTTGAAGCCCATCCCGATCTGCTCGTACTCCTCCTTGAGGGTCTCTCCGAGGTTGACCACCTCCTCCCCCCGCTGGGAGTTCCGTCCCAGCCGCCGCTTGTTCCGCGCGATGACGGCGCCGGCCTCGTCGAGCCGGCCGTCGAGGCTCTGGACCGACGTCTTGATCCGCAGGACGAGCCAGTTGACCCGCTCCGTGTCGTCGACGAACAGATTCCTCCGCCGGACCAGGCTGGCCAATTCCGACAGCATGGCCGACGTGGCGGCGATGTCGCGGGAGATCTCCGACGCGGTCCCGTGGAAGTTGCGCAGCTCGTTGGCCGGGTCGGACGGGTCGGCGGCTGATGCGCCGCCGTAACGGCCGCGCATCGGGGCGGCGGCGCCGCTGCCGGACGAGGTGTTGTCGTGGATGCCCGTCGGGGCGCGCGAGATGGGGTAGGGCGGAGGGCCGCCGCCGCCGGACGCCGGTGGACCATTCCGCCCCCCGACCCCCTCGGCCTCCAGGTTTTGCACTATGGCGAGGAATTCGGCCGTTCGGTCCTCGGTGGCCATGATGGATGGCGGTGGGTGGTAGATGGGTTCTTCAACTAACTATCTGATTGTCGGAGGGAACTAATCTGGCTTCCGTTTAGGTCACTTGGGCACGTGTTGCGTTCTGTTGTGGGCGCGCGGCGGCCGATACGTACTAAGTAGTACCCCCTGATTCTATTGCTGGGGCAATGGAACAAATCGAGAATGAAGGACTGCGCCAGCCAAACGTACAATCTCAGTACATGCAGCAGAGCCCGCGGCACAACAGGCAGGTGGGGCAGTGCAATCAATGGACGGATCGGATGGGCAGTCATCTTCGCTTCTGAACGAAATGTGTTTTCATGTTTAGTGGCTATATTATGTAGTTACGTAGAACAGCTAGTCAGCTAGTGCCTTTCAGAAATGTGCACGCACGCAACGCACGGCGCGGCACATCGGCACATCGGCACATATTCCAACATCCACCCGA
>Ga0115008_10004989_pt1 | contig 11008 bp, 2 predicted proteins | sample FraStrMetagenome_FD_87164 | JGI IMG/M metagenome (GOLD analysis project Ga0115008, IMG submission 87164) | Marine eukaryotic phytoplankton communities from Arctic Ocean - Fram Strait ARC3M Metagenome | ecosystem: Environmental > Aquatic > Marine > Oceanic | place: Fram Strait | collected 2012-06-18
GGTTAGAATTTTGCTCGTTCATTATGACAGCTGTTATCGTGGAAATTAACTTTAGCGCCGCGAGCTCGCTTAAATAGCCGACAAAGTAAGGAGAACCTAAAACTCGCGTCGGTGGTAGAGGAGTCCCATAGCCACCGACGACATCGTTCTGAGGCGGACATGGAGAGTGCGGAAAGTGCGCCTCGCGGTGCACTCGCCCGTGGCGCGTCAACCCGCTCGCTTTTCAGTACAGACTCGCGTGCGCCCGCTTCTGGTATATTTTTTAGAAATTGCTCATCAACAAAAATATTTTTTATCAAAATCAAATTATGAAAATATTCTTCAAAGGAAAATTTTGCAAATTTTCTTTATTGTAGCCATTTATTTTTAGATGAGACCCCATCTGGGAAGAAGGAGAAAAGTAAATGGAGTCAAATTAAAACAGCAGTGGCTATTTCTGAGCCTGGTACTTTTAGACAACTAGACAGCCAAAATGTACTATTATATCAATATATTTTCTTTACTTATCCCTTGTTACGCTACTAACGATTTAGCATGTTTTTCGATCTGGTGATTTAAATTTCAGGTCGCACAGGAATAGACGATCAATTGGGAGCGAGCCGAGCATCGAGCTCGATGGGAGAAAACAGGTATTATCGCGCTTTCAAGCTTTTAAAAATACGAAGCATTTCACTAATTGTACGTTAACAGCACCGCACCACCACCAACAAGGGATCGAGTTCTCTCTCGAGCCGAGAGCTTTGCTTCATCCCTGCATCTTGGGTAAACCGATGCATGACATGTTTTTTAACTGATTTAAAAGCAGCGATTTTTAAATCAGCGAAAATTTCTGTTAAATTTGAAGATTTTTTTGCTGACAAATTTGGGCACTTTCAATTTCAGTTTTAACAATTCATAGGCGGCGAAAAGGCAGAAAAGTCTCCGAGCAAACTGATCTACCAGAACAATCTCCAGCTGACAAATTGATCGCTACACGATTTGCTAATGCTGCTGAATGCCAAGTCGAGCATAACGAGAAAGTTTCGTGGCTCTTGAAGTACTGGAACATTGTCGAGCAGGACATTATTTCGCAAGTAAAGGCACTTCCTGAAGATGAATCACCGAAGAAAGGAAAGTCGAAAAAACAAACACCGGACGAGGCTAAAGCCGAAGAAAAACAACTGAGCGCGGAAATTGAGAGTGAACTCGAGAAAGAAGAAGTTGGTGTCAAAACAATCGAGATTGACTGCATTCAATGCGCACCTTCTCTTGATGATATTTACAATGAGCTTCCATCAGTCGAAGAAGTCGATGATGACTTAGGCCTAGGCGCGAATGGTCCTCCAATTCCAGAGCCGATTGAGTTTTCGGTTGTGCCAAAGCCGCAACGACGCAATGCGCCCTATTTTGACAAACCAAAGTTTTTCGACCTCATTGCTCTTGGCCAGGACGATCCAAACATTCACTCGGATGATCGCATTACCGAATCGTTAGCTGATTCTGTGATGACGGATGCAAGTGAAAAGCCGTCAAGTCGAGGAAAGAAGAAAGGTAGAGGCTCGAGCAATGCAAGCAGAACGAAAACAGAGCGACCGAGTCCATCGCCACTTCCAGAAGTTGAACTGCAAGAAGAGAAGTTCTTGCGGCTGCAAGATTATCGATGGATTTTGCAACCTGGAGAAGAGGTTACACTCAAAGTAAAATTTGAAAGCAGCAAAGTTGGAAAAATCGATAGGCAACTATCGTTTGAAACAGTCAGCACGCGTCAGGTCTTTAAAATCGCTGTCCGCGGGGTGTGCACCTTTCCAGATATCAAACGCGAGTTGCGCAACATTTTTGTCCCTCAAAAGCCCCTCCAAAGTCCGGATGGAATTGTTCGACCTGTCGCTAAGATTATTAATGATAAGAAGAAAGAAACGATTAAATTTGAACCGGCGCTTATCGGAAAAATGGAATCCAAGGAAAAGAATTCTGGAGCGGTGAAATTGAAAATACTCAATGAAGGTCCTTTACCCGCCGAAGTTACATTCGCGATGAAAAAAGGTGACTCAGTATTTACCTTGGACCCATTCAATATGAACCTTTCACCATTCGAGAAAAAGGTATTGAGCATAAACGCTTTCCCAAGGACTCCTGGAATTCATGAAGACGTTCTTATTGTCTGTATTTCTGACAATCCTGTACCTGGGATATTTCCTGTCCAAGTAACTGGCGTCCGACCAGAAATTCAGATCTCTTCAGACGGGGAAGGAAAACCAATAAACTTTGGAAAAGTGCTACTTCATCGTGTTTCAAGCCAAATCCTTCACTTGTTCAACCCAACAGATCTGCCTATCAATTGGAGAATTGAAGGTCTGGATAATTTGGGCGACGAGTTTACACGCAACTGCGACTCTGGAACAATCAATCCAAAAGAAACTTTCGATTTCATCCTTGACTTCAGAGCGCTGAAGGCTCAGAATCATAAGCGAAATATCCGTCTTGTCGTAAGTGACACAGATAACATCGTCGGGGACTGTCAGTCAGAAACTATCCCTGTTTACGCTGAAGCATATGACGTAGCAATGGACATGAGTTTTCCGAAAGGCTGCGACGGGGGACTCGAATTCGGAACTATCAAGGTTCATGATGAGATGAAGCAAGTTTGCACATTGAAGAATCGAGGCAGATATGAGATCTCGTTCAAATTTACACTCGAAGATCATCTTTACAACAGCGATCTCTCCCGCTTCTTCAAAATCATGCCCCAGCAAGGCTCTCTCTTACCAAACGATCGGCCAATGCAAGTTAATATCGTTTTCAATCCGCCTGAAGAATTCCAGCTCACGAATCTTCCAATCATCAAATGTCACGTGATAGAAGCAGTGCTTGGTGAAACGATTGCAGCGATTCCTATTAAAGTATCCGCGCGCTCGGTATTCTCGCAGTTTTCGATAACCCCTTCAAAAGACATCAATTTTGGCCCGGTTCCTTACGGAAATCATAAACGAATTTTTGAGATTGAAAATCATGGCGAGTTCGACTTTAAATTCGCCATCTCTAAACTTGTCAAACCAGGATCGCCACCCAAATCTGAACGACCTAAAAGGACTAAAGACTCTCGGCAGAGCTCCGCACAGTCCAGAAGGCCCGGCCAGCTGACCAGAGAACAGACTCAAGTCATGAAATTGGCTCATGGACCTTTCATTGTCTCTCCTGGTTACGGAAACGTGCCTGTTGGAGGATCGATTGTTATAAATGTTGACTGTAATGTAGAGGCATCCAATAAATTTGAAGAGTTCATCGCCATTGAAATTGCAGACAGAGATGTTCGACGAAGCCCAGCGGGAATCAACTACAAATTAATTGCGGAAGGATGCCAGCCTTTCATTGACACGAGTAACAGCGATGCCATTTTTGAAGAACATAGAATTCTTCATTCAATTGAAGAAGCTATTCACTTGCCCCTTTTTGACTTGCAATGCGGAATCTACGGGCAGCTGGAGAGCCAATTTAATTTTCCTTTCTCTACAGTCGGGGTTACGAATTCTGCCCGCATCAAAATCGTCAATCCTTCAAAACTTCCATGCGATTTTGTTGCAGCTATTAAACCGCTTACTCCAAAAGATCGACTGCGCGTTGCAGAAAGTTTTGAGTTTACTCCGTCACGCGGTCAGATAACTCCTCACGGGAGCGTGTTTGTGACAGTAACTGTGAAACCAAAAGCTATCGGCGAATATTGTGCTCAGTTCGAAGCTTCAGTCGAAAACGCACCGAAATCAAAACCACTTGTTTTCACGATGAAAGCCGAAGCGTACTTGCCGAGAGTGGAACTGGTTCATCCTGCAGCTAGTCCTGTTGATGGAATGAGAAGAATTTATTTCAGAAATACGATAAAGGGAGAAATAAGCACCACAAAAATTCAGTTGCAAAACACAGGTCGTCTTCCAGCAAGAGCGAGATTAACTATCTTGAACTCTTCGGCATTCAAAATTATGGACAAGGAAGAGATAATCGATTCCCGAAAAGACGTACTTGTCAGCCAAGGAGAGCTCAAAACGCTCGATGTTTTCTTTTCGCCTGATGAGATTGGCAATTACGAGGCTGATCTCACCATTAAAATCATCAACAACGACTTTGAAACGAGCGAGACAATTCTTTTTGGCGAATGTATCGAGCCAGATGTCATGTTGACAAATTTGCCGATTTTATCAACACATCTTGTCGGAAAATATTCACAGGCGGCTCTTGATTTCGGAGGACTTGCTATAAATGAGGCAAAACGGAGGAGTTTAACTATCTCGAACAATCTTAGTTCTGCTGTCCGCTTTGAATGGGATGAACACAGAGCAATTTCTTTTGAGCCTTCTGTCGGCCACATTCCAGCTAAATCAACAATCGATATTCTTGTGACCTTCCAATTATCAGAAAAATTAGAGTTGGATGGAGAAGTTCTTGAATGCACTATTTTGCCGATTGTTTATGAAGAAGAAAATAGTTTTGTTCAATGGGATGATCGCCTCAAGATAATAAAATGGATTGATGGGAAGAGCGCTTCAGGAGGACGCACCAAAGAAAAAGTTATAGAAACTGAAGAAGAGCCAAAATACGAAATTAATGGCGACGCTCGGGCGCTGCCGATCTACGTTTTTGGAATCGTTGATTTTTCACGGCCAGAGTTGAAGATCGAAGAGGTCCATTTCTCTCAGGTGGAATTATTCAATCAGGCCAGGAAGGAAATAACTTTAAAAAATGCTGGATCGACTGTGGTTGATTTTACATTTGATCTCGTTGATCGCAACACGGGCGAAAGCGTCAGGCCATCGACATCTTCCCGATCACATATTCATACTGCGGTACCGTTCAACTTTCGCGATCCGGTGTACAGTCTTCATCCCAATTCTGGACGACTCAAAGAAGGTGAAACAAAAACGATAAGCGTGTTTTTCAATCCAAAAGAAAAAAAGGAATATGAAATGACTGCGTTCTGTCGCGTACCAAACATGGAAAGCCGCGAAGCTCTAATGATGGCGCTAAGTGGCTCTGGATTTACTCCAGGAGTACAGTTTATTCTACCAGAAGCTCACTCAACACACTTCAACAAGCATCATGTCGCTCTCGAAAGAATAAACGAGGAGCAGCTTCTGGTGAAAGTAGAGCCTGTAGGTCTCGGTAAGAAGTATATCACCTCGATTTGGATTCTTAACTCTACTGGAAATGATCTCCCATGGAAATTAACCAGAAGAGCTGGTCGGAATACTGAGTCAGAGGAGACAATTGTTTGCAACACTCCTAATAGAACTCTGTTGTCGGGCAGAAAACAGATTTTGAAATTTGAATATTTCTCAAAATTGTCCAAAAAATCGATAGAAACCTGGATTTTCAACGCTGGTGACATCGAACAAATTATTAGTGTGCAAGCGATGCCGCGCGAGCCAGTGTTGATTGTTGACACTACCCATGTTTCATTCCCAGACCTCATCTCAAATCACACGCAGAAGAAATCTTTCAGAATCGTTAATCCAGATCCAACTCCTGTCAAATTCAGAATAAACGACGATGAAAAGGCGACACAAGCTGCTGGGTGGGATCTTCAGCTTTCCGAGAAATCTGGCATTATTCAGCCTAAGAAAAGTGTTGAAATTGAAGTTTCCGTTCGTAGTAAATGTCCAGGAGAGCTTGCTCACCCGCTTAATATCCTCGTCGATGGCAAGATTTCACCTCTTTCTGTGAATGTTAAAGCGCTAGCACACGAAATGACAGTCAATATTTCTTCGCACGATGAAAATGGCACGACGGTCGTTTTCAACCCGAAGATGAAGAACTTAGTTGATTTTAGCCTCGTTGAAGTGAACACGAAAGTGATGCGAACTTTCAAAATCAGCAATGAGTCGGAGCATGCTGTTGCAGTTGATATCAGTATCCCAAAGAAATTTATAAAGCTTGTTAAACTTGACTTCAATATCGAAAATGATCTTGTCATTCCCCCGTTGCAGACGATTGAAGGTATTCTATCCTACGCTCCAACTCGCCCTGGAAGCAATTTGGAGGGATGTGATCTGAAAATCAAGGTTCAATTTGGGGAAATATTCAATATCGCAATTCGTGGCAGCTCACGATGTCCTCCTGTTGAGTTCAGTCCCTCCTTTATCGACTTTGGCTCAAAGTTCATCTATGAACCGGGCATGCCAACAAACAAGGCAGAAATTCAAATTTTCAATCCATCTGAGCAACCAATCTCGATCGATTTGGTAAAATCTAATATGGACTCGTCGCTAGAAATTGAGTTCAAACCTATTGTTCTCGAGCGGAAGAAAACAACTACTGCATTTGTTTCTTTCAAACCAAGAACAGCTCAGGACTTTTCGGAAGAGATAATTTTTGTTGTTAATGGAGCTTCAGAGTTCAAATTACCTGTAACTGGATCAGGCGTGAATCTGTCAATTGGACTGAAGACGAAGCTGACAAACGGCGAGCTAAAACTTGGAGCAAGACAACTTGGTGCTTTTGCCCGGAAAAAGCTGAAAATAGTTAACAGATCACCGGTCCCAGTAGACTTTCATTTGCAGATGAACTCGAAAGAAGAGGAACTTCAAGACTCCCGAACTCTTTACCTTACAGGTCTTATTCCTGGAGAACCAATTCACCTTGAACCGCGAAAAACACGTGAGATAGAGGTTGTTTTCGCGCCAAAAACGCGTATCAATCATTTCAAAACAGACATCATCCTTGAAGCTTATGGCCAGCTTAAAAAGCTTGTCACTGTTACTGGTAGCTGTGTAGCTCGTTGTATGGAGCTTGACCTGGATGCTATCCCATTTGGGCCTATAATCCAAGGATCGACAAGCGAGAAACGTCTCATGATCTCTAACACTGGTGATATTGGAGCAAGCTTTAAATGGGATACACAAGCACTTGGTAAGTATTTTACTATCAGCCCTGCACAGGGTTATCTGTCTCCGGGAACGCAACAACCCTTGGTCGTCATATTCGCACCAAAGAACGTCAGTAGAGACGTCCGTGCGGAGAGAGTCAAATGCGAGGTCGAAGGTCTTTCCCAACCGCTCCAGCTAACTCTTACCGGAAGTGCATTACCGCCAACATTGACAAAAGACGCGCCAATAGTATTCAATGCGACCGTTCGAACGAGTGACACAAAATCAATCACTTTGAAGAATCCAACAAATCAGCGCTGGTCTGTGCGGGTTAAGCTACGCGGATCGCATGCGCATTTTTGGCAACCAGATTGTGACTTGATTATTGTAGAGCCTCAGAACCAACGATCAATGAATTTCGTCTACACGCCAATGGAAATGACGAGTTCAACACAAAAACACGAAGCTAGCTTGTTCTTCCAGCTTCCAGATGGCCAGGGACAGGCGTACGTCTTTCAAGGCATCTCTGAGCCGCCGAAACTCATCAATCTCTCGTTGCGGGAGATCCCAGCAAAGTCTGTGTATGAAGAAAACATAAGGATTGAAAACTGGCTGAAGACCACTCAACGACTGGCGGTTGAAATTGAACCGATTAAACCAGAAAAATTCGACGCAAGCTACGTTATTGACGGCAAAAGTCATATTGACCTCGGATCACTAGAAAAGCGAGATTATAATCTCAAAGTAAGCTCGTTCAAAGAAGGACAAGTCAGCGCGAAAGTAACATTTAAAAATCTTTCATCTGGCGAGTTTGTCGCTTATCAAGTTAACTTCAAGTTTACGCAGCCAAAGCCACAGTCTGAAACAATCAGGCTTTCTTCACAAGTGCGCCAACTCGTTTCGCATACTGTTTTTATCCCGAATCCTTTGCCGAAAGAAGTTGTTTTCACGTGGGATAGTAAATTGCCAGATATCATCGTTCCCCCGACTTTTCATGTTCCACCACTTTCAACGGGCTCTTGCACTTTCAACTACCAACCATTGATAATCGGAAAAAACGAAGGAACCATCACCTGTTTCACTCCTGAACTTGGTGCATTCCATTTTCCACTTTCTCTTACAGCAAAACTGGCGGATTTAGAGCCTGAGGTTTCTTTCTACGCGTCTTTAGGAAGCTCTCAGACAAAAACCATCCGAATCCGATCCTTTGCCCGACAAAAGACTGATTTCGTGATCAAGTCATCGTCCGCCCAGTTCCTCCACGAAAAGTCTGTGGCAGCTCCGCAATCAGCACCAAATGGAACCGAGCTCACTTTCGAGGTTACGTTTGAACCGACTCAAATCGGCCGTCAGAAGAGCCACATTTCGTTGACCTCAAATACAGGAGGGGAGTACGAAATACCGCTTGTATCTGAATGCACACCACCACAGCCTCTTGGCCCGTTCTCGCTCAGAGCAAAGACGCAGATTCCGATTAGCTTCAAGAACGTCTTCGGCGAAACCGTCGAATTCCATTTTGCCACTGTTAATAGTTTATTTACTGTCAATAAGAAGAAGGAAGCTATAAAGTCGAAAAAGGTAGAGTAATGTGACTCTTCCTTGATTTCCTAATTTGGATCTCGGCCAGGGAGAATCAAAGAAACATGACCTCTCTAATCTCTTACTAAAAAGAAAGATTGACTCTTTACTAACTGTATTCCTAGTCATTCTCGCTACTTGTTGGATTCGAAGGAAATCCAACAGACGACATCGTGACTTCGAAGCTGGTCATAACGAGGAAAGACATGCCAGGTGTCGCCTGGGAAATGTATCTGCGAGGATCAAATGAGAAATTATAAGCATTTATTTGTTGTTTTTTACCACTACGTTTCTGTAAATAAAATGTATTTATACTGAATGGAACCCAAAGTTTGATATTAACATGAAATCTCCAAAGTTAATTTTTCAAAAAAGTAAGATGATCAACTCAAAATTTAGAAAGCCAGCTTACATGGGCCATAAAATCGTGCTCATCCTGGTCGAAAGAGTTCTGTGGCGATGTCAGCACCACGTGCGCAGTGGGTCGATCTTGGAGTCTGACTCAACAGATCTCGACTACGTTTTTGCGTTAGATCAAAATTTATAAATTTTACATTTCCGTGAAAAAAAATTAGGTAAGCGTCTTGTAATCTTGAAGCTACTGGCTTTTGAAATGTGATTTGTCAGTTTTTTGGCACGCGGTAAAATAGAACAAAAAGGAGCCTGCAGTTTTCGAGAATAAAGAGAAAGACAGATGCTCTTGAGGTGCGTATTGTGGATTATAAGGGTTTCTAGAATTTCGAGGGGGTTATTTTTAACAGAATAATAGTGAACCACTGATCTATACTCGCATTCAAATTTTTTGTATTTTGAGAGAAAATTGAAGTACTAAAATCCCTCTTGACTGACTTGTTTGACGAGCCTGTCATTTTTAAATGTTCGTTGAGCCGAAAAACGCAGTTTCGAACCATTTTTGGCGGGCTTTCCGAGCTAGAAAGTGACCAAAGGCGAATAGAGCGCGCCCGCTATATTTTGTGGCGCGCGCGCTCAATCCTGATTTCAATTTTTCTATTCGAAACTCAAACTGAAAATGAAGCTCTCTAATCTCAGAACGCATTTTTGAGCCAGCCCTGTATCAAGCTCAAATGCTGCTCTAGGAGATCCGGCAATTTGCGCTGGCCCGAACTGAAACAGAGATTCATAAATTGCTGTATTTGATCAGTTGAGAGATCAACCAGTGTTTACTGTAGCACAACTGCTCTTAAAAGCTTCGATAAATTATATACTTTTGGAACAGTTATATCTTTAATTATATTTTCTACGAATTCTCTTTAATTAATTTCAAAATTTTAGCGTAGTTTAATCTTTATTTTTTAGAAATACTTTACGGAGCATGGAACCTATTACCAAGCGTGCACGAAAGAACCCTGTTAGAATAAGCATTGAAGGGAATATTGGTAAGTTCATCCCAGACCAAAAGTTTCCATCTTTAATAATAATAACTAGCTTTTTACGAGGGATTGTAAAGTCCAGAAGAGTCGGTTAGAATTAAATCCGGCGCCAAAAACTCGCCGTGGGCGAATCAAACGAGAATTTGTTAAGACAAAAGATTCTATGTTTACTACGAGAGTAAAAAGAATACAGAAAAAAAAATAATGCAAAAGTAGGATTCGTTATTTTAAAGAATGAAGATCGTCTCGGATCTTCGGGTTAGGGTTGATTCATGACCAGATCAATAATTTCAATTCAAAGCTTTTTGAAATAGCCTATTTCTATTCATTTATTTTTATCTTCAGCAACCGGAAAATCGACTTTCATCAAGATCCTCGAAGAAGCAGCGGGTACTGAAGATTGGGAAATCACTCCCGAGCCAGTCTCCACCTGGACTCAGATTGAGGGCAAAAATGTAAGTCCACGCAAACGATTTCTGAAATTTCCAAATTTTGAATGACAATCTCACAAATTCCTATAATTTTATTATTTATAGCCAGTCTCGCTTGAGGTGAATCATTAAGCATATTATTTCTTTATCTGACCCTTGAAATAAAAATTCACACGAACCAAGTGATAGCTTGTGAAGAACCCTGCATGCGTTTCATTTATCCCCATATTCTTCCCACTGGATGCTCGGGCTGGTTCTCGGACTGACCTGAAATGACCTCCCGCGGGCCTGCTCGCCGCATCCGCGAAACCCCAAAACTCTCCCGTTTTTTTTCAAGTTTCATTTCTAAGGATCGTTTAAGGGTAGCTCATCGGGCGGCAACTTGCTCAAGCTTTTCTACGACGACGCTAAGCGTTGGTCTTACACTTTCCAGAGTTTCGCGCTGTTGTCGCGAATGCGCTTGCAACGGGCGCCTTTCAAACCGCGCACTGTCGCTCGATTGTCCGAACGGTCGATTCATTCCGACCGGTAAGTCTTTTTCTTTCTCAAATCTTTAATACCCGGGGTTGAAATCGTACAGACAAGCCCGAGCATCCATATAATTTCCATTATCAAAAAATCGCTTATTAATTTAAAAAAAATGAAAGATAAAATGTCTGAATCGTTTTTTTAGTCATTTAGTCCTCCATTTCGATTATTTGTGATTCGACGTTGTAGTAAAAATCGTCTTTTCTAGGAGCAAAACGCCAAAAAAGAGATTTTGGGCAAGTTCTAC
>Ga0115008_10004992_pt1 | contig 11003 bp, 4 predicted proteins | sample FraStrMetagenome_FD_87164 | JGI IMG/M metagenome (GOLD analysis project Ga0115008, IMG submission 87164) | Marine eukaryotic phytoplankton communities from Arctic Ocean - Fram Strait ARC3M Metagenome | ecosystem: Environmental > Aquatic > Marine > Oceanic | place: Fram Strait | collected 2012-06-18
GAATTTTCGTTCGACCCGGTACCTTAGATGGAATTTCAACTAAACTCTACGCGTACGTAAAGGCGTTCTTCGTGTAATGTGCATGCACACTCACTAGCTAACATTCTAGAAGCACTCCCAGATGGTACGTGTAAGTAACATATAATTTTGAAATTACCAACCATTTCTGACTCCCTTTAATCTATCGTGATACATTCTACTTTTCCCCTCTTTCCTTTCGTTGCTCCATCGCTTCCCCTTTGCAATTTTCGTTTTCTTCCTCGACTCCTATATCTCCTGAAAATGACATCTCTGTCTTCATGTTGTTGTTTAGAGTCCTCCGTCTCTAGGACCCATTCCGCTGCCCTTCTCCTTATATTCTCCGAGTCATATCCGTTTGGCATCCGTGTGTCTAAGCCGCCTGCCCGAATTGCTGTTTCAATGTCCGCCCCAAGTCGTAGTTGGTCGCAGATACTTACCATCCCTATGACAGTCCTCGGCCCACATTCCACCTCCGTTTGTGTTCGAACGTCATTCTCCATTATTCTGCATTTGAGTCTACCAATTGAAAAAGCTTTTTTGATCGCAGCCGTCACCAATTTGTCCCCACTCCCCAATGAATCTATGATCCACATTTTCCTTGATTTAAAAGCTTTGTTGACAACCACGAGACTCCAATGCCCCCTAGTGTCTCCGCCGGAGAAGATTGGAATAAGGTAGGTGCCGTTTGGTTTCGTATTACTAACTGTTATTGACCTGAATATCATTGCGAAATCTTCCCATGAATGTCCTTCTGCAAGAGATAGAATTATTGAAGATGCTGCAGGCACCGCCACATAAGTGTTGGCTGGTGCCTTTAGACGAATATTCACCACTGTCCTATGCATTGCCCTTGATGACATATAGTTCCCTCTTGCTACCGTTTGTCGCCTATCCTCCCAGATGAGTAATTGCTCTTTGTTAGACTTCCAAACATTTTCTTTGATTGTGATTACCTCATCGCCATAATTACTTCGTATGACCTTCGTTGTTTTCTGAATTTCTGATTCGGGTGTCGGCAGACTACGCTCTTCGTGGATGTTGCGTTGTTGATCGACTTTTAGAAAATTATCTGTTGAAGTGTCAGCCTGTGATAGGTTTTGAATTGCTTGTTGTATTCTGGCGTGTGGATTGCTCGTTCGTGATGTTGTACGAGTTATGCTGTTGCTGATGGTTCTTATGAGTGTCTTCTGGGTATCTGTAACTCGATTGCCGTTGGCTTTTGTGGTTTTCTTTTGATTGTAACCTTTCTCTAACTTTGCTAACGTTGATGTATATTGCGTATTATTTGCATTTTCATCGAGATGTTGAACTAATGATGAAATTTCTGACTCCGTTTGAAGTTCCTTGCACTTTGATAGAATGTCGGCTCCTTTGCGTAACGCAGTATGTTGACGTGAGCAACGCTAGCAATGCTTTTTATTGAAAGGTATCTTAGACACTGTAGACCCAAGACAGTGAAGCTTTTTATGTTGTACATTACAAGTGATACCCTTGCAAAACTTATGCGGCGTAATGGAATCTCTGAATTTGACCCTTTTACGTTTGCCTGCTAGAGTCTTCAGTGTCGGTGATGGTGTTTTTAGAATGGAGGTGAGTTGTTGTCCTGTAACGTCATTTTGTCTAACATGTATTTGTTCAGTTTCCTGCTTTAACGATGTTTTCTTTTCTTTTTTAAATTGAATCTCCATCTTCTTACTCGTGGATCCTACAATGCTGTGTAAGCCCATCAACTTGGCCCAATGTATTTCCTTTATTTCCCCCCATAATCTTTCGTATGTGCTCGCTACATCCTTACACCATCCTTCATCAAAACTGTATCTGCGGATGCCCATTGCCATATTCTTAATGAGCTTCTCGAGCTCCACAGGTATTACACCCAGTGATATACACATTGCTGAGTTTAAGTCCTTATCGGATTTTATATCCAATTCCATCACTGGTTGAAATCCAAAGATATGGCTAAAAATAGGAACCGTGCTGTTTGTCATCTCCGTCCAGTTATCAATTCCCTCCTCTTCCATCCATTGATTTCTTGTTCTATACCATCGATGCCTCTCTTCTTCCGGGAGTTCTGTAATCTTGTGCATTTTAGTAGATAGTAAACTCTCTACTGATTTCAAAAAATGTTCGCTCTCAGTCTGACTCTGAGTATCACATATGAATTTGATGAACTCAAAAAGTTTTCTTTCCAATAATTGTGACATCTGCAATCTAAATTTACTTAAATCATCATGTTCGCAAAAATGTATTGCATGAAATCTGTTGCCTTTGCTTCTATTTGTATTTTCGCACCACGAACAAGGAGCTAGTATATTGTTCCACTGATTCTTTGTTATTTTGCAAACATTCGGATTGTTTTCCCGGAAGACATCCTCCTGTAGCTTGCTATGAATGCAATGTTCCCTATACAATTCAGACTTATACACACTCCGTGTGTGTGTGCGTGTGAACCCCTTAAGGGACTGCACGAGGCGTTTCATTGGTTTAAGTTCTTCCCATCCTGCTTTGGTGGTTACTACTCTCCACAGTAATCCCTGAGTATCCTTATTCCTAAGTCGCTTTACCCTTTCTTCCTGAATCATTTTGTGGGCAAATTCCGAAACGTGTTTATCAACTCCCCTGCCTCCCCAGACGATCGAGAATCTAAGATTTGAATCGGGGATGTGAATTATGGAGGGTATATTTTCTTTATGAAAATGTGGTTGTAGCATCAACCCTGCACAAACATCTGCGTGGTGGTTACAATTGAGCAAAAATAAATTAGGTAATAATTTTGAGTACCTGGGTGTATTTTTCATGGCAAGACCGTTAGTTTGTAACTGATGGGAATCTACTTTCAAAATTGGGAAAGTATCATGCCCATCCCAATATTTTTTACTCCATGCTTTTCCGTTCTCATTTGTAATTTTCACATTTGTATCATCTGTCAAAGTCCAATTTTCACACAAACTCATAAATTTATCCACCTTATCATCTTTTTGTTGGATACACATCTTTTCCATGTAATTATACACGTTCTCAATTTTACTCCCTATACATTTGCCGACTCCTGGGATTAATTTCCGGATGAAATCTCTATCTACTATCCCTTTGAACTCTCTGTTTCGTATTTTCATTGCCGCATTTCTGACTGCATTACTATCCATCACGAGTATTCCCGGTATTTTGTGACACATAATTTCTAAAGCGAGACAAACAGCGATGCCCTCCCCGTGGCTGATATCAGTTTTGTGAACTCCAAAGAACTTCGGCAACTTGTTTGCTCTTGCGTATATGGGTAAGGCTGCTCTTTCTATCCAAACTCCACTTTCCCATGTTTCCGTTTTCGACAAATTCGGTATACACACCACTACTGCGCTAGTTGTGGAATGTGATGTATCCTCCAATGCGGTATACTCAACCCCTTTGATGTGTGATCCATCCGTAGCCAACATCGCTGGTCCCTCCGATTCACTTAGGCGCTGAAGGATGCCGCTCTCCATCAATAGCATGCTTGAAATTCTTTGTGCTTCCAAAAAGATTTCATTACTCGTGAGCTTCCAGAAAGTATTCGGATATTTGTCTCGAATTTTCGTCATTACATTTACGTATTTCCATCTTTTCACGTTCCTATAATCATAATTGCCTACTCCATCAGCATTCCATTCCCAAAAATTATAAAGAACCGCTTTATCCTCAAATTGGCGATGTTTTTCCGAGTTGGTTAATTTCTCTAGCCTACGAAACGATGTAGCGATTTCAAATTCTGGCAACAGTAAATCCTTTTTTGCATGCCATTGATTGGTGTTGTCATTAATGGCTTTTCTAAGAATGGTATGAATTTCACCTCCATATGCAATATCTAGGCATCGACTTTTACCCTCTCCCATAGAGTAAGAATCCGAATTTCTATACTTTGCATGTCCGAGAGAAAGGTATCGTTGCTGTTGATTTAATACCTGAAATACATAATTTATAGTCCCATCGTATTTATCCCGGATGTGAAATCCATATTTGGCTAATTTTTTTACTGCATTGGCTATAAAATTGATGGAAGTTATGTTGTTTTTCGTCCTTTCATACTCATATTTGTAGGCCCTCAATCTAGATCTAGATACCTTGGAGTCTATCATAAATCCGTTTAAGACAATCTCCAATTCCCTCAAAGTTGCAATAATATCTACATCCAGAAACGATTTAAACCCAAATCCACCACGATCTTTGTCCAAGAATAGTGCATGTTTCGAGTCTGTAAGTGACAAACCGTGCCTCTTGCTTATTTGTTTAACAAGAGTATTATCGCATTCTTCCAACCTCTGACTGCTGTGATTCATTTGCAGTGTTGCATACGAATGCACAGTAGTGCACAGCATGTTCAATGCTATCTGTTGCGCTTCTGCCTCTAATACATAAAGGTTTAGTTTTTTAATCCTGTCATGTATCTTATGAATTACCTCCTCCGAAGCCGCTGTAGTTATTCCAGTCAAGGTGCTTTTTAAACCGAGGTGTTTGTGAGGCTTAGATTGAAAGATATGTAATATTTCATCTTGTTTCTCATGATCGAGATCGGCGAAGTTTGTCAATTGAAACACCTTTTCTAACTCTGCTGGTTGCAATGCTATTTTAAAAGGAACTTGCTCAAATTTAGGTGCATCCTCAGAAAAGCTCCACGCTAATGAGTTAATTTTTTCGATTTTTAAAGCAGTTTCCGCTTTTAAATTGAAATAATGAATTTCCGATTTGGAGCCCTTCCGCCCGATTTTAGTGACAAGCGAAAGGTCTCCTGCTCTTTGTATGAATTTTCTCGTCGCCACCAACACATCTTGTTCATTTAATGATGATGTGTATCGGGTATTATCATCGCAATACCCAATACGATCCACAAGTACTTCGCCATCTAACGGATCTATTATGTGGAATCTATACGCATCATCATTCTTACTTTCTTTACGTAACTTGGGATCATTCCGATTTTTTATGTCTATCTCCTTCAAAATAGTCTTCCATATATCATGCTTAAACTTGATCACTAGGTTCGATACGGTGGGGGAGTCCGGGTTCCCCTGCTCGAGCCCGCATACGAATCTAGCATGTGCCACCCCTTTTGCAGTAATGATCTCAACCATCTTTGCTTCCATGCCTGAGGCTTTCAGTTCCAGATACCCCTGATCAGGAAACCCATTTACCTTCATAGCGGCTAACAGGATTTCTACAGGAATCCTGTCAAAGAATTTCTCCTCGTCCTCGTCGGTCTGCGAGGTTGGTATACCGCTCTCTATGCAGTCTTCACGCAGCCCCTGCTCCACCCCCACTAACGTCGAACAACCCTTGCCTTTTACATAGGCAGTTATGCCTTCGTGCAGTATATTAGCTTTTTCTATCCCCCGACTACTATGCAGGGTACTCACAGCATTGATAAAACAATATAAATCATTACAAAGGCTAATCGGGCGATACTCATTTACCCGACCAGGCTTTGGGATTGGAAAACGGGCAATATTTTTCAATTTCCGAGGTATATATCTCATCATTAAGATTAGCTTGCTAATATCGTAGAGACACTGTTGCCATCGCCTCCCGAATCTACCTATTACCGCTAGGTGGAATCCTTCATGACGCGCTTTCCCAGGTATGGTTGACAATGAATTCCAGAATGTATCTTCGTATTCCTTCTCACCACTCATATTCCCTTCTTCCGATTGCATAAAAAAGGGATAATAAAGAGTTGCGTGTGCTTCCTTAGGTGCACGAAATAATTCCGCAGTATGCAGTTCATGAGCTTTCAAGAATGCCTGCTTTACTTTCCAGGGCAGTTTGCTTCCCCCGTTTATAAGCTTCGGTATATCAGCTAATGTGACTTTGCGATCTGGCTGCAGCGTGATTCCCCTTGCTCCCAAATTGCCCTCATGCCGTACTTTGGCAAAAGCACAAACTTCTTGCGCCGATGAGTTGCTCATCCATCGACCATGAAATTGCCCCGTTGCGATTAATTCTTCCTTATCATTCCGGCACGTCCGATATTTATTCAAGTCCTTGTCCCAGATCTCAGTATGGGTTGCTGGGGCATCTCGTTTCTTTGGATTGATCTTTCTGGTAAAATCTTCGATCTTGTTTACATTTAATAGGTAATGAATTGTATCCGCTTTATAAACCCTCTGCGCCATACTCACTTTGCTTTCCAATTTTTCGAGATCATCGATTGCATCCCCGAGGCCTTGAGTAAGTCGGCCAATGTTGAACTCGTCGAATAAATTTTCTTTTATTATGGAATTAGCTTCGGTTAAATGCGACTTCCAGGCTGAGATATCGGTTTTTAGAAAATCAAATCTGTTTCCCGCGGATTTACTATGAAATCCTTGACTACAATTTGATTCTTGTAGCCAATGATTAATGAGCTTGACAGTGTTCTGTGGAATATTTTGGAACAAAAACTTTGTATCTGAAAAAGTTTTTCCCGTATTCTTTGCATGATGAATGGCTTGAATGTGATTGCACCGTTCATCCGCCTCTGAAGTATATGCCGAAAGAAGTTTTGATGCTTGCTTTTTGATATAGAAGGTATCCAAAAGTTTGTTCCATTTTTTGAAAATTATGGAAAATTCCGTGGAAAAATTAGGGATGCCATGAATTGAAGCAAGTTTTTTCGCTCGAATAACGTTGATAAATCCCTTTAATCCCCTTTTGCTTGCCTGTATAGTGCCCCTTATATACCGCAATTTTGTCGAAATTGGCAAGTTTTCAAATAACTTAAAATTCTGTTTTAACCGAAGATTGTTCCGAACTATCGCTTTATTTGCTAGACAATCGTTGGTTTTGGTAAGCTCCAAAAATGTCATTGTATCTTTAATAGCATAATCATAACGATTGACAATATCTGACAACTCTGCTGCCTGACGATCTGAAATCGTAACCAACTTGTTTTCGATTCCGCAGCATTTTTGGTGCAAGGTGTCTTGCCATAATGAGCTGTATAGATTTTTAATTTTTTGCTCTATTTCATCCATATGATAAGCGGAAGCTGACCCATCATCACACGTTAGTTTTTGCAATTTTGCATATAATTCCTGTTGCTCCCGAAATTTTACCGATCCCTTAAACGTTGAATTATCCAATTCTAGTGATGTTTTTCCATCCGAATAGCATCGTCGAACTTTTATCTTTGAAATTTTTGCAAACTCATATTTGATCGATGGTTCCATACTTTCCAAATTATTGTTATCCCCCGCTCTATAATATGTGCAGGTGACTAACCTATGGTCTGAGGGGAAATAGGATAGTCCCAGACATTCATGTACCTGTGCGTCTTTAATTAACGCCTGAGCATCAGGATTGTCAGGGAATAAAATATGGTCTATTCCTCTGCCCCCTTCCCTTCCTACCCTGGTGATGTAGGGGATGGATCCGCTCCTTTCTCTCGCCACTGATACATGCGTTTTTTGGAATGCTCTAACAATCCCATTAGAAGTATTGTTTGTGAATCTTGATTTCCCCATGTTATCCTTATTAGTTATAGACACCGTCTCCTGCATATCACCCATTATCATTATCTTAATATTGGGGTGTTGCCTGAGCCATTTGCTGTGTTGTCTTTTAACTAAGGTAACTGTGGTTTGGCGCAATTTCTCTCTTTCTGTGAGATCTACTTTCAATCCTCCTCCTCTTGCCAATGCATATATTGAAATGATTCCGAGTTTTTCCCCACTTTCGAATTGAAAGGCCATATGCACTATTCGTCCATCCATTTCACTCTCGAAATTGGAAATGACTTTCCCCCCCCACTTCCACGCATCGTATAGAACAATCTGATGGTGTGTCTCGTGGCAGGTGATTCTGGCTGAACTCAATTCTAGTCTTCTGCATGATTTCCAGGTCTCCTGAATATTGCTGTGACTGGCATGGGGTTCCTGCAGGCATAAAAAAGTAAAGTTTCCTTCTAAAAATAACTGTGCCGCTGCTCCATGATCATACTTATTCTGTATGTTAAACGTTCCAATGACGTCTTCATGTGCCGATTCCTGCGAGGAATTATTTTTGTTGATCGTTTCATCAAGAATCTTGTTCTTTTGTGCGAGAATTTCTTTGCTATTATCAATAAGGAGATCATGAATTTGTGAATCCGATAGTGGCGATGTATCCTGGATATTTGATGCTTCCATATCCTCAGATGGTTTTTCAACGTTGAGTGTCTCCTGATCTATGAAGATCATGGAACCACCAGAGCTGATGGACATATCAGAGTTGTCGTCGTTCACATATCGTGTATCTCCCTCCATGTCGAATTCCAGATCAAGTTCACGAAGAGATTCCTTGATATTTAGAATACGAAAACCCCGAGCACCTTCCGATTCCAAATTTTCCTCCAGGGATTCAAATCCTGTGACAGAAGCATCCTCATTGGAATTCTCGTCGGAGTCATTGCTAAACAGTTGTTCGTAGAAGTCCCGATGTTCATGATCATGAAGAATTGTGTTGAGCTCCTTTTGAAGAATTGAAGACATCGTTAATTAAAATAAAATAAGGCGCAAAATTCTGTCCGTTATTTTGAGCGTTTTAATTTTTTGAAGGGTGCTGACCAAATTGAATCCGAAGAAGACTGACTAGAGTCGTCGTTGTCTAACAAATCCGATAAACGTCGTGGTCGATTATGTAGGGTGGAAAATTTGACAAATGGTTTCGTGATGCTAACTACTCTCGTCTTATCCCTATCATGTACAAGGTCCGTCCTATCCTTGTCTGGGCTATGATACTTGGGTGCTTTTGGGCAATGAAATTGTGGAAAGATTGGCAAAGGTTGATATTTCTGGGTCCCTTCAATGAGATGTTTGTTCTTCAAGATTAACTTCGTCGTCCAATCTTCGATAAATACTATTCTATTGCTTAAAGCTAACAGCTTCTCCCCCGCCGGGTCCGATTTATTGCTCAATAATGTGAGAGTATTGAAGAGGTCGCGGTTTAGGAATGACTGTGCAAATGCTGCTTTCAATTGCGCTCTGTAGGAGATAGTTTTTGCTATTTCCACAAGATTTCGTATTGATTTGATTCTGGAATGAAGTATATTTGCTAGAGTTTCTTTTCGTATGACAACTGTATCAAAAGTTAAAAACTTTTTTTGATCTAGGATTTGATGGATGTCGTGGAATTGTTTTAGGTACCCAATTATATTGTACCAGAAGAAATTGCAACGTGACGCTAGATTCTGCCAATGACCTTTACTCTCGCCTTGATTTTCAACAACCAAAGCTACTAACTGTTCAATGTTGAAGGATATATATGAATTCCCTTGTATTAAGTCCAGTTGATGACGTATTTTGAATTCCTTTAAGCAAATGGAATGGATTTCCTTGCGTAGCCACATCGAGAATCGAAGATATCCGTGGCACTGTTCTCGTGGCGCAAGTAACTACCAAAGAGAAGGGTGAATTTCCCACGTTGATCCGAATTTAATAAAGTTCCAATTTCCTATTCCGTGGCTAATCTATTGTTGAATATTCTTGACGATGGGTCAATTCTATATACCAAATAAAAAACTATCCTTTTGATTACTGAATTTTTCTGGAACGTGGACGAGAAACTGGCTGAATCAGAGAAATCTCTAGATAAAATACTAATGGTGATTTCTAATGCGAGTTCTATTATTCCAAAAGTGTTGGTGATCTGATGTCTCCGCACGAATTTGAGCAATTTGTCTCTAGTAATATTTCGTTGTCGAGACGCGATCGAAATGAAGTTAGCGCCTGCTGTAAAAAATCCTTTGTCTTCTAGAAATTGAAATAGCTCAGGATACTTTGATTTAAATCTTCGAATCCAACAGTGCCAAGCTATATTTGTATGACTTAAAATCCGAGGTGCACAATAATAGCTGTCAGAATTGTAGAAAATTTTAGTGACTAATCTGTCAAGTTCTTGCCGATCTATGCGCAAAAGGATATCGTTTAAAAATTCCCGAAGATAATCAATCCAATATTCTATAGAATGATCTACTCCGAACGTATCCATCAATTGTCGAAATGATACGCAATCAGGAGAATGTGGTTAGTACTTAAACTTATGCGGGATTACCAAAGATACCCTAAATAAAGTCGAAATTTGATAGGTCTAAGAGCTGAACAAACGTCTACGACTATTCAGGCCTTTTTCGTTTTCTCTGAGATTCCCAAAACTTTACGTAAGAAGCCTTGAGGGAACGCAACGAAGAAAAGTATACGTTTCTTATAAATCTTGCGTAAGTCTTCAATTTTCAAACCTGACCGAATCAAGATTGTGACGTATGATTGACCCAATAGCTGTTGCAAGAATAGATTTAAAATTTTACCAAATTTTCGTGCGTAGATATAACCTAAAAAGGTATAATTAGCCACTTTAACCAAAACTTAGATAGAGTGGCTTGAATGTGACTCGATAAGTAGTTAGAGAGATCTGGAATTTGAATCTTCCAAAATTCTAAGAATAAAAGGATGAATCCCGAGTCTTGAAAGGACTATGGGCACCGGCGATGGCGGTCTTGTGGGAAATCCGACTCAGATCTAAATGATCCAGAAGTCACACAGTAAAACTGAAAAGCTCTAAGGGTAGCTTAAGTTTTCCTGATATAAATAGGTCCCAGAACTGGAGCGATAGGCCAAGATAACGTTCCTCAGATCAAAAATGCGGAAGTCTTGAGGTCGTAGAGGCTCAAATAGGAAAAATCTCTCTAAAAAGTCGCCAATAAGGTCAAAAGTTAGGAAACAAGATCCGATGAAGCTCCTAAGATAGCTGATTGCAACGATATATTGAAGTTGAATTGAATCAATCGAGAAGATTTAAAAATTGAAAAAGACGGCAAATTCCCATGGAGAGGGGCTGTTCATCAAGTTACGTATTTTTTTTTTTTTAGACACATAAGTATGTATGTAGTAGTAGTAGTAGTAGTATGTTTATTTTAACGTGTTATAGAAATCTGATCACCTTTGTGCGTAGACGGCTTTCACGGCCCGCAATAAGAATATTTAACTGGCTGATAATGC
>Ga0115008_10004995_pt1 | contig 11002 bp, 7 predicted proteins | sample FraStrMetagenome_FD_87164 | JGI IMG/M metagenome (GOLD analysis project Ga0115008, IMG submission 87164) | Marine eukaryotic phytoplankton communities from Arctic Ocean - Fram Strait ARC3M Metagenome | ecosystem: Environmental > Aquatic > Marine > Oceanic | place: Fram Strait | collected 2012-06-18
ATGCATGAATATTATTAATATAATAACAACTAAATAACAACTAAATAATAATGATGATCTATAAAACCTTTCCTCTCCTGCTGTGTCATACATTATTGGCGAGTCGTCTCGTCCAATCATTCACTCCTTCATTATCATTATTATCATCATCATCATCATTATCATCATTATCATTCCATCATCATAACAATAATCATAAAGTAACATCGCCTCGTCTCTTGCAGAAACATGCAATGCTTGCTTCGAATTCAGCAAATGATAAAGGACCCATGCCTATGCCTTTGGATGTCAGCGTCTCTGCTTCTCCTCGTAGAGAATTCCTTCAATCGACGGCTACCAAGGCATCACTCATGTGGCTCTCGCTTTTACCCGAAGTTTCCAATGCGTCCGGTGGGGCCACAGCAGGTGGAGCATATTTATTAAGTGCGAAACAGCGTTATAACAGTCGAGTTACGGCAGGAGTGAAGGGATACGTAGCGTTGAATTCTGGTGAATCCTTTGATGTAGAGGCTGCTAAAGTTTATTTTTCGTCGGAGGAAGTTGGAAGTTGGCAGGATTTTCAGTCTGCTGGATATTTGTTAGCAAATGCATTTCGTCGTAGTTCTTCAACTGCTCCGGATAGTCTACCGGCTGTGAAGAAATGGAAGGCGTTTAAGGCGGTTGCTGAGGAATTGGAAAAGAAGGTCACGAAGAAGAAGGGAAATGGAGCAGCAGAAGTATTTGAGAAAAGCAGAACTTTGTTGGATGATTATCTCGGTGAAATCGAGTTACCCAGTGCTGATGAGTTGTAAATAGATCTGCTATTGATAGTCAATTCGAAATAAATTGGAAATATATCAACCTAAGAAAGGCATGTTATCATTAATGGTTATTAGATCTTTCATAGATAGTGTATCCCCAATGAATTCTATGACTCATGCCTTCCATGATTCAATTTTTTCATGTTATTAGCACCCGATAGGAACGAGGGTTTGCATTGTTTTTCGGTAACACATTGATTTCTCAATGTATCCATGGGTATAGTAGGGTTGGGTAAACCAAGTTATCGTGAAGAGATAAGTATCTATACCCACCTTATGTTATCCTCCTAGAACAGTTTTTGTGACGAAACAATTATTAATACTAGAATAGGATAGAAAATCATCCCTTTTCAGACGTGGCGAATGAACTAGAAATTTTAATATTTTGTCTTTCATGGTCACACCATAGGTTCCATTTCCAAACTTATCTTCACTCATTTAAGCGCTGCAACTTTGTCCTAAAACCTCTAATACAAAGTACATCACAAAATATGAGTTTTCGTTTTATTTTAAGCGGCGTTTTTGGAAGGTAAACTCAAGAATCCAATTTTCATCAAATAGTTGGCAAAAATGATATCGTAAGATTTCGTATCGACGGAAGACTGCATGTCAACCGGAGGAATGTACGGCAATTTACAAGGCACGCTAGAGTTTTTACAGAAGTACAAGGAACATTTTGTATATGAAATTTCTCACATTCCCTTGTGAAAGTAACGTGTGCGATTTTTGATACGTTTTTGCTGAAAGCATCAATTGATTTTATCGAGGCGTAAAGTTACGCCAATTGAAAGTAGTCCTTGCGGAGATGGCATTCAAGATGAATACATGCTTGTCACTTTGACTAGAAGGATTCGGCAAGCGATCGGCTCAATCAAATACGAGCGAGCAAAATCTTTGTTATTAATTTAAGCGAGAAAACCATTATGTATTCGTGGCTCTTGCGGTGGAGCGATATGAAAAGGTATATATTTGAGCATCTTCTTTGATTTAAAGTAGATCGGTCAACGCTCTGTACTCTGTTTAATGAGCATGCCCGAGCACGATGACAGCTTTACCTGGCTCATGTTGTAGAGGGTTTTATGTCGAATTCGGCTTTTGTGATGGATTTTGGTAGGTGAAGAGGTTGGCTAGAAATTCTGGTCATATCTGAAAATGTCTATCTTTAATTGCCCTGATAAAAGTAGATGAAGCGTGCCTAGAAGCAGCTACGTGGTAATAAGCTACTAGTTGTGTGTGATACATCGTATATCGTGCATAATATCACAGTCCTGTTTGCGCAATGTACCTAGGTTGGAAGGGGTATGAACCATAAACCGTTGTCCGTTCTGAGTATTCTTTTTCGTGATAGCAATGGAACTCCTTGAGAAGATAGCTCAGTTGTTATCGTCGCAGAGTTTTGCAATAGTAAAAGTGATGTTGTGATAAGTATTTCTACAGTGTTGGCAACCATCTCGAGATGTTCGCCACGTGATAGTGTAATGCATGTAGACTAACAAAAACAAAAAAGTAAATTTTTAATTTAACTAGATATAGTTCGAAAACAAAGTTAGGCGTAAATTCATTTTATATTGGTTTTCGGTGCACCAACCATACGTATGTAAAAACTTTCGAGATCTCTATGCACGTTCAACCTCTTTCCTTTGTTTATCTCTCCAACTTCTTGGTTAAGTAGTGAAAATATGCCACTACTGTACTATAATGCCTTATCCCAGCAAACTAAATAGAATCTCACTGGTATAACATTATTTATCACGATTAAAATTTATCACAATTTGAAGTAAGCAAGCTAAATCACACACAACATGGGCGTACAAACAGGCATTCTCTTGGTTATCATGGAACATACGAAACTGCTACAAACATCAGATAATATCAATAATGCATCAAACAAAATTAGTGGAATCTGAAGCGGTAGACTCTAAATGTATCCAGTAACTTACGACTGCATGCAAATCTATTCAACATTACGGTTTCGTTTGCTTAAACGATACAAACATAATTCCCAAAAAATGCAAGAGTGTCCCTACAAAGCAGGATTTATTATTTATTTGAATGTTAGTCAATCTGTACCGCACGATGAATACTTTGCAATATTACTGCTTGACAACTTCCGTTTTCTATAAAACAATACATAGGCAGCTTCCGTGCATACATTGCCTTCAGGCATGGGTTCAACTATATCATCATCAAACTGAAGCCATAGAGGGCTGTGTGGATTTTCCAGTACTGTTCGCGTTGCCAACTGAGCTTTTTGTTGGCGATCAGCCATTTGCGCATTTGTCGATTTGCTTCGAAGCCGAAACGATGATATTTTTTCGCTTGTTGACGATGACAAGCCACCGCCATTCCCGTTACTATCATCTATTGAATTCTTCATCATATCGAGAGCCCATGATCCATTAAAGCTATGAGCTGCTTCTTCGTATCCGTTGACACTGCATGGAGTAGCCTTGCAAGTTGCCATATAATGTCCACCCGATAAACTACCAACATGATTAACCACACCGAATAAATCGTACAAGTTACTTTCACCGTCGCCCTTTTTATTGGGATGTTGGGGCGATTGAGGATGAAGCCACTGTGACATGTTTAAGCCCGTTAACGGAAAATCAACTTTGCTCGTTATCTTTTCTCGATATCTAGCGCTGGCATTAAATCGCTTGATATGAATTGTTAAAATATCCGGAATCCTCCACACTCGTAAACTTTGGCGCCCATCGCGTATCTGGTTGCACTTGGGACACTTCCATTGACCATTTATCATTTCTTCTTTGCAAAATTCTTTGAAGCAGTCCCCAATTTGGACGACAGATGATTTGTTGCTTATTTTTGTGCTGACGTTGTTAGATGACAGTGTTGTATTGTTTTTATTAGAGCTCTTACTGTTAATTGATGGTGTCATGGAATTGTAATATTCTTGAGCTTTTGTGTATTGAGATCGAAATGATTGTTGGCGCCCCTTATCTTTGTCGCTTGATGATAAAGGAGAAGAAGGATTAAAAGCAGCAACAATTTCTGGTTTTGTATACAAGGTTACGATATGGTTGTTAGTGGTAAAATCGTTATTATCATCCTCACGATCAGAAGTATTCGTTCTTGATGAATTATTTTGTAGATTGTTCCGAAGTTTACCGACACTGTTCACGTCAAGTGCTTTCCAATGAAGTTGAATGTGCATTTTTGGACTAAAGTAATTTCCGAATGTCACGAGTAAACTGAACGGAAAGGCGTGTTCTGCAGCACTATTGATCTTGTTCTTGTCGGTGTTTTTATCATCGTTTAATGATTGTTGGATAAATGGCGGAATCTCGGCACCGACCACCTATTGACAATCAAAGTCAGATATGTATAAATGAACATGAGCTTTGAATCGCAATAAGGAACAAAGATATGCAAACGACGACTACATACCCAAACTTCGAAAGGCAACGAATGCAACATTCCATTTATTTTTTCCGAAAACATTGACTCCACTTCCTGTACACCAACACCGCCTTTTTCCAATCGAAGAGTTCTAACGCGATCGTCCATTACTTTAATATAATCAACGCACTCCTCCAACTGTGTCAAAGCATGTTGTTGGTACCTTCGCATAACCTCTACTTCTTCGTTGTGCTTCGCGCACAAGAACCGACTTGCCTGCTGTAGTACATGCGCACCGGCACGAGCACAATTCCACTCTGTTTGTAAATTTACAAAAAATGAGACGCCGAACATGGTTTTGTGCAAGACATGTTTCACGTGCAACTCTGTCAACCGATCGCGGGGTTTCACGTGCGTATAAAGCGGTGTTATTTTGTCTTGAAAGTCTTCGTAGGAAAATTGTTCGTCCCATTTATACGAAAATAAATCATAATGAATTGTAACATTGGAGTCCGCGCGATTGTGATGGGTAATTGTACCACTGAACCATTCCTTACGATGATCCATGGCATCGCAACGGAGGCCTGTGAGATTCCTACTGTGAAACGCATGTTCTTTAAAAAGCGTAAACAATCAATGCTTTTAGCTACAAAACATAAACATTACAACCTTACCATTTTTTGGCCACGAATTTTTGCTCATTTTTCGTGCCAAATCATTTAAAGTAGTGGCGCGAACGTCTTCATCTTCTTCATGCTCAATCGTATCAGTTTTGGCGTCGTAATGATCACTCCATGTCAACGTATTCTCGTAAACGATTATATCTAATGTAGTAACGCGATATCCGATGGTTGCATTCTCGTCAATCATGTTGGCGTGCCAATACATTGGTAGCGAGAGCAATTGGGAGTTGCTATTACTATTATTATTTATGGACGGACACAGATCCAATAGGCAAACTTTGTACATGACGTTCGACGGACCCTCAGTAATAGGCAAATTTGAAAATACTAATTGTTTGAGATCAGCCATGTTCGAATGACGGTTGATATTTAAATATTTTCGCTCCAATTTACAAGTTTTATTGGGATTAAATCTTCGCAAGAGAGTCATTTGAACGGCCACACCTCGATCTTTGATGGGAACGCTTACTGTAGTATAAGGATCAAAATTGTAACTAACATGACCACACGATTCACATTTTATGTTAGAAATGAACTGCCCCATAGCTATATCAGCAATTATACTTTTGTTGCGGCGTAAGAACATATGCCAGAGCTTTCTAGCGAGAATCAAAAGCGGGGTGGAGATCATTTCCTTATCGGTAAGGTTTGGAACGTATGGTTTAGAGGTTACTGTATTGACATCTTCATGGAGGGAGTCCATTAGGTAGGACAAAAGCTCCTGGGCATCTTGTTGCTCATTCGAACTGAATTGAAGAAACGTTTTACCTGCAAAAAATAAAAGAGTCAGGAATAACTTAAATATCGACCATATAGACTTCACTTACCCAATGCCTTGCGAAAAGCACTCGGTGCTTTATGCTTGTACTTCGCACTCCACACGATATCTTTGAGCAAATCGCCAAATGCGACAGTCACGTCAGCACCTTCAGTCCCAAGAGGGTTTTCCGGATTCAAATCTTTTTTGAACAATTGAGAAATGAAATAGCTTCGTAGCAATGGAATATAGCACACGCATTGTAACGCACTGTTGAGATAACAGGTATTGCCCAAATTATCCAGTCCTGTAGCACCCAACAATGGATATGGGCATATGTTGTAATTCACAACGGATTTGCTCACATTAGACGTATGAGTCGGTGTTGATGTGGACGTAACAGTTGCGTTCGAGTCTTGATTATCATGTTGAGTGAGATCTGGGGCATACTTACCCAACGGTGCAATGCGGTGAGTGTACTGCCAGTGCTGCTTCTTATCAATATCCAACAGCTCCTCAACGTCCTTCGCATTGACGCTCCGCTGTTGTCCATCCACTACGAGTGCCATCCATTCCTCTTCAACATGACTAACGTCGCCCCACTCGATTTGTAGGAACAAATTACACACCTCAGTCATATCATTATCGTCCACGTTGTCATCCTCGGCAGAATGATCATAAACAACGCGAATGGCAGTCGCACGTACGCGACACCGATGCCATTTCCCTGTATGATCGATAACATCGAGGTGAATACCTTCAGATAGGTTCGAAGCTAGGTTGCCATTGTTCGAAACGATTGTACCGGTTCGCAAATCCGTAGCATAATCGTCTACCGAAAAATTGTTGTGAATAATGTTACTTAGTTTCGTAAACCATGACTGATGGTCGGCTTGAACGTTCGTCAGACTATGTCGATATTCAGCTGTTCGTGGCCATTTAAGTTGTTGAGATTTTTTCGATTTGGATGTTAACTTCACCGTTGTATATTCCAACATAATCTTCTTGAAATTGTGATCCTCGTCGCTTTCAGAGTCATTCAGTAGTATACCAATTGTACTCTCACCGCTATAAGTGCGATAACTTTCAAAATCATTCCACGTTGCATGCCCCGGCAACAAGAGATAGAACTTCGAGCCTTGGTGTGCCCACAATCGCATTCGTATGGCGAAATTAGGTGTAGATTCGACGCCCGCTCCTTGCAACAATGGTGTAAACAGCGGCCATACGTCATACAACTTTGCATCTCGATGCAGTAGGAATTTAAACGAATAAGTAGATGTGCACGGACCACGTCGATATGGCTGTCGCGGGTCACACAGCTGCGCATATACAATCAAAGGTGTTTCGCACGGATGAGGGATAGATGGTATCGGTAAAGGAGGCCCGCCACCATACAACGTATGCAGCACATCCCATTGTCGTTTGGTAATAACGTTGTAGCTTTTGACATTCTTCACGTCCACACGATGATTAGGGATATCACGTGGTCGTTTATGAGTAGGAGCGGTGGGGGAGGGTGTAGTATATTCCTTCCATTGCGTGTGCCACTCGGCATCGATGAGGTAGGAGTAGTACTCATGATAGAAATCGTTGTAACTACTGATCGAAGTCGCAGAATCATTCGGTTTATACGGTTCCTCATACGATACCCGTTCCTCATCCGGAGAGGGAAGAACATGTCGAAACATATCCATCAAAATATTGTCGAGATCTTTCAATTTAACTTGACGATAAAAGTCCTTGAAGCTTACATATTCGCTTATACCAGTAACTTCTTCCGCTAAAGTAGGCGGTAATCGAGGAACATTGAGTTTTACATGAAACCGATCCGTTGCATTTTTGTTCTCGAGCACGTCCGTTGGGACCGTTATATACTTGGACGAGGAGTACCGCGATATCAGGTGATGTGTCGGTATTAGTGCATGGTAGACAATAAAATACTTTTGTAGGGATGATATTGTTTGCTGACCTCTCCCCAGTGCAACTAAGAAGGTGTATATAAAAGGAGTAATGGTCTTCATTATCGGAGGTGGTTGAAACAATGAGGATGAGGAAGATGTGATTGCGTTTGTGTCTATGCTCGAAGATATGGAAATGGATGGGGTTACGGTGCTGTTGGAAGAGTGATCCCAAAAATACAAATGCTAGAATTAGCGAAGAAATAATGGAATAGAAGCAATGCATTCAAAAGAAAGGTTTTGTAATCACACTTACGAGTCTAGCTTCTTTTCATTCTTACTCTCACGGCACAGCCGTTCCTTCTCGTATTGTATCACAGCGTCCCCAAATAGAGTTCCATATGCAAACAAATTAACCACTCTCGCTTTGGATATCCGTGGATCCTCCTTATCACCCAGAAAAAGTCTCACAAACGTTGCTTCATCAATACCCTTACCTTTATTAGCCAAGGCACGAAGGTTCCGTTGAATATGTAGAACATCCGTAGGCAACAGGTTATCGTTAATAATTTCACACATGCGCTCCTCCACTAAAATGGCAAAATCCATAGGATTCACAACACTTGTACTAGCAGTAGCAGCAGTGCTAGAGGCCACTCCATTACTCATCGTACTGGACTCGTGTGAATGCGAAGGTGTCGACGACTTGTTACTAACTTCTGTGGACGCCGACACAGTCCTGTTTCTAGGACTGCTGATGAGATGCATATCCGATCCCGTCCCATGAGGCCCAGGCATGTTCATATTGAATTGATTATTAGTATTTTGGTTATTGCTACCGGTGCCACTGGCGTTGGCCACTGCCGCTGGCGATTTGCTAGGTTTTGTCCCGCAGGTGCCCATGATGATATGTTTGATTTATTGACACACACACACACAATAAATATATATTCGAATTTAAAATAAATCGATCCAATTTCTTCACAAATCACAAATGGACGATGAACTTGAATGATCAATGAGTTTCAAAGATTATGAATTAGAGGGGATTCATTCGTGTTAGCCTCCTTTCATTCCTTTCCATTGGATTTCTTGGATGTGATAAAGCGGAGTGTTGGGGATGCGTTAAGAATCTTCTTGTATTTGTCTTTCTAACGCGCGATCCAAATAATGATGATCCTGATCCTCGTAGTGTATTCGTAGGTCGAAGTGCTGCTGTATTAATATATATTATTAATATTATTAATAATATATATCATGTACATATCATGTACATATCATGTGAAGTGCTTGAGAGTACTCTCTATGGGTTATTATTGTATAATATATATGTATATATATGTATACACGATTTGCATGTGTTCCCCTCCTAACTGCTAAAAAGGTTGAATATTGAATATTCCTATTCGGATCCCACGAGGTCGAAGATTTGTTATATATAAAAAATGTGAGTTGTGAGCAGAAATGATTTTTGAATTGTATCTATTTATTGGATTCGTCATAGTTTTGTGTTAAGTAAAATTTAGATTGGGTGAGACAACAAATGCCAAAAACGTGTGCATTATGTGGAATATCTCAACGGTAGAGAGCTTAATTAACCCTTTCCTGCCGCAGTACCTATTTGGTACAGCTTTTGGTACCTATTTTCCGAAATGTTATAACTTTACTTCCAGAAACTTAATTTTTACCATTCCAAGTACCCCAAACTCCTCATCATAGTTTTTCTGATGTGTCTATATAAATATGTAATGAAGATAGTTGAGTGTAAGTTGAGATATTCTGGAATAACCGGTATATAGCTCTACGTAATTTCCTACGAGAAAATCAGGTCTAAAAGGTGATGCTCGTTGGAAAAATAAACTATCTTCAAAGCCCCGGGTCTACTCGTCATATAAAAGTTTAATGCTTTGCCTTTGTTGGGAAAGTGTCAAATAAGTGATATCCTGTTTCTATCGTGAGATACAAAGCCTTGAAAACACTATATTTTGGCAAAATTGCGAAATTTCGCGCAAATGTTACAGCTTTCGAATTTCTTTCCAAAATTCAAAAAAACCATTTTAAGTATGTAGACCTTTCATATTAGTGTCGGTAATCTATATCTATATTTATAGGTCATAACATAAACGAGCAGGTGAGAAACAGCGCGACATTCAACCATCGGACTATGTCAAATTTCATTTTGTGAATGGAAAAGTTCGTGTGTGCGCGATTGCGCAATTTTTGGCGAAGCAAATTTCTTCAAGCAAATTTTTCCTTTTTTTAAATACATTATGCATTGAAGGCCTTTCATTCATGGTATCAGATTTTTTTAAAGTACAATACTACTTGAATTTAAACAATTACACTTTGTACATAGTGGTTTTACGTACATGTTAGTAATGGTTGTGATTTACTTTATACAAAACCTTACTGTTTAGCGTTCCAATATTTATGTAATCCTAGGCCTATGTCGGACATTGTCATAGCCAGCATTCCAACATTCCTTACAAATAGGTTCATTACATGCTGGGCATCTTTTTATAGATCTGTTGCATTTTTCTTCTTTTGAGCTGACGAAAATCGAGAAGATTGGTCATTATAACACTGTTGACAGTAACGACCTCCTTTGTATGTTGGAAGTGTATAACGTTCATGAGTGCATTCAATACTTCTCTTCTTCCCTGATCCAGATGAATTATTTCCATGTACATTACTTCTTCTTTTCTTCTCCTCTGATCCAAACATTCCTGATGTAATTTCTTTGGTGCAGAAGAAACATTCCTTACAAGCACACGGAACAACAATTATTCATCCATTCTAGTTTATTATGTTTGTGATATGGTGACGTCCAGTCTTCCTCAATTCCTCTATTGATGATTGATATTCCTAGATCAATTCGGAATCTCCGCCTGCCCCCGTTTTTGCTTCAATATTTTACCATTCAGGCCGGAGGTTGTTTTCTACACATTGCTTAACAATAACGTAACAACAGAAGATAGCCATGTAGAAAATCTCTTCCAAACTTCATAAACTCTTTTTGCATTGACAATTCTCGGATAATGGCGATGTTACTGATGAGAAGCACTGGATGCAGCTTCGTTCCATATTGCATTAGGTCCAGGATTTACATATTCATCGAATGTATCCTTTCGTTCGCCTTCCCCATTCAGAACCTGGAAACATTCACATGAAATTTGGATGATACCACATTTTCTCCTCCAGTTTCTATATTAAAACTTAAAAAGACAGTTTTCTTAAACAATATGTGATGAGCTTTTGGTTTCATCAACATCGTTGTTGTCAGGTGCGTTATCTATGGCAGTTTCTTCAAATTCTAGGTCTAGATTTTCAACACCAACGTCGATATATCCGTCGCCCATAGACCCGGCTCTCCCGCTAAAATCATCTCTCATATCATCAAGAAGCCCCTGATCAGCAGGGATTGTTCCAAACTCTCCACTATCTTGTGTTCCATAGCTGTCGGCATCATCATCTAGATCCGGACTACGAAAACCCCTA
>Ga0115008_10004996_pt1 | contig 11000 bp, 13 predicted proteins | sample FraStrMetagenome_FD_87164 | JGI IMG/M metagenome (GOLD analysis project Ga0115008, IMG submission 87164) | Marine eukaryotic phytoplankton communities from Arctic Ocean - Fram Strait ARC3M Metagenome | ecosystem: Environmental > Aquatic > Marine > Oceanic | place: Fram Strait | collected...
AGTGAAATAATTATTTATTCTGTTGATTCTTCAAAAAATGCCTTATTAAACTCTTAAAACTTTGTCGCTTACCTCTTTATATCCTTGAGACAGTCAAGGAAACGTATGGGATGCTTGGAGCCAATCGAAAGAACTTGTTGTCTAGATTTCACAACGTCGATTGGAAGCATACAAAGCCAGTACGCGCCTCCAGCGATTCCGCCGCTTAGAGCAGCATTCATTCCAGATGATAGTTTTGTATTTTGAGCGAACATATTTTGACAGAAGGCGAAACTGTAGAATAGGACCAAATAACCGGGCATTTCTCTTCCCCAAGTTCCGACTAGCCCTCGAAAAGGCGCCGTGTAGCCTTCTGATAGGATTTGGCGAACTGTGGATGAGACTGACACTCGTTCTTTGAACGAGAATTTTCCAGATTTTTGGAGCTCTGCAGTTGCTTGCATCCGGTTTTTAATCATTTCTGTCGGACAAACGGCAATAGACGAGAAAAATGCAGCGCCAGAGCCCGCTACGGCCATTTCAAGGTTTGAAAGGTCGTTTTTGTTTTTCTTCTGGAACAAAGCAACACCAGCAATTGTAGAGCTACGAGCAGAGAACAAAATCGAGTTTTCGGCGCAGTTTGTCAAAAGCGCTCCGACTGATCCGGCATAGAGGCCTCTGAGACCTTCTGTTTTGTAAATAGAAGCCATGCACCGCGCGAAACCATCTTTTTGATAGAGTTCTGGAAATGTTTGCATTTTAGTCTTCACTAAAATTTTATGTGAATGATGTTTTCTTAATGTTGAACCTGTATCAAATGGCTGGCCGCAAGCGACACATCCGATTCCTCCCAAAGCGCCACCTATAAAAGTACTCGCAAATTCAGCAGCTGACATTCTGAAAGATAAAGTTTGGGGAAAATTTAAGAGCAGTAGCAGCATCTATCTTTAACTGACAATTTGAAGATTGAAAGACAGGAGCGAATAGTTTAAGGTTTTACAGCTTTTTCTGCGAGCGATGTCTCTACGAGGTAAGGTGACTTCTTATGTGAAGGAATTTTTCAAGAGGCTGAAATATGAAAAGATTGAAAATAATGGTAAAAACTTACTTTGTCTGGTGAAAAAATATGAGGACAGTGAGAGCATATTTCCAAAATGCTCTCAGCGCAAGATATTGTGTGAAGAAGAAGTGCGCTCTCGTCTTTGAAAGATTCACTACATTTCATGCAGTTATAGTTCGGCCGACAATGTTCTATTTCATAATGGTCAAGTAGTTGGCCTATAAGCACGTTTTATTATTGAATTCCAGATCAAAATACCTTTTGTTTGAAATTTTTGTGCACATATGCCGCAGTGATATGGACTTGCATTGATTTGCAATGAAATTTCTCTCATTTTGAGAAGTTGAAGATTGTTGATTTGCCTAAGATACTCTTCCAACTAAATAAGTTGAGAAGAGATGAATAAATTTTTTTATTTACAATATTGCTTTGTAAATTTGGCTTTGCCCGCTTCTCATATGGCGACGTCGATTGAGAACTACTAGAATAAGGGCGTTTCATAGATGGCGTATCGGGAGTTGAACAACCAGATGATCCCGGATGCGTTCCTGATTCAATACTTGTTCTGCTATCGTTTGCCTAGAATGTGATGAACACCTTTCTTCCTCAGTAAATAGGATTAACTTACAGATTCGTCAAGTGGCTCGTGCTTTACTGCAGTTTTTGATGATGACTTGAATGCACTTGAAACTTCAAAGTTGAACTCGTTTCGCCTTTCAAAGTGTTCGGAGTTAATGTGCTTACGGTAAGATGACGGATGGACGTAAACTTTCTATTCGCCAACAGTGATTAATTTTTATAAGATCAATTCTACCTGGCAGTTCTCTACCGGACAGTGAAAAGTACCAATATTATGGGCGTGAGCGTGCTTTTTTCTGTCAGACGAGTTCGTAAAGCGTTTGTCACAACCACTATATTTACACAAGAATGGTTTGTCGCCCGTGTGTATACGAGTATGTATACGCATGTTCTCCACTCTTGCAAATCGTTTTCTACAGTCGCCAATTTCACAGCGGAAAGGACGTTCGCCAGTATGCGTCCTATAATGATTGACGAGTTTGTAGCCAGCGCCGAAACCACTCATGAAGCGAGAACATCCAGCCCAAGAACAATTGTTGGTTTCTGTCGTGTCTCTTGAAAAAAGATAGAATGAACAAAATAATAAAAATAATTGCTTTTTATTATGCTTTATTTACCTCTCGAGATGAGTTTTGCTGTGTTCTACAAAAGCTGACATAAATTTGAAAGTTTTGAAGCATATAATCGACTCATGAATATTCTTATGATCAGTAACTTTTGATCTTTCAATAACCCATTTGCACACAAAATGTCCGTTTTCATAATCGTGCTCTTCTTTTGCCCAGTCGATAAAATCTTCTTCGATACTATCCTCCGTTGCTTCATATTCAGATTTCATAGAATTTGAAGATTGATGCATGTCAATTTTGGACATCAGAACTGTATGGTTAGTTTGGAATTTTCATGTCTGAATCTTTTATTGAGAAGAATGCAGCCAACATTAAAAAATAGAAAAAGAAGATTCTTTAGATAGAATAATAATAAAATAGAAAATAAGAAAGCATGATGAGTTTTTATGCGTGAGGTAAGGCAGTTGGTAAAAACACAAAGTTGAGATTATTTGATTCCGAAGATTGCAGCAAGACGCCGGGTCTGAGTCGAGTCCAGTGGTTTAGTCATTGTTCTGGGTGGTCTATCTATAGCTCGCTCATATGATAGTGCTTCGATTTCTTCCTGAGCAGATGCCAGCGCGCGCTCGGCAATCGAAGACATTCCTGAAAATGTCAAAATGAAGTGATTATTCATTTTTACCCGATGCTCTTGGGACATCACTTGATACTTCATTCTCGCCGCTTGGTCGCGGATTTGAAGGGACTTCTTTACATATTTCTGGTACTTCTATATTTTCATCTTGCTTTCCGACAATCGAATCTTCAATATCAGTATCTTGTAGATGAGTTGGGTCAATTTCTTCATCTGAATCAATAAAGTCCTCAGAGTCTGTTTTTACCACTGAGCTTTCTTTGCAATAATTTGAGTTATTTGAGCTCTTCGTCGAGGAGTTCAATATATCCGGCCCATTTTCTCTCTGGTTTGGTTGGTTATCTGACGAATCATCGAGATCTTTGGATTTGCGCAACCATTTTATATCAAGAGGAGCAGTTAGATCATCAACTTCCACCACTTCCTCCAAACTTACAACAGACTGAGTATCGAATGTTATTTTCTCAGCTTGAGAATTTTGACTTTTGCTAAGCTCGCCATCAACTGTTGTCAAGCTTCTTTCGTCATGTTCATCTTCACTGGCCGACCAGATAGATGTCTGATCTTGATGCTTACCCATAGACTCATTTAATTCTGATCGAAGTTTTCGAGATACGTCGATATTCTCTTGCACTGATGTCATAGAAGCTGAGAATTCGCGTACTATTGCTTCGATTTTTGCATCTGACTCGCCATCGTCGTCACCAAGGGTTGAAACGTCTTCAATATGTGATGATTCAGACTCATCAATTCTCGTCGAACTAAAAAATCACAAATAGTGGTATTTCGTAAGGACAAACCTCAATGGATTTGATGTCGACTTAGATGCTTGAGATATCTCCTTCGCTGAATTTAGAACCAAAGGTTCAATAAAATTTTCCTCGTCAGAGCAATCCAGATCGGAACCTTTTTCGAAGAAACGCTCATCCTCATTTATACCTTGATCCAGTGCAAGATGGACCTTTCTTACTGAAATGTCGATCTGTTGACTTTGAAATTCTGCAACTCTGAGTATATGATCGGGATTTTTACTTTTTTCATCATTCTCGACTCTGCTCACTGCCGGCGTTATTTGCGTATATACAGTTTCTGTTGCATTCTGACGAGATCTCAATGTACTAAATAAATTTATTCCTTTATTTAGTTTTGCAGTGCGCGAAACCTTTGTTTCGATTTGACAGTATTGACAAGATCTTCAAGCGCTTTGAGCTGATCTTTGAGTGCTTTTGAAGTGGATGACATCTTTTCGGGTGGACATTGGAGCTTTTTCTCGAGAGAAACTGACTTTTTCGGCTGGACGAAAACTCGTGGACTTGTTGCTGGGGCTATTCCGAGCTTTATCTGACCGATAGATTCGCCAGAAACGGAACGAACGATATACCAACCGTTAACACAAGGGAAGCCACACTTCAGAGTATGCATTTCCACTTCAATCCAGCCAAATTCTCGACTCTTTCGATGAGATTAATCTCAGATATGCGAAAATATCGTACCTGTATCTCCTTCAAATCAGTGCTCTCACGAATATTAGCTGCACAGCTGTATAACTTGAACATGATCGACTCTGGTAAATTGTCTTCGAGATAGCATGCTTGCTGGAAATTCCAGACACCGTCAGTTGACCATTCGGTCGTGATATTGCCTTCGATGGTTTCCAGAGAGACACTCACAAGTCGATCTCGTTCGATTGAAAGATTAGTGACCTTCTCGATAGATATGAGACACTGCAGACCTGCTACTGGCTGCTGGAATATTTGGCTTTCAGACGGCTGAGGTGTCATTGGAGGGGGTGGAAGCTCTTCAAACTCAGGTTCTGCTGCTTCAGATGAAATACTTTCAGCAATTATCGTTTGCTGCAGAGTTTCCTGCTTTGATATTTCCGATTTCAAGTCAGATCTTATATTTTTCAAATGATCCAGCTGAACAGAAGTTCCAGCGGCGAGAAGAACGGACAAGTAGCCTCGTATTTGATCAGACGAAATATCACGTAGAGGGATCTTTCCATCTCCCATGATTAACGGATATTTAGGAGAACAGAGTCGAGCGTAACCTCCAGTTAAAATGCTTGATAAGCTGCTTGTTGTAACTCTGCCGAGCCCAAGAAGTTTATCGCCCTTATTCAATTAAAACATATTTTAAAATTGGGCTTACTTGTTCTGCTGTTGCACACCAGCATTCAAATGCAAACATAGAAGACTGCAAAAGCTGAAGTTCAGAACCAAGAATTGGTCTAGTCCATTCATCAAGATGATTGAATTGCGGATTGTTGGAACGCTCGCCAACGCGACAGCTTATTTGCTCTTCGAGCAACGGGGAGCGAACACGAATCTCTGGAAGTGGCTTGGTCGTTTGCCCAGGTCCTTCACGAACGTCGGGTAGATTTTCAGCGAATTTAACCCAAAGAAGGAATGAAATAGGAAAAGAAGTTTCGATGGAATTGGACTGCACGCTCAGAGCCTGATCAGAGTAGAGTTGCAGAGGCCCAGTTGAAGGGGCGAATTCCTGTGATAATCTTAATAGTACGTTGAGAACATCTGTTCATTTTTTTCGCATACCTATAGGTACTTGGCCCTGCAGACACTAAAGGGACTGATTGTTGATGAGTTATCTGACGCCCTGTTGTATTAAGTGACCGTGGAGTATTTTCAGGATTCCCAAACGATAAGCTTTCACAATTACTGGTAGTTTGAGGTTCTCCACGTTTGATAATCATGACCGCGAGACGTAGAGTGTAACCTTGTATTTCAACTTCAATATAATCTAGCTCATTTGTAAAGCCAGATGTATCGATAAGTACAGTATCGATTTTGTTGAACTTTTGCCGGTATTTTGAACGCTAAAAATAATAACGACATGTACGCATAATTTTTTCACCTGGTAGATTGTTATTTCGACAGGAGCAGAAACATCAGTTCTTGATTTGTATTTTCTTGTCGTCTTGAACAGTATTTTTCCAGAACGTGTTTTGTTCGAAACAAATCGGCAAGATTCTAATTGAGAAGTTTTATCTCGAGCTTCTATCCAGTTGAATCCAAGCTCAACGCAATAATGATCGTCAATCTCCCGAAGAGTATTTGAAGGTGGCGGTCTTCCTTTTTTTCGAGGAAGGACAAGCTCGACAACTTCGAGCTCGAGCGACTCTCCTTTTTTGAGCCAAATGGCTTCATCGACAGCTTTTGGAGGGGAAACATCAGGAGGCAATTCCTCCATGCTTTTACTTTTCGGTCGATTTACTCGATAAATTTGATCGAGAATTTCCTCGTCTAACAATGAGCCACACTCGCTTGGCACATAATCAACTGAAACTTCAAGATCGTCAAGTTGATTTCCAAGAACAAGCTCGGTCAACTTCTTTGATTGGTAATTTTGACTACTCGATGAGGTTGTCACTTGGCGATTCAAATGAGGGACGGTATGTTCCAACGTATTAGATCTGTAGTTGAATCTCGGAATGTGAAAGTTTTCTTTATTTTGAGAGTAAAAATCGGCATTTTTCTCTAATTGAAGAGGCTGCATAATGTCTGATATATCAGGTAGTGGAGGAATGTAAAGTTTGATTTCTGGAAGATTTTTTGCTTGGCCAAGATTCGAAGGGATTTGAAATTTCGGACAATCATTCTCAGGCTCAAATTGAACAGTTTGGATATCTATTGGTTCCGTGTTGCGCTTTGAATCTGGCATGACATCGGTCCGAGGTGGAATTGTTTGAGTATTTTCTGCGAAATTAACAACAAATTTTGATGAGGAATCGTATGTTGAAGCGACATTGTGAGCCATCTGAGTCTGTACACTCTCTGTTCGCTCAAGAAGTCGATCTATCGACGCTGCGATTTCCTTGATGTTTGGCGCAGTCGGATCTTTTTTCTTGTCATTTTTCTTTCCGCTTTTTGACGACTTTTCTCTTGGAGACGCACGTTTCTTTGATCCAGAACGCGATCGAGGACACGACCTTGATCTTGATCTGCTCGACCCTGATGAAGATCTTGCTCTTCTGCGCAGACCAACAAGTTCTAGGGAAACTGGGAGTCTTCCCAGGCGATATCCTTCTACAGCATCTCTTATTTGGATAGTTTCTCTAACAGGATTATCCTCCGACAGTCTTTTTATTCCTGGTAATGCAGCAGCTCCGATTATATCGCCATGTTTATCGTACAAACTGAGAGTCATTGTACCCATATCGGTTAAATAACATTGTAGCTATAAGAAAAATAAACTGTGAAGCTCTATTACAAATAATTACCGCTTTATGTGGACGTCTGATAGCATAACTGGTAGATGTCTTTCGTGTTGTTGAAAGCGGAAGATCGGCACCGTCGTTTTTCTCACCCCACCATTGAATTGTGAGGGCATGCCGATCATCGTTGTGCGGTTTATAAGAGTGAAGTGGATTCCATTCAACCGGTCCGAGAGTCAGTTGAAGATTGTTCCTCGTTCTGCCCGGGCACTGCGGCGGAAGAGACAAATGTGATTTTACCTTTATCACTGGAAGAGCCATTAAGTCATTTTCTAAAATCGCGACTACAATTGGAGGTGAGATTGAAGAGTCGAATGAAAGCAGAATTTATGGCAGTAAAAATTAATCTAGGACGATAGGTTCTCCTTCTTTAGTGGCAGCAACCTTTGCGGAGATCTCGACATTCTCGCGCTCCTTCTCAATTTTGGCTTCTGCCGCTTTTACCGCGGCCGTGTTAATGTGATCGCGGTACCAAGTGGGAAGGAAAAATGTTTCTGAAGAAAGTTTACTCGAGAAGTTTGCCAAAAGCTAAACCTTTTTGTTGATCGGGATCGAAGGTAAAGCAAACACCTTCCCATTCTGGATTCCATTCGAAAACATAGGTACAGTCATCAACTTTTGCCATAACATCACGAACAAACGTCAAAAAACGCTCAAGAAAACCAAGCATAGTCTAGAATGATTATTTATTAGAACGAAAACGTTAAAATTTTCTTACACTAGGTTTCCAAGAGTAAGCCTCCAGCGCTGCTTGTCTTGGCATAGATTGTGTTTCGATGATATCCAAATTAGTCACAAACCCTCTATCGTCCCGGAAAGCTGTCATGACTCGTGGAATACCGGCAAGAAAGGACTGTGCCCACCATTTGCTCAATTTGTATTTTCTAAAGACCTCTTTTCTTTGTTTGTCTTTCAATTCGCGTTGTGTTTTGATTTCGATGAAATTTGAAGGTGACGGGAATTTCTTGAAAAAGGGTATTTTTTCAAGTTCTGAACCAAAATTACCTCAGGATCGAGTGTATGATCGACACAATCGACTTCGGCACCATACATAAGTTGAATTTGCCCAAGTTGACATCTAAACACACTAACATACTCGCTGTTCTCATTCACCGGCTCTTCCGGTCTTGGTGGACCGCCTGGTTCATTTGCTGTCAAGAATGTCTCTACTTTTCGACCCCAGTAAAACGTTTTCTTCACCCAATGTGGAAGTGACTCAACGTCATCATGTTGCTCGTCAGTTTTGTATTCGCATAAGTAAATGGTTCCCTTGTGCTTGACGGCGAGTATGTTCCACTGAGTTTTGTTGTCAAAGGGAGCGTTCATGATTTTCGTTAAAACTCCTCTCCAGGTCACCACGTGTGGCTGAGGCGTTTCTGGTCCAGAAACTAAGGATTTGTTTGGGATCAAGAGTCATTTCAGCGAAAAACCTTTATCCCAATGAAGCGACGACCATCTCAGTAAATTATCAAGTCCTTCAAAATGTTTTTCATTCTTTTTCACATTATTCGGGTCATGCATTCCATTATTCAAGTTAAAATTTGGCCTTCTCATCTTTTGATTGAATTTATTTACAGGAGGAGCAAAATACTTCAGCTCAGAGTCGTCATCTTTAAATTTTCTTTCTCCGTCGATTGAAAAATGACCAACTTTTTTTGGTCTGTTAAACTTTCCAAGAGCTGAAATTATGTTGAAGTTATAGTGATTCAAATTCAATTTACCTTTATTTTGACCTTTTGAAATAGTGAAGACCTCCTGCATGCAGTTGAACGAATGTGGAAAGTACTGTGTATTCGTGATCGGGGAAACCCCTTGAGGAATCTTTGTTGGCCCGGGTTCGAGAGACATTCTTAAGTGTCTATGTCAGTAAGTAGGTACCAAAACAGTTGCCAAGTACGAGATGTTTCGTCAGATAATTCGCTTTATCGAGGAAATTTCCACGCGGAATCGTGATTTCTAAGGCCACGTGTCGATTATGTACATCAAAGTTTTAGTCACATTTTTCTGCCAACAATCAAATACTGTTGTTTAATAATGATGAGATAATCTTGCCATTGGCAATTCAAATTTGATTTCTAGCTCGAATAGACAACTGCTAGAATTGATATGTCCGGAGTGTTGTGACTACGCAAAATTTTCAAAGGGTAATCGAGTCACGAGGCTTTAATTCTGACCCAAGGCCAATTAAGGCCATAAAAAATTCTAGTGCCGGGTTCATCATACAATTCACACATCATCAACATCGACCATCATTCAAGCATACTGATATTTTTTTGAATTTCTGGAGTTAAACTTTGGAAGCGAAATCAAAGGTATATTTTCAGCTAGACAAAAGGATATATTATTCATGATCATTATTTACTATGATTAAAAGTATATGAATAAAAACACATATGTTTTCAAGCTGTTTTCGGCACAAAACTAAAAATCTCACGACTTATTTTGATCTCAACTCGAGATATTTTTTTGTAAAAAACTTGATAAGTAGTGACGTCATAAGTGCCAACATGGCCAGCCTGTTTCGTGTTTCGGGCCTTCCCCAAATGTATTCGTGGGTTAGATCTCTGCCCTTTTTTCATCTCGATGAGCGTCGAGAAGGCGCCAAACTCACGCTCTCAATGGCCGGGGCGCGGTGATTCATAAATTGCTTCATTTCGCTCAGCGCCAAGAAAATCGCTCCACTATTCGAATTATTGTCTTTGAAGAGACAAACTTTCGAGTAGTTCTGAACTTTTTTTTCTAGGAAGAATCGCATCACCAGTAAGTCGGAAAATACGGAATTAAAAGTGTGCTGATCCGCCCACGCTGGATGGAAAATCCGCACACGGCGGCTGCGCTTCATTCAGTCACAACGCAGCATTCAGAGAATAGGCATTTTACTTTTACTACAAATTTCCTGATTTCGTTTATAATCCGCAAATTTTTTGCATTGAAAAAATCTTTATAGGGTAAATAAAAGAACAAATGAAAAACTATTTGAGATGATCCACTTTTGATCTCTTGTCTTTTTTTATCTCGACTTATTCAGTAATTATTTTGTAGGATTTTTATAGGAGGATTATCTTCAACAGTTATCCCTTCCAACTTTCCCTTTATTATATTTCGTCCAATGATATTTTAGTTCCAATTTACTAAGTAATTAATTAAGATATAAATCTTGTTGTTTTCCGCTTTATGACGAACGCGATCACTTCTGGCCGAGTCTTCAGCGTAATGATGAACCAACACAGCACACAATACACCCCAATTCAACCCAGACCAGAGAACGCGGAACTGAGTTCAAGTCAAGAGTCAGAGAATCTCGATATCGGTCTTCCAAATGACTTCGTAAATGAAAACCTCGAAGATCTGTTTGGCTTCGAAGGTCAGCATCTCGGGAACCAGTATGTCCAAGAGACAACCACAGAAATCGCCGAGCATCCGCTGGTTGAGACACCGCCGCCTGAAAACCTGCAATCAACGCTAGATTTTGTAAGTTTTCATTTCTATTAATTTAACTTATCTTCTTTAAAGAGCAATATCGCAAAGAATGAACCGAATGCAGCTCCTGACGCGACGCCCGTCGAACTGGTTTACCCTCAGCATCCGCTCAAGGCGAATGGTATCTCGTACTTTAATGAAAAGGGCGTCTTGTACACAACTCATCGTCTAAAAGACCAAAAGCAAGTGCCGTTCGGAATAGACGGCATATCAGAATCGTCCCATCCAAACAATATCGCGTTTATGTATGCTTCTATCCCAGGAAATCACCGAGACATAACAATCTGCCAGAAGCACGCTGCAGAATATCAAGTTCGAAATAACCACTTTATGAACATCACCTTTCAAGCGTTGGTTTTGTAAGCTGGTTATAATTTACTATTTAATTTTAAAATGACGATTCTAATAAATCGTAAAAAGTGTGTCAGATTTTTTGTAATTTTACCTCCGAAGGAGTAAAACAAG
>Ga0115008_10004998_pt1 | contig 10997 bp, 8 predicted proteins | sample FraStrMetagenome_FD_87164 | JGI IMG/M metagenome (GOLD analysis project Ga0115008, IMG submission 87164) | Marine eukaryotic phytoplankton communities from Arctic Ocean - Fram Strait ARC3M Metagenome | ecosystem: Environmental > Aquatic > Marine > Oceanic | place: Fram Strait | collected 2012-06-18
ACACCAATATCCATCGACCAACTCCAAAAGGCATTTGGCTTCCGTAACATCTTGCCCATACTCAACGAAATCAAAACCACATCTGAGCACCTGTCTATATCCACCACCGATTGTGAACCAATCCTAGACATAGGTAACACAGCAACACTTTACAAATCTCCGAGAAATGCATTTCCGCTGGAATTACTACGCCAACTAGGTGACATAATGTACCTGGACATTATTTACGGCTCTGGAGCGGCCATCCAAGGAATAAAATATGCGTTGTTTGTTGTGAACAGAGCCACCCGGCACAAATTCATCTACAAATCCCTGAAAAACTGACGTGGTTCCAGCCATCACTCAACTGGTAAATGACATTGCTGGAAGAACACCCAAAGTCATAAGATCAGACTTCGATCACAAACTCCTTGGATCTAAAGCACAAACTTATTTCGAAGAAAAAGAAACAATATTGGAATCTGCTCCACTGTGAGATCATAGCGAATTTCGATCACAAATTCTTATGCCAAAAGGAGAGTTTCATAGCAAATCGAACTTCGACTAACCATTGCTATCTCTCTTCAATTTTATTTTTTATTTATACTATATGCAGCAAACACATCTCCTATATCAGACATCGAGCGTTCTATTTCAATTGATGTTGATAAATGGAATTACATGTAAATGCGAAAAATTGGCTTTTAGTTGTTATTTGTATTATGAGTTATGTATTGACAAGCAAATACATCGTCCAGAGCGTTAGAAAGTTGTTTCAATCCGTTTGGACAATTTAGACAATATTTGGTTGGATATGAATGCAAATTTTCATTTGCAAAACTTAAAATTAATAATGAAATAAGCACACAATTTACTCACATTCAATATTTTGCATTTAGCTCACATCCACCTGATAGACAAAACAAAAATGGAGGACTTTGTGAGAGGAACTAGAGAACCATCCTTTCCATGTCCAGAAACTGGCTTGCCTCCGCCCTGTTCCCATCGGAGTTCCGGTGGTTTGCGATGCGCCGAGCAACTGAGGTTTCCAACTATCTCCCGCTCAAACTTGATAACATCCTCACTTCAACCCACCAGTTAATGTATAAACAAAAGCCCGACATGCGGAACCTCATACCCATGTTCTCCGTAGCCTACCCAGAATACCCCTCCAACTCATCACTAGATACTCAATCCTGCAAAGCCATACTAGTAGGCAAAAACAATTCAACACAAGCATACAAATTCTACAATCCATCTAGTACATAGAACATCATTACATCATCCAAATTCAAAATTGACGAAAGATTAACATCAGGTCATGCCTTTGGTCTTCTGTGCGGTGGAGGCCTTCACTTTAATAAATACTGCCAATACAATAACAGTATTCAGCTTCCACAGTTTGCACCTGAAACAGAAGTATTTATGGCAGAGCCGAGCCTAGTCCTTTCCCAAAAAGTAATAGCCAAAAAGGAAGGCTGTGGACTCCCGAGAGTTTGAGTATTATACCAGTTCCTGGTAATAGACATAAGATAGAATGAATTTAGGAAATTCAGTGGAGATATATATATATATTTAATTTATTTGAACAGCTAATTCTCTCCCAAGAGGCATTTGCGGACACCTTGATTGAACAATTTTTCTGCATCGATTAAGAAAACTCCACCCGATTATAGATCACTGGTAGGCTCACTCTTGAGGTTGAGCCAGGGAACACATCCTGACCTCTCAAATATCACCCACATGCTCGCACATCATCAAAACAATCCAAATGATAAACACATAGCGAGTGCCAAGCACGCTATAAAATATCTCAAAGGGACAAAAACAAAAGGAATCACATTCAACAGCAACACCGACTCCAGACTAACAAATTAAAGAATGTTAGCTAATCATAATTAACCAATCAATGTAGACGAGCGAGGGTATTGTACGTATGTACATACGTACACATTCCTCCACTACTAATTACTTAACCACAATTACCTAAACAATAGGCTATGCAAGCTCACTAATATTGCTCATCTTGCGCGATATAATCTGCGCCATAACCTAACATTTCGCCAACAACTAACTTTCCACCTGGAGGTTAAACCACAATGGCGCAGATTTTACAACCAACTCCTATTTGATCAAAGGTATTTCGGACGTAGACAACTTCCTGTAGGTCTTTCGGATTCTTTTGAATTGGGAGATATAAAAGTCAATAAATTTTTGCAGATGATGTTCATTAATTTCCATAGAAATCATCGGTATTGATTCCCAAAGGGAGTCTTTCCACTATCATTATGAACTCAATGCATAGAAATATCAACATTTTTGTTCTTGTCCTATGGTGCCTCTTCTATGCCGCCTTTGCTCGACAGGAACAATCTCCAAACCTTGCTTATGCATCCAATGTTGTTTCAACGAATATTGTAGGTGGAGTTTCCACCCTACCAGGTCGGTATCCATACCAGGTAGCATTGACACAAGGCGATGGAATTGTTTCTTGTAGTGGAACGTTGATTGGATCCGAATGGATTTTATCTGCAGCTCACTGTGTTGGTAGAGCAACGCATGCGGAAATCGGTCGGTTTAATTTTTCCAACCATAATGAAACCTACGATTTTATAGAAATAGCCTTTGAAGCTGTTCATCCACAGTATGATGTGTATTCTAAGGAGAATGATATAATGTTGATACGACTTGTAAGTCCTAGTGACTATGATACTATTACTGTAGACGATGGATCTTCCAATCTAGAAGGGGAGAATAGTGCTACAGCTATAGGATGGGGGGATACTAGTGAAGGTGGATCCAGCAGTGATATTCTCTTGGAGGTGGAAATTGATATAGTTCCTAACTTGGAATGCAAATCTGCCTATGGTAAACATTTTCACGAGGAAAATATGATGTGTGCGAGTCAAGACGGGAAAGATTTTTGTTCGGGGGATGATGGTGGTCCCTTGATATTGAAGGGCGATGACGTTGCATCTGATATTCAGGTGGGGGTTATTTCTTGGAATTCTGGATGTGCACGAGAAGGCAAACCAGGAGTATATGCTCTAGTACACACTGGTTCCGAATTTATGCAAGATATACAATCCTGCAATTATGCTGATGGTGACAGCAGTTCCTCGTTTCTGGATTGCTGTAGTGTCACGTGTACCAACGGATTTTATACTTGTGACAAGATATACTGTAATTGTCTAAGCTTTATGAATGATGGATTTGATTATTCCGTTTGTAATGCGTTTCATCCATGTGAGATCGGTGATAGTGTTTGTGATCGGATTTATAATATCCCAGAATGCAATTATGATGGAGGTGATTGCTGTCAAGATACCTGTGAACATTCACTCAATAAGGAATGTGATCGATTTTTTTGGTTTTGCACAGATCCTAAGAGCAGTTTTAAAACCCCCGTTAGTTTTATGTTCCAATTTTTTGTACGACTTTATGATAGCACATTGTTGGCATTTGAATCTATAGTTATCTTAGTATTAAACAGTCAAATATATCCACAACTGATTGAAAATATTCTGGGATTCCTTAAGATAAATACTTAATATAAAATCTAGACGAAAAAGAATTTTTAAGATTACTTCGAATTTAGAACTATAGCATTTCTATTTTGGACAGTGATCATTGATTTTCTTTCGTTAGAAATAATGAAAGGTGCAACGGATAAGACTAATGCTCCAGTAAGTTGCATTCCGTATATTATCCCATTAACTGCTGAGCAACCATTGAACCCTTGATTTAGATCAACACGGAGCAAATCATCTGAAGTTGGATTCGCAACAATGCACTCACAACCTTCCTTCATGTGCTTTCTACCATCACAAACAATATTACTAATCCTATCAACCTAATATGTTTCAAAATTGTAAACACTTTTTTTTTTTCAATAATGATTCCAAGCAGTCACCACCATCACACCACTATTTCTAGAGAATCATGTATGGGTTATATGGAGTTTCTTTCAATCCAGCATTTTCTATTATTCAACGCAATTCAAGTTATGAACCCCCAGGAAATCAAACATGTCATATATCCATTATTCCCACATATCTAAAGCAATCAACTGGGTTAATTGATTCATTGGAAATAGTACACAACTGTAAAGTCGTCCATTGGTTGAAACTAAATATAATTATACGAGGATAATCTCAATGCCACGTATTGTAATTGGTTCCATTCAGGAGTTTTTATTTCATTACCGAAACCAGCTAGTCCTTCAAGAGTTAAGCACAAGCATTCGTTGGAGCAACCTAACCCGAAAAAAATATTTTTCTGAACCATTGATTCAATTCTTCGTCAACGAAAATGCCTTGCCAATAATGAGATTTCTAGAGCAGAGTCCTGTAAAATAGAAGTGACGAAAAAATCTCAACCTTCCTTCAATCTCTCCACATCATAATCAATATCCCTCCAGGAGACAGGATATTCCCTCATGAATGAGGGTAATCTCACAGCACGATACTCCTGCATTTCATTCCTGGCATGTCTTGGCATGTAATAAAAACTGTTTTTCAAACTACCACTTTTATCTAAAGTTTCTTTAGTAGAATAATATCCCCGAAGACGCATAACATGACCACTAAAGGTAGAATAAAACAATCCATGAAAGATACGTCCTCGAGCTGCTACCATTTGATCAATCATTCTCCAATGATAATCTTGAATTCCATCATGATGATGTAAGTCAGATGATTGAACGGGTGTAATTGATGGAGGGAACAAATGTTGAAAATCATGTGAAAAAACTAAATCATAAATCTGTTTCATCGGCTCAAAGAAAGTTTCATCCATTTCGTCCGTTGCGATGTACACTGTACTTCCAGGTCGGATTTGTGTCTTACTTAATTCGACAATTTTGGAAATATCCCCTTGCGTCACATGAAATTGAGATTGAAAATCATTTCGTCGTATATGAAAGGAATCAAAGTCTCCATGTGGATTGGATGTTGGATTACGTTCCTTGGCTCTTTGCCGTATGGCCTGAACAATTTTGGAAGCTGCACAAGATATATCATTATTATACCGAAGACCATCACGTATAAATCGCTTCGTGAATAAATCTTGATGATAGTTTTCATGAAATAAAAAGGTATAGAAATGACTTAATAATCGTACATTTTGGAAATAATCCATTGGAAAATGAATGTTGGGTATAGTTTGAATTTCTGGTGAATAAAGGCATAATTTGGTTCGATCAGCAAGTGCTTCGCGGAGTCGTTCCATGGGTGGAGCAAAGACGGGTGTAGGTGATTGATAAAAATGATGAGGTTTGGGAGGAGGTCGTCCATCTACCTCATTTAGTATGTTTTGAAGATGTGTTTCTAAATTACGAGGAGGATTTATTGGATCTGGAAAGGCAGCAAGACATTGTCCTGGTTTCCATTGAAGAGGATTGTAGGCAACCATACGTAAATAGTCATAAAGTTCTGATATTGATTTGGATTGGTTCCAGTTTACTTTATTTTGTGGTGGATATAATGGTTGACTCGTACTTTGATCTTTGAGTGTTCCTTTTTGACCGTAGTGAGTCAAATAGTCTTCCATGGTGATAATTTTTAACGTCTCATACTGATCCATCAATGCAGTCAAATTATAGATATTATGAAAATTAAAAGTCTGCGAAACTCCTGGTATATTCCCATAAGCTTGATTGGGCGGAAGCACCAATGTCCGTCCAGTAATCATGGCGAGAACAAGAATGGTTTCAAATCCCATACGAACATTGTTCCAGCCAGCATCATCTGGTTCAAAAGTAAGGAAGCGTTCAGTTGTATCATTTATGTAGGGGGATTGAAATGAGGCATCATGAGGTTGGATTTTTTTCCAATACACCATTTCATCATGTTGATTATAAGATGGTTGATGAAATGGATTTGTGTTGCATTGGAGAGGTGGATAGTCATTAGCGTTGTGGAATTGATTATATTTTGGATGTTTGGTGGATGGATCTAGTAAAATGTTTATATTTTGCGTTGGAGAGGATGTTAAGAGCAGTATCACAGCAGTGGTTATGAATAGAACACCAAGGAGATTGAAAATGAAGTTTTTCTTTCGAGTAAATGATGCAGTATGAATACGAATTCGTTGAAGATGACGTTTGTATTGATCTGATAGAAGAAAGGATCTTCCTCGGCTTCTCATGATGCTGAAAGTAAGATTTTGTAGATATCCGTCGCCTCTCTAGAGAGTGAAAGAAAATAACCACTTGATGAGCGATTATCAATCAGCAATCAGTAGCATCCAACAAAGAATTGTTTCAACCTCAATATTGTAAATAGCATGTCTTGATTAATAATAATAATTGGTGTTAATCCTGTGGATGTGCTTTAAATAAAATGAATTTATAGAGTCTTCTATTTATTTGTACAATGATTTCTATTTGGACGGGGGACTAAAATTGCAAAAAGAAGCAGATTTTGTATTGTTGTATGCATGGTTGCAAGAAGTTTCATTCTCATCTTAAATATTTATCCTAATTACTACGCAACTTACTACTGAGGGAGTTTGTACACAATAATGACCACCCGTTCGGGAATGACGGTTCCACATACAATTCTTTTCGGACCTCCGTATCTAGTATACACTGAAATTGTGGGGGGAAGTCATACGAAAATGTCTTAGAGATCTTAAATGACTGTTCTTACATGGATACTTTGCACACAAACAATTACTATTTATTCTAGACACATCCAAAGTTTTCATTCATCACCGATACATCTTCAACACTGTCACATTTTAAATCTTCGGTGATACAACGCCCTCAAATTCTCAACAAATTTACACAGAATATGATATCAATATCAAAGATTCTTTTCGGACTTCTTTCATTGTATCTTTGCATCCATCATGTCCATAGCCATGAGAACCACGGAAACTTACGACGAACGCTCCAATCCTCCAACCCTGACTCGGATAAACTTCATGTATTATCACTTGGCGGATCTGTCACCTGGGGAGCTCGCCTTCCAGAGCGTAAATTAGCCTATCCAAATCTCTTGGAAGAAATTTCAAATCAAAAATACAAAGTGACGAACAAAGCCATACGAGCCACGGATGCTCGCTATCCCAGTCTCTGTATTCAATCCATATTAAGCGATACAAAAGATCAAGAATTCGATGTTATATTATTGGAATTCAGTATTAATGGACCTACTGGATTAGATACCTTAGTCAAACGACTCCAGTACCGTTTTCCGCATGCCATATTCATCTATGTTCATATATATTCTCTCTCCACCGTCATTGTCGATAACAATAGCAAACCCGCCAATGAATATCCCCACGTTGAGCGACATTCCATCCAATTTCACTGGGATCCAGATCCACGTAAGGCTGCAGTACGTCCTTCAATTATTGATTTTTTTTCACAAATTCGAGGTCATGTCTATTCCCTTCCAAAACCCCAAATTAGTCCCTATGAGGCCATCCCAATGTTTGCTGCCGATTGGAATCATTTGAGTGAATTAGGACATCGTATGGTGGCGCATGATTTACTGAATCTGTTATCAAGTGCCCAATATGAGCAACCCTCTGAAGTAGTTCCACATTTATTTGATTCCAAATGGGGATATGGCGATTCCTGTGAAAATTGGTTCGAATCGGGAAATGTGACTATACCTCATGACGGTGCGGAATTGAAACAAATGTATAGTAGGGAATCCTACAATCAAAATAAATTTTCATTGGAATTTCATTTTAGTGAAGATATAGTTCAAAGTGGAGGTACTATTGGGATTATGAATGAACACGCGACACAAGTACCCTTGTTTATTACTTATTTGTCTGCTCCGGAGATTTATCCTATCACTACGGTGGTGGTGGAAGGACGAGTCACAGAAATTAACCCTGATCGAGATGCATATCACGTCGCAGTGACAAAACAGGTAGGCTTTGCTCAGCCTGGGTATAATACTGTCATGATCAAGCCTCAGTATGAAGCCAAGGAACCTTTTCGATTGGTTGGAACAGCATTATTTGGATTTCATAATAACCGAGATATGCCTCTTTTGAGAACTCATAATTATATCCCTCAAATAGATTCTCCAGAGGAGAAAGTGGAGACGATGGGGCCACTGCATTTGATTAGTTTAGGTAAGTATCATCTTATGATTTTTGGAAAAAAATCGATAATATATTGAGGGTTATATTTTCATTAAACTGATATAATTATTGCAATAGGAGGACCCATTACTTGGGGCAGCCATCTCAAACATGATGAATTATCCTATCCTTCACGAATTGGTCAAATTACCAACACTCACATTACTAATATGGGTATTCGAGCCTCGGATGCCTTCTATCCCAGCATCTGTATTCAATCTATGCTGGGAGCTGGAAATGATGATACAGACTACGACGTTATTATTTTAGAATATTCCAATACTAACCCAGATCAACACCTTGTGAATGATGACGAAATCAAAGGACTACGAATGCTAGTTCGACGCCTGCAATACCGATACCCCAATTCTATTTTAGTCTATGTTCATTTATATTCCCTTCGCCATGTGATTAAAGATTCCCATGGAAATTTTGCTGATGATCATGATGAACCACCACCAAGTATTCAATGGTCATGGGCTTATACACATAAACAAATTTATCGACCCCCGAAATCCGTTAGAGATTTAATGAAGAGCGTTGGTGGATATATTTACAAATTCCCAGTTCCTGAAACTACTAGTCAGGTATTTGAACTCTTTTCAGCACCAACCTATCATTCCCTCAGTGCTCGTGGACACCGTATTGTTGGCGATGCTATTGCTGATATTTTGCAGAAGAAGGCTAAATTTAATAAGGTAAAAATAGAACAGGTTCCTGGTTCTATTGAAGGCAGTTGGGGATGGGGCGATCAATGCCTTTCTTGGTTAGGAATGGGTGGGGTAATACCCGTTGAATATGGAGGAGAAGGTGTGGAAAAACGAGACATGGGGAATTTTCAATGGTCACTGGAATTTGTTCCTGTTTCAGCTCAATCAAAAAACGATCAAAACGAGAATCAAGATTCTGGTGGATGGATCAAAGTAGTCAATGATAAAGAAATTGCTACACCACTCTACTTTACATTTCTTGTGGGAGGTACATTGGATTCCTCAACCATCATATATGCAAATGACGTGACAACGGAACTCAAATCCAATGTTTCGAAAGGGTTTCAGACGCAAGATGTTGGGTGGGTTGGGCCAGGAACAACGCTCGTTCGTATTCAACCACAAACAGGAAGTATTTTACAGTTAGTAGGTATTTCTCTTTTTGGCTTTTATCAACATAAGGATCTTCCTTTTAAATCCATGCACAACACTATTGTAGACGAAGAAGTTGATGAAGAACCAGATCAATAGGTGGAATTCGTGTCAATTCATCATATCTCATCCGATTGAAATACTGTAATTTCCATTAAAAAATATTTTTGATCATTCCTCCAAAAGTAGGGTTTTTTATGCTTTTTCCACTCCACAAATGCAAATTCATTGTGATCGATGAAGTCCATGTTGATAAATTTTCGACGACAAATTCTTGAGTAGAAAACTATTTTATAAGATGCACAGATTCCTCTGTATCAAAGGGACACAAAATGTTTATGAGTTTAAGAACAAATAACGTAGATAGGGCAATAGTAATAATCTTGAAATCGATCGAGATGGAGCATTCTTTAGTTTTATTATCTTAACACAAACAGAAATTTTCCCGTCTTTTCTTTTGGCCTCATTGATATTTGTTTTGTGGCAAATTTTTTTGGTTTGGATTTACATGAGTTTCTTTGATTTGTTTTCCTTTCAAGGATCGCCTTCTCTGCGATGGTTTGCCAAACTTGTTGTTCCCGTTCAACAGCATTCAAAAAGTGTGGTGAAATTCGCTTTTGGAATTTTTTTTTCGTTTCAAATTCGAGGGATTTATAGAGACCATCCTCTTGATTTGAAGATGTTGGTCCATCTCTAAGTTCTGATCGGCATCCATCTTGTGGGCGATGATAATTCCATTTCAGTGGTTTACGATCATGCCATTCGTATGGGCAATTTGAGTTCAGATCTGTTTCATAATGGAAACTTGTGTTGTATTCGTTGGATACTTGTTGAGGGGATGGTAATTGGAGTGTAATTTGGGGGAATCCTTGTTCTGACTCGGATGTCGTATTTGAAGTGGATATTGCTGGATTTCGATTTATAGCAACTCGAAAATCGTTTCTGTGGGTGCATTGGCGTGTTAATCGAATCGCCCCTTGATATCCGTACCTTTACCACGAATATGTATTTATGTTTCAGATTTCAGTTGTCATAAAGATAAGTTCAGAGAGAAGGTAATAAGGCGGTGCAGAACATATGATGAAGAATTAATTTTCTCACCTGGAAGCTATGCTTATTGGAGAACCTGCCGGCAATACAGGTGAATTGCAATATCCCAGGAACCACGGTTGACCAATGTTCATGTGATTGTCGGCGTGCATGGTCGTGCTCATTTGTGTATCCTTTTCAGAACTCTCTTGTTCCGTCCGATCTTGAAATTTAGTCACAGAAGATTTTGGGCGAGCCAAGCGATCGATTGATGAGTTCAACTTTATGTCAATATGTTTACATTTTCCCCTATTATTCTCATGTGAACTCTGACTTCGAGATGCTTTTTTTCGAAATTGAGACACGGCAGTGGAAAGCGCTGCGAATGACTTTCGGGATTGATCTCGTTTTACATCTGCATTAATCTTATGATTTATAATTTTCGGTTTGAAGCGTATTGCTGATGTTGCTACAGATTTTATGTTTGTGCCATAAAGTCTTGTTAACCTTTGTGCTTCTCGGGCCTTTCGCATTCGAATAGAAAGAACAGAATCGACGTTTGTCTTCCTCGTACCATTAGGTTCTGATCTAAGAAAATTAGGTTCGAAAAATTGTAAAGTCATGAAAAAATATTATTATAGATGCCTATTATTGTGATTCATTTTTTGGTAGAGAATGGGGAAATTTAAAAGTGATTTATGAGAAGTGCGCGTTTCATCTTAAAATCCTCAACGAAGGCCC
>Ga0115008_10005003_pt1 | contig 10994 bp, 5 predicted proteins | sample FraStrMetagenome_FD_87164 | JGI IMG/M metagenome (GOLD analysis project Ga0115008, IMG submission 87164) | Marine eukaryotic phytoplankton communities from Arctic Ocean - Fram Strait ARC3M Metagenome | ecosystem: Environmental > Aquatic > Marine > Oceanic | place: Fram Strait | collected 2012-06-18
GATTCGAGCGCCGAATCGTTCATCGAGGAGGGCGGCGGCGACGATAGGTACGTCGTGGCGCGCGCGAGGCTGAGGGAGGCGGCGGAGGCGATCGCGGCGGGCGGCGTGCCGGGCGTGAACCTCCGGGATCTCATCGGGGAGGCTGCTGGGGAGAAGGAGGAGGCCGAGAGCGAGGCTTGAGGCTTCATTTATTTAGCGAATAGCCGCGTGGTTTATCAATAATTCAAAACAGGTAATAATTTGATCATTACACTTGTAAAACGGCCGTTGATATTTTATGTTACACGGCTCCCTGTATGATGCGCGGTACATGTTGCGTGTGTGTGTGTGTGTGTGTCGGCGCGGTGGCGGGGCTGATAATCGCCCCCCCCCCCGCGACTAAAGAATAAAGAATCCATCCCTCGGCGATATTAATTCGCAGACGACGGCGAGCCGGCCTCGGCGGCGATGACGCTGAGCGCGTCGCGCCCGTCCATGGACTTCATCGCGGCGGCAGCCTCGGCACCCTTGGCGAACTCGACCGTCGCCTCGCCCTCCTCGACGACGACGTCGAGCAGAGCGCCGTGCCTCGCGAAATTTTTATAAATCCAGAGCTCATCCGCACCCTCGGGCAGGCCCTTGACCACGAGCTTCGACGGGCCGTAGGTACCCACGCCGCGTCCTACGTGCCCGTTGGACGCGCCGCCGAATGGCACGAACGCCGCCGCTTCATCTTCGTCGTCTAGACCGTCTTCCAGAGAGTCCAGAAGGTGCGCGGCGTCCTCCGCGGAGATCCCCGGCGTCTCCGCTCGGTCCAACGGGTCAAACTTATTTTGCCCGACGCCCCGGACGACTCCCCCGTTGACTCCCCCGTTGATCGCCCCCGGCGTGGGCGCACCAGGCCCCGAGCCGCCGCCGGTGCCGGTGCCGGTGCCCATCATGCCGGACCACAGCCCGCCTTTGTCGTACGAACCCACGGGGCTGACGACGTTGGGCAGCGACGACGCCGACGCCGACGCGGAGACGAACGAACCCTGTAATGAGAGTTGAACAAAACCGTCATTCCAATTGCCCATACGAACATAAAAAGAAACGTTCAAATACAAAGAAACTCACCGGTCCGAAGGCGTTACCGCCCCTCACGCTGCTCCCGCGGGATGACTTGTCCAACGCGCTGACCGGGCCGCTCGGGATCTGCGGGCCGGTTCCGAAGGTTATGCCCTGCGTGCTCGGTGTCCCTTGGGGCGATCCCGCGATGTCCATGCCGCCCGCGAACATCTGGGAGAGTCCACCGACCCCGCCGGCGGCGGTACCTCCGGCGTTCATGTTAGGACCCGACTGCGCCTGTTGCTGCTGCAGCATGTTGAGCGCGCCGCCAAAGCCGGAGTTGCCGCCGAAGGAGTTCGATCCACCCCTGAAGCTCCCGTCGCCGAAGGAGCTCGCGCTGTCCACGCTGCCCGGGTGGAACGGGTTGTGATTCCCACCGCGGAAGCTTCCGTCGCCCGACTGGCTATTCGCCTGCTGCTGCTGGAGCAGCGCCGCGGCGGTGACCGCGTTCTGCCGCGCGAGGAGCATGGACGCGATGTCCAGGGTTCCGGGGCCGTGCGCGCTGCCACCCGCGGCGGCGGCGTTGTTCGCGATCAGGCTGATCAGCGCGCTCCCGGGGGATACCACCCCGGGGTGATGCTGCGACCCGCCCCTGAAGGAATTATCCCGTGAATCAGACCCGCCGCCCATTCGGGTCGGGATGTCCACGAGCCCGTTGCCGATGGAGCCGCCGAGGCCGGTCATGCCGTGCCCGCTCCCACCGTTCATGCCGCCGCCCGGCAACGCCGCGAGGTTACGCTCGGACTTGGACGATCGTCGCGTCTTTCCGTGCGAGTCGGCGAAGCGAATCACTAAAGGCACCTGTAAACAAAACACGGCGTCATTCTAATTGCCCGTATGTAAATGAAAAGAAACTTACCTGCCCGCCAGCCGGAACTCGGCCGTTGGCGGTGACGACCGCGCTCGCGGCCTGTTCCATGGAGCCGAACCTTATGAGCGCGCCCGCGGTCGTGGTCCCGGACGCGTGCAGCAGGCGGCACTCGATGATGTTCCCGAAGATCTTGAAGAACGCGCGGAGCTCCACCTCCGTCCACAGCGGCGGAAGGCCTTTGACGTAGATGTTATCCGAGATGGTTCCGACTCCCGACGCCGCCGTGCTGGCGCTGCTGTCGGAGTTTGCGAACTTGACCTCCAGGGCTTTGCCGCGGATGACCTTGCCGTTCATCTCTTTGATCGCGACCTCGGCTTGGTGGACCTGCATGAACTTGACAAAGCCGAACCCTCGCGACGAGTTGGTGCTGACGTCGCGAATCACGCAGCACGATTCCACCGCGCCGAACTTGTCGAACACCCCTTTGAGCGTCATCTCGTCGACGTCCTCGCTGAGGTTCTTGACGTAGACGTTGGAGTGTTGCGATCCGCCGAACATGCCGCCGTGCGCGGGGGAACCCGGCCCGGAGGAGAGGTTATCCATGCTACCGTTGCGCGAGCTGCCCCTCATCTCACCCGCGGCGAAGTTCGACGTCGGCTAGGTCGACACGGGGCCGTGTGGATTTCGCGCGCGCGCTCGACCGCGGGTTAGGACGTGACCGTCGCCTCCGCGAGTCTCCCGTGGACTATCGCCGCCGACGTCGCACGCACACGCGGCTCGAACGAAGACGCGCCTGTGGACGAGCCCCGTAGCTCTGCGCGTGGACTATCAACGCTTCGAGCTCGAGGCTGTGACTTCCCGCGAAAAAAACACCGATCACGGGAGTGGTCGGATAGAACCCCCGCGACCGCCGTGTCGTCGCGACGCTTAAGCCCGAGGCGCCGAACACACCGCGCTCGCACTCGCTGGCGAGAGGGTCGCGTCCGCGCGTCAGGCCTGGGCGCCGCTGGCTGTGACCTGACACCTCGCCGAGTCGGTGAACACGGGCGCCTCCTCCGGATAAAAAGGTGTAGAATATGTCCAGTGACCCTTCAGGACTCTCCAGGGCCACACACACTCTCGATCTCCGCTCCGGCGCGGTTCTCTGTTTCGTTTGGAATTGTGTCCATACACGAAGCCATATGAAACCGTTTCGTTAATTGGGGTAAGTAATCTTCAATTTGTTCCCGCACAGGCAAACAGTGAGGAAGAGTCGATTGAAATCAAGACGATTATAAATCTAGTTTTCCCGGAAATGAACATTGATTGGCTGACTGCGGTTACTGTGGTCTAATACCAAATACGGCGGTGTGGTCTAGTGGTATGATTCCTGCTTTGGGTGCAGGAGGTCCCGAGTTCGATCCTCGGCTCCGCCCTTTTGCCTGTTTCGCTTTTTATTTCGCGTCGTCGACACATCGCCGCGGCGGCGTGACGACGGCGGGGCGGGGATTTTTATGACGATAGCGCGTCCCCACGGTACCCTCGTCGCCGCCGCCCCGTGGCGGTCATCGATATCGCCGGCGGACCGCCCGCGTCTCGGCATCGGCGGCGGCGTCGCGTGCGCATCTCACAATAGACCTCGTCGTCGCGTGCCCACCGCGCGATGGAGATGGACATCCTCCACGGTCGTCGTCTCCGCCGCCTCCGCGGTGGATCTTCTGACGATCGAGGACGACGCTTCGGACGAGGCGATGCGCGCGTTGGTACCTCGCGCGTGGCGCGAAGACGCCCAGGCGACCGGCGACGATGGACCGACTCGCGTGAGGGCCCGACCCACGACGACGAAGCTCATCGACATCGACGGCGACGCGCGGCCGTTCAGGATGTCGTCGCGGAGCAGACTGACCCCGACGGACGCGCGTCGTTTCCCGGGCGACGATACGTTCGCCGTCGTCGCCCGGGCCGTGTGCGACGCGGACGTGCTACCCCGCAAGGAGCTCTTCGAGACCTGGGCGGCGGCGACGGTCATCACCGACGCGTTCTTCACCGAACGAAGCCGCCTGGGCCTCGACTCCGGCGATGGACGCACGAACGCGACCGGGACGCGAGTGCTGGACCTCGCGGGTGGCCACGGGTTCCTCGCGCTGTGCCTCCTCATCCTGAACCCGCGCCTGCGCTCGGCGGTGGTCGTGGACAGGCGGAAACCCGACAGCCACGAACGTCTGGTCTCAGCGCTGGTGACGAGTCTCGGCCCTGAACATCGGCTACACGCGAGGGTTCGATTCGTCGAGGCGTCCATTCTCGACGCGTCACCGGATGAAAACACGCTGATGGTGTCGGTGCACGCGTGCGGTGGTCTGAGCGATGTGATTTTGAACTTTGCGGCTAACGCCGGGGCGCCCGTCGCGGTGGTGCCGTGCTGCCACTCGGGATTATTTTCGGCGAGACAATTGGCGAGAAGATTGGACGGCGCGAACCCACCGGAAGGGTCCGTGCCGATGGACCCGAGCACGGCGATGGACGTTGCGAGGCTGGAGCTGCTTCGTAGGGCGGGTCACGACGTGGACGCGCGATTGATCCCGCGGACGATCACGCCCAAGAACCGCGTGATCCTCGGGGTGGCGCCGAGGCGGAAAAGTCACGAGTTGGACGAATTGGAAGACAGTGGTCCGGCCTCCCCGGGGTGGCCTTCCGTCGCGGATGCGATACCGGCGAGTCCGTGGAAGCGGTTCGCCACTGTCATTCCGTAGACTAGAACATCGACGGGCGTGTTAGCACTATGTTCCTTTAGCACTATGAGATAATTAGCACTATGTTTCAACACTAGCTACTGCTAAAATAGAAGTTCCCTTCTCCCGAGTGAACGTAGAATCATCGGCGAAGGTATCGGCCGTACTTCATCCACGCCCACGCCGCGGCGCCCACGGACGCGCCGCCCAAGTGTGCCGCGTGCCCCGTGCTCGAACCCCCGAGACCTAACTGCGCGCCGTACAGATCCTTGGACAGGAACAACCCCGCGAAGAGCCAGTTCGGCATCGGTATGAAAAAGTTGAGGTAGATGGTGTTCATCGGAAACGCGAGGGCGTTCAGTAAAACCACGGCGTTGACCGCGCCGCTCGCGCCGAGCGCGGGTGGCGTGGTCAGGTACCCCGCGGTGTTCTCCATCCACCGTCCGGCGCGCTGCATGATCCCGCGTCCACGTCGCGCCTGGCGTCGTTCCCGTTCCCACCTGCACCAAACCACGTGCGTCAGCGACGCGACCACGCCGCCCGCGAGGTACAGATTGAGCAAGTACTTCGGCCCGAACATCCGTGACAGGTCCCTGCCGAAGTAGTAGAGCGCAAACATATTTGCGCCGAGGTGCCCGAGGTTGTAGTGCGAGAACGCGGCGGTCACGACGGTGTGCACGCGGCCGCTGTAGACGGACTCCTCGCTGACGAGAAAGTTTTGCCGCATGATGTTGGGATCGAGCGCGTGCCAACACGCGAAGACGAAGGCGTTTGCGCCCATGATGCTCCACAGCATCTGCTCGCCCTCCATGTTCGGCAGCGCGGGCGGCGCGCGGCGGTAGTTGTTCGGCGGCGGGGGTCCGCTGTCGTTCCTGTAGTAGCCGAAGCGTCGACGACCGTGGTGGTGGTGCGCCAGCGGGCTGTTTTTCACGCATCGCAGTTCGCGGGCGACGACGCTGGGAGCGGACGCGGAGGCGACCGCGCCCGATCTGAGCGCGGCGGTGGCGGTGGGGGATGCGTACGTAGATCCCGCGGCGGTCGCCATACCGGCGGCCGCGCCCGACATGCGCCTCGCAGCGTTCCTCCACATCGTTCCTCCCAAAGTGACGTTTTGAGGGAACGATCCTTTTTCTACGACGTCGATGGAAAGCTTATTAGTGTTGTGCACAGTGGGCGAGTCAGAGACTTACGGTAATTAGCGTCAGTGGGCAAATAGTCTGATCGATTCTTCGAAACGAAAGAGGATATATTCCTGCAAATCGCTTTCTACGGCAATACAGTCAACGAATGGTAAAATCATTCGACTCTCAACCCCCGGCCGAACGGTCGGGCAGAGTATCAGCCTAGAACAGGGACATTGGTCTAGGGGTATGATACCTCTTTCGGGTAGAGGTGGTCGAGGGTTCGATTCCCTCATGTCCCCAATATACTTTTTGGTTTTTGCAGAGTCGGGCGCCGGGCCCGAGGCGACCGCGGACGTGCCTTTATAAATTCGAGAGCGCGAGTCTTACCGCTGCCTCGCGCTCACCACGATCGCGATGGCGATGGCGCGGAGACGAGGACACGCGCGTCGTCAATCAATTCGTTTCGCCAATCAATCTCAATCAAAAAATCATCGTTCTTCTCGTAACATCCCAATCGATGGGCTCTCTCTCTCTTTCTCCGACTCTCTCTCTCTCTCTCAATCCATATCGTTCTGCGGGTGCTGGTGCGGCGCCCGTCGTTTCCTCGCCGAGCTTCGCCTGGGCGGCAGCTGCGCCCCGAGGCCGACGCCACCACGCGGAGTTCCCCCGCGACCGCCGCCGCCCGGAGACGAAGCCGGAGTCTCAGACTCCCTCGGCGGCTCGGACTCCCTCGGCGTCTCCTCCTTCGCGTCCACGTCCATCGACGCAACCTCCGCGGCCGCCGACGCCGAGGCTGGCACCGGCGCGGGAGCCGGGACGACGGCGGCGGCGGCGGTGGGGTTTGGTACCGCCGCGGGTGCGGTCGCGGGCGCGGTCGCTGGTGTGGGAGCGGCGGCGGCGTCAAAGGGTTGGAGCGTGAAGCCGCCGTTCGCCGCGGGCACGAGCCTCAGGCGCGCCTGCCCGGTCTGGCGCACCTCCTGGTTGTTCTGCAGGTTATCCACGAGGCTGGATATGACGTTCTGGAACAGCTCCTGCGCCTGACCCTGAGTGCCCGGCTGCTGACCCTGCCCCTGACCCTGACCCTGACCCTGACCCTGACCCTGTCCCTGCCCCTGAGCGCCCGCCTGCTGCCCCTGCCCCTGCCCCTGCTGCATGAACCTCTGCAGCATCTGAAGCACCTCGGGCGGTGCGTTGTTCACCGGAGTCTGCCCCTGCGCACCCGAAGTCGCCGCGCCCTGGCCGGCACCGTTAGTGGGAAGGTTGACCTCCCAGCGGTGCACGGTGATGCGCTGGCCGGGCCGCTGACCGGGCTGCGCCTGCGCCTGACCCTGGGCGGGCTGACCCTGGGTCTGCGAACCCTGACCAGGCTGACCCTGGGCCTGAGTCTGAGCCTGGGCCTGGGCCTGGGCCTGGGCCTGAGCCTGGGCCTGAGCCTGGGCCTGGGTCTGGGCCTGGGCCTGAGCCTGAGCATCCGCGCCCTGCTGTCGCTGGCCCCGGCCGCGGAAGATGTTGCCTAACAACGCGCCGAGACCGTGGATGGGCCCGTGACCGCCCTGAGCCGCCTGACCCTGCCCCTGACCCTGACCCTGACCCTGCGGCGTAGTGTGAGGCTGAGGCTGGGGCGGGTTAACGACGGGGACGGCGGCGGGCGCGGCGGCGGCGGCCGACGCCGGCGCGGGGTTAGGCCGTCGGCGCAGGAACCCGCGCCGGATCGGGTTGAACCCCCGATCGTGGACCGCCGTCGCCGCGCTCGGAGACGGACCGGCCGCGCCGCCGTTCACCAACGCCGCCGTAATCGCCGGATGCGGCATCGGCCAGTCCATCGACGGCGGCGGCACCGTCGCCGTCGAGTTCATCGCGATCCCCGCGGCGTTCATTCGGTCCCTCTGCCGCTGGATAATCTCGCGGACCCGCGGGTGCGCCGCGAGCCTCGGGTCAAACCCGATGAGTTCATCCTGGTTCCTTCGCAGAACCTCCACCGTCTCCGACCTGCGCGTCGCGAGTTGCTCTTGCTGCTGGAGAATCGCCTGCACCCGCGCGGGTTGCAGCGAGGTCATATCCGCGGGTATATCCGTCGCGCCGACCGCCGCCTCGCGGTCCCTCGCCGCCGCCGTCTCGTCGCGGTGCCGCTGGAGCATATCCGCGAGCCTCTGCCCTTGGTCGCTCGTGCCGGAGTGATCGGTGAGCGCCTGGATCAGGCTAGCGTTCGTGTCCGCCACCGCCGCGACGCCGGTTCGCATGCGGTCCGTCATCGTGCCGATCATGCCGCCCAGGGCCTGGTCGATCATGTTCATCAGATTGGATGGGATGCTGTTGTTGGTGGTGGTGGTGGCGGCGGCGGTGGCGGTGGTGTTGGTGGTGGTGGTGGTGGTGTTGGTGTCGACGGCGGCGTTCGCGTCGCCCATGGTGGACGGCATCGGCCTTCCGCCGGCCTCGCCCTCGCCTCCGCCTCCGCCTTGGGGGGGAACGAGGCCGGCGCCGCGAAGCGCGTTGGCGAACAAATCCGCCGGGATGTTGGGAGGGATGCCCGCGCCCCGTCCGGGCATCTGCACGCCGGGCATGTTGTGCAGACCGGCCTGCTGTATGGACGGTCGCATGGAGAGCCCGCTGAGCGGCTGAGTGCCCCCGCGCGGGTCGAGGTACATCAGCGGCGGCGCCAAGAAACCCTGCGCCGCGGTAGCTGTATTGACGACAGCGGCGTTGGTGGCGGTGGTACCGGCCGCAGCCTGCGCCTGTTGCTCCCGCCGCATCGTCTGCTCGTGTTGTCTGGCGAAGTTGCTCATGAACTGCGGCGGGTCGGAAGCCGCGCCGTTGACGTGGACGCTCGACGTCAACCTCGCGAGTTCCATCAGCAAGCTCCCCGCGCTGTGCAGCGTCATCGACGTCCGTAACATCTCCCGCTGCGCGCTCGCGGTGGTGCCGTCGTTGGACGGCACGGTGCCGAGGGTGCCGTCGAGTCGCCGCGCTTCGAGGTTGCGAACGACGTCCGCCGCGGACGCCACCGCGGGCATGATCCGAGCGATGACGTCGCTTGAATCCGCGAGCAAATCGGCGAGATCGTGCACGGTGACCACGGGCGGGACCCGCCTGACCACCTGCACGTTCGGCGGCGCCTGCTGCGTGGGAGGACGTGCCTGCTGCGCGTCGATGGCTTCCGTGGCCCGAGCCGGCGCCGGGTTAATCGCCGGGTTAATCGCCCCGGGGACGTTAACGTTAATCGCCGCCTCGGACGTTAATCCCCTCCCGCGCATCCTCGCCTCCACGAACGACGTAGGCGCCGACGTGGGCGGAGGCACGAGCCCGGGTAGCGGCAGCGCGAGCCGCGCGAACGGCGCCTGCGCCGTTCGCTCCGCCCCCGCGCCGTGGCACGTCTCGCACTGTAAACAAAACACGGCGTCAGTCAGTCTAATCGCCCGTACAGTACACGATAAAATAAAAATAAGTCACTCACCAAATCGTAGTCGACTTCGCGAACCGACTTGAATCTCACGCCGGCGATGGGTTGGACCCCGCACGCGTCGCACTGAACACCCGCGTGCACGCACGTGTTATCGGTGGCCTCTGTCGCGTTGGCGTCCGCGGTCGTGGGCGTCGCCGCGCCGGAGTTCATATTCGTATCCGTCGACATGGCGGCGGAATCGTCGTCGTTCAAGTTTTGCACATCCTCCATGACAACCTCCGACGATTGATTCCGGCGCATTCGTGTGTCACCACTCGCCTCGAGCTCGGCGGCGAGGCGTCGCATGGACTCGACGTGCGACGCGATGACGTCCACCGGGTTTGTGTACGCGGCGCGCGTGCCGGGGAGTTGGCCGGAACGAGCGGCGGCGGCGGGATCGCCGGCGCCGTTGAAATCAACCGGTGACGGGCCGGCCGCCGCCGCCGCGGATCCCTCGACGCGCCGTATCGTGGGCGCGCCCCCGTTGGGTCCCATCGTCAGCTCGAACGACACGTTGCCGCCCTCGTCGAGTGACGAGAAATCGTTCGGGGTGGTGACGCCGCCGTGTCCGTTTCTTCCGAGCACGGCGTTGACGACTTGCGAGATCTGCGCGGCGCCGCTGGTACCTTGCGGGACTCGGAGCTCGCCCACGTGCACCAGGTTGTCGGGCCATCCGCTGTTCGTGTTGACACCCCCGACGACGTTTCCGACGCCCTGCGCGCCTGTGCCTTGTGCGGTCGGGCCGTTGGGAGCCGCGGGCGCGTCCGGCGGGCGCTGCACCAGCAAGATCGTGTCGCCGTCCGTGAGTCTGGCGTTGTCGACGCGTTGATCGTCTTTGAGCACGCGTCCGCGGTGGATGAGCCTCTGCGTCAGCGCGGGGACGCCGCAGACTTGCTCGATCATGCCCTTCAGCACGGAGACGTCGACCTGTTCGAGGCGGGATGTGGATGGATGACGCGGGATCAGCGCTGGGATCAGACGCGGTCGCGGTCGCTCCCATGCGGGCGCGAAGGTAAAGGACGAAAAGGAAGGTTGTGGACGCGGGAGGAAGAGGGAGGAGGCGAGCGGTCGGGGTGGTATCATCGGGGGCACGCACGTCGCCGGCGACTGTCAGGGAGTGCTCTCCCGCGGGCTCCTGCTGCCTGATCTTGATCGTGATGGGCGCGGTGACCGCGCCCGTCGCCGGGTCCGCCATCGCGCTCGCCTCGGTCCGTCCGTGCCTCTCTCTCGTTCGGTGACGGGGATGTGTGCCGAGGTGCTTTTCGCGCGGGACCGACGCGGCCTGTCCGTGAGCGTCCTTTGGACCCCCGCGGCGCTCCGCCGGTCGACGATGCGGCACCGAGTGAGGTGTCGAAGCGCGACCGAAGGGAGTTCGAGTCGGTGTGCGCTCCTCGACGTCGACGTGCGGTGAGTTGACCGAGCTCCTCCTTCGGATCTCAGGAAAAACCCGAGGACTGGCTGGACTCCTCCACGTCCGTTCGAATTCTTCGTTCGCACTGCCGCGTGGTCTATGGAAACGTGGGGAGACTTCATTGTAAATTATTAGATTATTTTGCACTCTCGAAACTCATACGACGATTAAGTCTATTATGCATTAGCGGCCACCATTTTTCTTGTACGCCTGGCCATGGCCTTTCTGACCCTGGTTGCTCGCTCGACCCTCGTCGCTCCGCTTTTTGTCCTGCTCCCTTCCTTCTCGGATCAGGCCCAACACGAGCTCCTCCGTTTCAGCCTTGTTAAGCACCGCCGGGAACTCATTCTTGCCATCCCTGATTTTCTCCATGAGTCCGGAGCCGAGCCAATCTTCAAAGTACTTATCCTTCAAA
>Ga0115008_10005004_pt1 | contig 10991 bp, 5 predicted proteins | sample FraStrMetagenome_FD_87164 | JGI IMG/M metagenome (GOLD analysis project Ga0115008, IMG submission 87164) | Marine eukaryotic phytoplankton communities from Arctic Ocean - Fram Strait ARC3M Metagenome | ecosystem: Environmental > Aquatic > Marine > Oceanic | place: Fram Strait | collected 2012-06-18
CGAAGCGAAGCGAAGCGAAGCGAAGCGAAGCGAAGCGAAGCGCGAAGGACTTGGCGCGTCTGGCCGTCGTAGGAACATGTCGGTGCCTCTCTGTGCTCTCGATCTCTGAGATGACCGCGACCTGGACCTGCTGAATACATGTACGGTACTAGCTAGTACATGTAAGTGATGATGCTCTGAGCTCTCCTCACTACGCAGGTATTAGTAATTTTTGATCTAAAATTAGTCTAGCTAGAGCTAGTCTAGACTCTACATATGGCATGTACTGTACCGGACGGTAGTTACTATAAAAACCGACCGTACCTGCAGCAGTACCGAAGAGATCTCCTGGCTTGGCAAAAGCAATAATGCCATGGTAGCTACGTACCGTAGTAGTACTAGCTAGCTAGTAGACCCGTGGGGAGGGTGAAGCTTAGCTGGCCGAACCTTTACCCAAAAGTTCGTCGTAGTCGTGGTTGACAAGATCTATCCAGCGCTTTTTAAGGGGTACCGCCTTGGCACCGGTGTGGATAGAAGCTAGCTCGGTCGGGTCTCCATCCCGGAAGGTCATCCACTCGGCTTCGGGACCTTCACTGGGGAGGCTGATTCGATGCCTCCAGCTTGCAGTCTCGATCTTGACCAGAGCTTCTCCCTTGGCATTGAGTTTCTCATAAGTTCCAATGTCGTCGGGATATTTGGCATCGCGCATTGTCTGTGCAAGTACACGAAGGTGGAAGGCTTCCACTTCATCATCACTGGCCCTTACCCTTGGATCGAGGCAGTCATTGCTCCAGTGACTTTCATCGAGTTCGCAAAGGGCCTTGCAGTAGTTCCCATCGATTTCATATCGGAGGTTCTGCACACTCATGGAATCAATGAGCACTTGAGCATTACGGCGTTCCATCTCCTCATAGGAGGGGATCTCAGCATCGCCGGTAATGTAGGCCAGACAAAGCCACGCATTTACATCAATTTCAAAGAGCGGGGCGGAAGAGAATTGCTCGATGTACATCATGTTCGGATTGGACATGAGAAGGCCGCGGTAAATGCCCATGTACACAGTGGAGCTGCCTTCGATGGGCTCAATGGGGGAATCTGAGGGAATATCACCAATATCCTCGGAGAGTGCGTTCGGCTTCATTTTCCAGCCCTTGGGCATGTCGAAGCATTCTGGTTTAATGTAAGGTTTCTTCAACGAATTGTCAATCATTTGCAGGTTGCTCTTGTAGCCAGTGCAGAAAATAACAAGACTCAGGTCTTCAACATCCCGCGTTTCTCCTTCCTCGGCAAGGCGAAACTCCCACTCGTCGTGGTCGTAATCCAATTCCTGAAATCGGATGCCATTTCCATTTTGGATTACAGCCGTCGCTTTCATGCCGCCGAGGATTTCAACCTTATCCTGAGGCCAGGCGGATATATAGTTGACGATCCCTTCCGCGGACCGGGAAACGATATAAACCTTTGCCGCTCCTGCCTTGATGGCAACGAGGGCCAAATCTTCCGACGAATAGGAATCTCCGACAAGGAGCACGTTCCTGTCGCGAACTGTAGCGTCGAAAGCAATGGCCCCAACCTGCGATGAATGGATGGTCTTGCCACGAAATCCATCGTCGTGAAGCAGTTCGTCCGTCTCCCGGGGGATGCTGGGCTTGCCATTTTCGCCGGCTGCCCAGAGGCACTTGTCGAAGTGCGCAGTGTCTTCCTCCCCGGTTAAGTTGTTCCGTGCGGTCACGGCGAATTTGGCCGTGGCTTCGTCGTACGTGACACTGATCACCGTCGTCTCGAAGCGCACATCGTCGAAGAAGTTTGGATTGTTGTGCGTAACTCGCGACACAAAGTACTCCAGCAATGGCTGCCGGGGCATGTAGGTTGGCAGACCAGTGTCCTTGCCAAAGTGATCCTCATAGGTGTAGTCGCAGAACTCGATTCTTTCCTTCGCCCCGTTTGTCCATAACGCCTCGTACATGTTGCCACTAATGTCTTGCGTGGGAGCTGTGGCGTCGGTATCCAACGTGTCAATGGTGGCGCTCTTGAGGAGACTGCCCTCACAGTCGCCGTCATTGTCTTTCTTCTCCTCTGCATCTGCGCCCGAGTCAAAGGTGCCGGTCGTGTGCATCGGCTGCTCGTCGCCGCCGTTGTGGCAGCGCTCGGCCTTCCACACTCCACCGGGTCCCGACGAACGCTCGTAGCACGTGATGCTGGCGGGGAGACGCTGAAGTCCCTCGGAGTCACCATCCTGTTCCATCGTGCGTCTTCGGGTGGCATTGGCATGCATGAAAAACATGCCCGCTGGGCCGCACCCAATCACTGCCACCGTTGGCTGGGCCTTCGGAGACGCCGTCGCCGTCGTCGGTGATGCAGATGCCATAGCGGCCGCTCTGAGTGCGCTTTGGAGCTGAATGATTACTAGTACTACGAGGACTGGTACACGTAATTGTAGTGGAGGGTGGTGGCGTGGTGGCTCCGCAGTACATGTAACGGTTTGGCGAATGCGTCGTGGCTTTCGTTTTGCGCCGGCCGGCCCTGCGAGCGCTACAGCCCTCATTTTCTATGTAAAAAAATAAAAGGACTCGCCAACGTAGCCGTACCATAGTTCAAACAATAAACCATCGAAAAAATCGGATGGGACATTTATAATTAATTATTGACCGAGCAAATGGCAAGAATGTTTTAACTTTATAACTACTTGTAGATCTACCGGTACTAGCTAAGCTAGTAGCTACCGGTACTGTATGGTTCGATTAAATCGAGACCATAGGCTCCTCCGACTCGACTCCTCCGACACCTCCATGTTGCCGGTGTCCAAGTCTTTTTAATTTTCTTCGTACCACCGGTAGATCTAGATCTAGATCTACGGTACAATGTGACGGCCTTCTCCACCTCACCATCGGTTGGTGGGTGCAAGAGCACGTGCAAGAGCTCCGGTAGGCCTACTACGTAGTACGTGTACTTGTACTCGTAGCACTCCGGCGTGTGGCGGCGGTACACGTAGCGGTACCGGTACATGGGCGCTGCTGAGCGGCTGAGTCAGGCAGCGCTATGGTAGTACATATGTAGATCTACAGTGTTCAACAATTATTGAAACTGGAGGATGGCAGATTTAAATATCTATTGTCCTACCAACGGATGGCAGTAATGTTTAAAATAATTGAGCCAAATCTCGGCAAATGGCGTAATGTTTTACGATGGTTTATTGTTTGAACTACGGTAGATCTCACGGTACATGTACGTACTGTACCTAGCTACATGTAGGTACGGTACAGTACCCTTCTTCTTTAGTTTTGGTTTGGTTGCTGCAGGTTGAGATGAGCCCCTGGTTGCTGGCTAGATCTACCATTATTAGAATCTACAGTCCATCCCAGCATGCGTGTATTTTATATATGCCTGTTTGACTGACTACAAAGAAGCCAGCGCCTCAACCTGAACAACTGCACCTTCGAGCTCGAGCCGTTGGACAAAGATCACAGATAAGACCATATCGTCCAGCGATATAGGGTATTCCTTTGTGAGAATGGAGCGGAATATAAAGGCATCGCACGAACCCGTCACGAGATAAGCTGTCAATCGCCGCACGTGTTGCAGACCCATCAGCTTTTTTCCAAGTTCACACACCAAGCCATCGAGACATTGGCGACATTGACCTTCGGCAGAAGTTGCAGCAGTAAGAGCGAGAGACGATGTAACATCGTCTCCCGCTCGGATCACATAGATTTTGCTTTCACCTGAACCAAGACAAGATGTTTTGGCGCCCGTGCTGGCACACGCATCTCTTCTGCTCACTTCCTCTCCTGCGCTTTGGCCTGATCCCGATTGATTGGAGATTCTTGGTGTCACATCAGCGTCGCCTTCTGGTGATGAGGAGGTGTTTGTCTTTGAAGAGCATTCAATTCGCTCACCATTTTCAATCGCCTCTTGAGTTTCTCTCCCGAGCAAGTAGTCATAAACCCATATCCTCGTCCGCAGAACACCATACCAAAAGGTTGGCACTACATACCGTACCCCTGATGTTAACCCTGACGCGGCTACGCAGCCCATCCCAATACCAGCGGCAACCGCAGCCCCCAGTGCGGCGCCAACCGATATGGCCATCATGTATTCCCCTGCCACAGCTTCCAGCTGGTCCGTGAAGGAGGAGAAGGTCGGCCACTGCACGCTTGCCGAGATGATGGCACCGTCGGCCGATGTTGCTTTGGATTGGACGATGGATTGGGGCAAAGAGGAAGGTAGCAACCGATCTAGAACGCGACCACCGCTTCCACCCGCAGCAGCAATTCCCCATCCACTCGCAGTCGATCCAGTGCCTGTGGCACTCCCTCCCGATGACGATCCTTCACCACTAGCACTGCCCACGACGGGCGTGGATGAAGACATGATCGAGATGAGAGAACTTGGCTGTGGTTGGGCGGGCCCGCACACTGGGTCGAAGGGAAATTTCTTGAGAGAGTCCTTGAAGGCGGAAAGAAACTTGTCGGCCGGAGACGACGATCCGCCGCCGCCGGTGGAGCTGTTGCTGCCCGTCATGGTTGCGCAGCTGCTGATATGCATGGATGTGGATGCGATGGGCGCGCGCGCGCGCGCGGTTGGCGGCGTCGTCGGCGTCGTTATGACGGCATTCGGAAGCAAGCAAGAGCGAAGAGGCGAAGAGCGAAGCAGCAGATACCGACGTTAGGATTCTTCCCTTCATTCCTGGTCCTTGTTGAAAGATCGTACGTGTAGGTATGTGTTAAATGATTATGGGAGTGTCGAGTGTGACGCTGCTGCTGCTCTGCCGTGGTGCGGTACAGAGTATGCCAGTCGGCACGCCTGCGTTTGATGCGGTGCGATGGCAAGGGATGGGAAGAATCAAAACGTCACCTTTACTGTTGCTTAGGCGTACGACTCGTATGCCGATGGGCTTCCGCTTTATTATTTCGTTCGGGCTTTCGGTCGAACTAATTCAACTCGTTTGCATTTCTCATCGCTCCTAATTATATTTCCGATCCAATCTCCACCAATGCATGGCCTCCAAATCAATTGAACAGACTCGACGACTCGACTCTAGCTAGATAAATATGGTGCACATTCCCTCCTTTCTGGTCGGTTCCGCTGTGTCTGGGGCAGGATTTCTTCTCATTCATAGAGAATTGTCTCACCGACAAAGACTTACCACGCGATGGTACATTTCCGAGTTTGCAGAAACACAATTTAATGAATTTCGTGCCATGGCCCGCGCCAAGGCAAAGGAGGCAACTTCGCAGGCGGCCCATAGCACCAGTGCACCGGATATAGCTTCGTTGACTGGTAATGCAACAGCAACGTGGAATAAAGGAGTTGGAAGCATTCGGGATCTCGTCGGCAAAACGGAGAAAAAGTAAAGTGGGTGTGCAATTTTCCTTATATATCCCTTAGGGACCTATATAACATTTTAAAAACAAAATGTACGAACGTAAATGGATCAAGGTAGGTACATGTGGTGGCACAATATAGCACTACTGTGTGTAGCTAGCCCAGGTGCAGGAGCGCAGCCCTCACTTGCGTCTGTGCCTCGATAATAGACTGCAATTGAGTACAAGACGTACAGGACGGATCAAGTTCTGGGCAACCATCCACCAAGGAACGCATCTGAGACACCTTTTGGGTTAGATCCATGTTCTCTTTCTTAGTTTGGATAACTTCAGTGCTCTGGATGCGATAACTACTGCTCCATTCCTCACACTTTTGGGTCAAGTTCTTGACGTACTCCCGAAGGCGTGAGCATTTCTTGGATAGTGCCTCGTTTGTTGCGGCTAAGCGATTCCGTTCCTCTTCCACCACGGCCAGCTTCTCCTTGAGGTCCTGAAGAGCTCTTGAGGAATCTTCTCGTTGACGAACAAGGGTATCAACCAACGAGGTCTCCTTCTCAATTAGCTTGGAAATGGCAGTATCGCGTTCTACCATGAGCTGATTGGCATCCTTGGAGAGCTTGCACACATCACTGGAAAGACGCTTATTCTTCACCTCCATGTCAAATGCATGCGCATCGCGCTCCTCGACCCTTTCTCGTACAGCATCAATCGTTGCCTTTAATTGAGCCATATCATTGTGAGCAGTAGTCAGGGGGGAATCATCTCCACGATCTTGGGCGGGTGGTCGAAGAGAGAATGTAAAATGGCTTTGCCTCTGCTGTTGCCCCCCGCTCTTAGTATTGGCTTGGATAGATGCCTCGCTAATATCAAGGCTGGTAGCAAGATTGCGCATGGACGAAGCCGCTGTATTGATTTCTCGCTGAAGGGCCGAAATGGCTTTCTCGGCCTCCTTTGCAAGGTGATCTCTCTCCTGCACAGCAGCATCAAGCTCGTTTTCGAGAACCGTCCGGCTGCGTTGGTTCGAAGTGGTGAGTTCTCTTATAGTAGCGTCCTTATCGGTCGCAACTGTCTGCGACTGGTTCCTGATCGATGCGAGTTCGGTACGCAAATGCGATGTTTCCTCTTGCATCTCCAACTTTCCTTCAATCTCGCTCGCAAGCTTTTCGTTGCAATCGACCAGAGACTGCTTGAGCGTTTCTGATTGCGCCGATGCTTCTTGCAATTCATCTCGAAGATCCTCAACGGCCTTGGCGTCTTCCAGTCTAAGTGCTCTGTACTGCTCGATCGCATCGCCCTGCTCCTCGCATCGTCTCGTCAGGGCGGCGATCTCAATGTCCTTGACCTCGATTTGAGCATTGGCGTTGAGAACCTCGTTCTCCAACGCAGCTACTCGCTCCGAAGACACCTCATTGTCTTCAATCAAAATGCCTTTATCCTCCTCCAGCTTGTTGAGCATATCTGCTGCTTCAGCTCGTGCTGCTTCGAGCTCGGCGAGGGCTAATCTGAGCTGCATGTTGCACTCGTCTAGCTGAGACTGCAATTCACCACTCTCGGGATGATGATTGACGGTGCCCTCCATCTGCGTACTAGCAGTTTCATCTTTGACCTGCTCGCATGTATTATCAATGCCCTTGGCGGCGGGAGTAGCCCACCCCTCCTCGCACCTCTCAAGGCGGTCGGTAGAAAACGTGGTATCAATAGCCGCATCAGTGACGCTCACTGCAGCGACAGGTTTAGAATCTCCCGCCGGTGAGGAAGTAAGTTCCGATGCTAGAGAAGGTGTGGCGGGAGACGGCTGTGATGTTCTGGAACCATGCTTTGTCTGAAGGTTCGTCAAATGTTCAGTGAGTTCCTCTATCCGCTGTTGCTGGAGTCGAATCTTTTCTTCAGCCTCACCATTGGACATCTCAGTCTGAGCGGTGGCACTGGATCGTAGTGCAAGCTGCTCCTCGAGAGCTTGGATAGATGTCTTGCAAGATGAAACCTCAATGAGCAAGGCCTTTTTGTCATACAGAGCCTCGTGCAATTGACTGCGAAGATTGGCGGTACCGGTAGTCTCCACCTCAACGCTAGCGGATGTATCGGCGGCATATGCGCTATCCTCCTCCTCGAATTCAACACTGCTGTCCGTCTCATACTCCTCCTCCTCACATTCACCATTGGTTCTCGCACCCGTTTCGATTTGCTGCTGCTGCTGCTGCTGCTGCTGCTGCTGCGCATCTCTGAGAGCACGAACTTCCTCCTTGGCGGCGGCAGTTTCCACACGCGAGGCTTCGAGTTGCATCTGAAGTGCCACAATCGTCTTTTCGGCGTTACAGGCGCGATCCTCGACAGAATTTCCGCGTTCCAATTGCGACTGCAGGGTCTTGGCAAGGACCGTCGAGGTGGGTGTTCGAGAGGACGCAGAATTCTGAGCATTATCGGTTGTGACAATGATCTTCTGAGGAGTTTTCGTCATTTCTTTATCATCAATGTTGCGAGAAAGAAGAAGGATTTGAGCCTCGAGTTCGCTGCACTTGCTTGTGAGAATGTCGCGCTCGTTCTTCGTCTGTTCGTACTCTTCCTCCCGCCTATCATCAATCTCTGACAATAATGATGACTGCTTGGACTGAGACGACTCAATGGTTCTCATCTTGGAGTTGGCCGCTGCAACATCGGCAACCAGTGCCAGCTTCTCTTCCTCCATTGTATCCACCTTGGACTGAAGCGAAGATATCTGTATCTGGGCGGTCGCGAGCTCCGTCTCCGTTGCCGCCATCTTGACATCGAAAAGACTTTTCCGATGGGACAGTTTCTGAGCGTTGATCGATGCGCGCTCCTCAAGCTTTGCCGCATGTGTGACACTCTTCTCCAGTCGCTCACGTAGATCCTCTTGTGCCTTCTTCGAAGCTTCCAGCTCCGCATCTAGACGCTGGACATCGCGCTCAAGGGCTGCATTGCGCTCCGAGAGTTCCACGCAGGTCTGGTCCGCGAATCTAATTTCCTTGACTAAAGTTTCGTTTCGCTCCATCAGCGATGCCGTCGCAGCCCTAGCGTCGAGCATCTCGGAACTTTCCGTAGAGAGGTCTTGCTCTTGCTCTTGTTCGAGCTCCCGATCTTCTTTGGCTTCCGCCAAAACCTCCTCTGGCTCAACGTCTTGTATGTGGGGAGATATGAACGCAGAAAAGTTCATCAAATCCAAATCCAACGTTGTTATGCCAGCGGGAGTCTGCACACCAAAGGGCTGGTCTTGATCTTGATCTTGACGCATCACCAATTCGTCGATCCGTTTCTCGCAATCTCGGCGCTTTTGGGCCTCAACCTTGGCACTCTGTACTGCCTTGTGCAGAGCCGATTCCAGATCCGATATCTTATTCATATATACATTGGTTTCTTCCAGAGCTTGATCAATGGCATTTGTACGCAAACATCTGTTTGGGGAGAGCGTGGCAACGCAGTCATCTTCCTCCTCATCGTCGTCGTTGATGTTCTCAGATTCCTCGTAATCATTACTAATCGACAACTCGTCGAGCACTTGTCTACCATCATTGTCGACATTATTACCGCCACCTCCAACGGCGGTACTCTCGGGGGGAGTCTGGGCAATATTGCCGTCGGTTTCATCCGAAGGTGCATTTGATATTGTATCATCGCTGCTATCCTGCTCCGGTGGGAGTACCCACATAGATGCATCCCTGAGGAAGGTAGTTGCAGCGCTGGTGCCTCCGTTGTTGTCCTCGTCATTGGACTTTTCGTCCTCCTCGCTGCTATTGTCGCTACTAGTTTCGGATGACGCATCCTTCCACTCAGACTCGAGTTGGTCAAACATACCAATCGACGCGGGAGAAGCGGCATCGTTGATGGACGACGCGTCGGAGTCGCCACCAGCAATTGCACTGCCCGGAGTGAACGTGTAGATCTGCTTGGCGTAGTCGGTGACGGCGGGAGCGGCAGGGGTGGTCATACCATCGTCCTCGGTGGCATCGGCCTCGGCAACGGGAGATAAGAGACCAATATTGTTGTTGTTGTGGAAGTTGAGGCCGGCATCCGCATCTCCCTCCCCGTCGAGGTAGGACGCGTCTTCGAGGAAGCTGACGCCGGTCGTCGAGAGCAGCTCGCCGGGATCTTGATGGACCCGCGATGCAGGCGTGCCATGGACGACGTCGGTGCTGGCATTAATGGCGGCTTCATCTCGTTGACTGCCCGTTGATGAGATGGAAGATGCGGCGCTGCTACTGTCACCGCTTTCGCTAATGTCGCCACTACTACTGCTGTCGTCACAATCGGCGTCTGCCTCCCCGACCATGGCCCACTGCCGATGCCCTTCGAGCCTCAGGGCCTTCTTGGAGACCATGTACTTCTTGCCGCCACCGTACGGGTGTACATTGACAGTCTGTACCTGCTGCTGCTGCTTGTTCTTCTCATGGCTCGACCCAACAGACATCGATGCGGAGCTGGCGGCGGACATTCCGCCCAGTATCTTGTCGACGGTATCTAAGGTCCCGACCGTCAGGGTGCTGGGAGAGGGCGTCACATTCTCCTTGTTGGAACGGCCTGCACGGGACGACGATTCGTTCTCGGCATCAAGCTCGTTGAGAAGGTTGTATCTGCCGCTGCCATTGGTATTGGCGCAAGTAGAGTTGTCGCCTTCGGACGACGCCTGCGACGAGACGCCGCCGCCGCTGCTACTGCCGCTGCTTCCACTGCTGCTCCCATCGCTGACGGCAGGAGTGTATTGATGATGCAAGGTGGCCGGCGTCTTGGTCGAGCTGTGAGCGGTCGTAATAGGGGGCGATGTCGTCATGTCGTCCTCCTGGTTCACGTTGCTTCCGTAGAAGGGCTGCTTCCTGGCGGCTGCGTTGCTGGCCAGTGCCTTCTCGGCATTCTTTTGGGCCACCAATTGACGGTATCTCGTGAGCTTTGGGGATGGGATGTGCAACAAGTACGGGGGAGGTGTAAAAGGTGAGAAAGGCGCGCACATCAAACATAAAAAGCCCAATACTACGCAGCTTGTGTCATACAAAAGAACAACTGAACTTACGATATCCCTCCCCTTGGCGTCCACGGTGGCGTTCAGCCCTGCCTCGAGGGTCAACTTGGCTTCCGATGGCATGTCGTCTTGCTTGCTTGCTTTGCGTTCGTTTTGTTGGTTTGTGTTGGGAATCCAGCAATCGTGGAGCGCACAAGCAAGAGCAAGACGGGATCTCCTACGACGTAGGGACTCCCCTCCTCTTTCAAATGGAACTTTACTAGCGACGCAACTGCCGCTCTGGTTCCTCTACGTATCCTTGATCCTCAGGAGACGCGGGTACATGTAGCCATCGTTCAAAAAATGCCGTTGATGTTTGTTTCGTTTCGTTGGCAATTATTTGGCAATCGGCCATGCTGCCGTGGATCTTGCGTCACGGAAAACGCGCACAACAAGCCGCAATCGCAAAACCACGCATTCGCAAGTTCAACACAAAAATGATGGACGGAGAAGAGTAAGAAGAGTAGCCGGCGTAACAACAAGCAAAGCGTCATCGCACCCAGCTACGTTCATTCGAGAAGGGACCACGCATAGCATCAACATGTACTCTAGATATGCCCCGATGGCATTGGCGGCGCTGATCGCCTCGGCCATGGCCCTCTCTGCCGATGCCTTTGTCGTCCCGACGACTTTGTCGTCGTCTTCTTCAACCCGCTTCCGCACGACGACGACGACGACGA
>Ga0115008_10005005_pt1 | contig 10990 bp, 8 predicted proteins | sample FraStrMetagenome_FD_87164 | JGI IMG/M metagenome (GOLD analysis project Ga0115008, IMG submission 87164) | Marine eukaryotic phytoplankton communities from Arctic Ocean - Fram Strait ARC3M Metagenome | ecosystem: Environmental > Aquatic > Marine > Oceanic | place: Fram Strait | collected 2012-06-18
TCAATATTGGCAGTCGTATCTTGAGACCAAGAAGGTAAAGTAAATGTAATAACTAAAAGTAAAGTGAATAACGTTTTCATATTTGACAATTTGTTTATTCTCAAATATAGAAACTCTTTACTAGAAAAATGCTTAAGGTTGATAAAATTAGTGATCTACGTAAGATAATTCTCCGTTAGAAATCGCAACACCTTTTGAAGTACCTATGCGCTCTGCACCAATATCTAAGTATTTTTTAGCAGTTTCATAATCACCAATACCTCCAGATGCTTTTATTTTGCATTTATCCCTAACCGTTTTTCTAATAATCTTCACCGCGGTAAGTGTTGCTCCACTTTTAGTAAATCCTGTTGATGTTTTTACAAAATCTACTTTAGCGTCTAAACATATTTCTGATGCCTTTACGATTCCGTTTTTTGACAGTTCACTAATTTCAAGAATAACTTTTAATGGTGTCTTACCAATAGCAGTTTTTACGTCTTTAATGTCTTTAAAAACTTCAACATAATTTTTGCTATTAAAAACACCAAGATTCATAACCATATCAATCTCATGAGCACCATCATTGATTGCTTGTTTGGCTTCAAAAACTTTGGATGCAGTAGAGGCAGCCCCTAATGGAAAACCAACAACAGTGCATATTTTTACATTAGAATTTTTGAGTAATTGTTTTGCTAAGGGCACGTAGCAACTATTAATACAGATCGAATAAAACTTATGGGTCTTTGCTTCATTACAATGATCAATAATATCACGCTCAGTTGCAGATGCTTTTAACAGTGTGTGATCTATATGTGTGCTAATATTCATATTTTAAGTAGGTATTATTCTTGCAGATTCTCGATTTGAAAAAGAATCAACAGTCTTGTAATAATTGTAAAATTGGGAATTAATAGCAAATCAAAGTTAGCAATTAAATCTAATAATCGTAACCTTAATGATTAAAAGTTTATTGCAGAGACAAGGTTAATTTAACATTGTAACAAGAAAAAAGCCTCTTAATGAGAGGCTTATGTCTTTATTTGAGTGGCTTTTAAATGGCAGCTTTAACAGTATATCCTGCTAATCTTAAGAGTCTAATGACACCATTATCTCCAGCGAGGTGTGCTGCACCTAAACCAAAAAAAGTAGGTTGTGTCTTTGCATGTTCTCCAATTTTAGAAATCCAGTTCTTATTTCTGTTATCTAACATCTTGTCTTGGTGCTTGGAGGTACTAAGGTTTTTATCTTCTTCCATCATGGTAATCATGCCCTCTATATCCTGACTATTGTAAAACGCCATTAGTTTTTGAAATGATGCTTTGTCATAAGCAAGATTGTCTTTTGCTGAACGTAATAAATCTGTTGCTTGATCTTCATAAGGAATCTCATCAAATACGTTAAGTTGCTCTTCTACAGTTTCTAAACCTAAAACTTCTTCACCTTGCTCGTGTGCTACTTTCATTAACGCTTCTTCATAAGATTGCACTGGGCATCCTAATAATTTTGGATAAAACATAGCAGTGATAAAAAATGGTTTAAAAGTTGCCATGGCATCAAGTGGCATTCCTGTTTGATCTTTTACTAACTGTGATATTAGTGCATATTCCTCATCGCTTACCAAATCTTTAATAGTTTTATTGTCTTTCATATAAAGCCCTTTCATCATTGAGGCTTGCATTGAAGGCTCGTCCAAGTCAATTTCTAAAACGAGAAGCTTAGTATCATCTAGCGCTTTTTTAACATCTTCGTTTAAAGTCGCATCACAAGTCATATGAATTGTGCCATATAAGTATGATGACTCGGTTAAACCGTTTCCAGAGATTTCCCAAAGGAGTGATTTTTCAAGTTTTTGAGCCTGTACCGTAAATAATGAGCAAAAAGCGAAAGCTAAAGTAAAAATTGATGTCTTCATAGTTTTTTGTTTTCACTATTAGTGGTGTATTTGTCCTAAATGTTACAAAAATTTAATTAAATTGGTTAAAAATAATTTTCATGAGCAAATCATCTATTCATATTGATAAAGATTACGATTTAATTTGTGTTGGAGCAGGCATCATGAGTGCTACTTTAGCAGTAATGGCTAAACTTTTTGACCCTTCAATGAAGATCCTTATTTTAGAACGGTTAGATGATGTTGCTTTAGAGAGTTCTGCTGCTTGGAATAATGCGGGAACAGGACACTCGGCGTTGTGTGAGCTAAATTATTGTCCCGAGGAACATGGAGAGGTGTCCATTAAGAAAGCTATTGAAATCTGCAATCAGTTCGAAGTATCAAAGCAATTTTGGTCCTATTTATTAGCGCAAGGATTAATAGATTCACCAGAAAGTTTTATAAAAAATGTACCTCACCATAGTTTTGTGTTTGGAGAAGATAACGTCAAATACCTAAAACAGCGTTTTGAAGAAATGAAGACGCACTTTATGTTCGATACGATTGAGTTTACAGACCATATTGATAAGATGAAAGAATGGTTTCCTTTAATTGCTAACGGTAGAAATTCTGAAGAAAAAATAGCAGCCAGTAGAATTGAACGTGGTGCTGAGGTTAACTTCGGAAATTTAACACGTCAACTTTTTTCAATACTGGAAAAAGAATATGATACTAAAGTTCAATGTCATCACGAAGTATTAGATATTGATCCCGATGATAGTATAGAATGGTCGGTCATTGTGAAAGATTTAAATACAGAACAGAAAAAATATTATGATGCTCATCATGTATTTATTGGAGCAGGAGGAGGAAGTCTTTTGTTATTACAAAAGGTTGAAATAGATGAAAAGGAAGGTTATGGCGGATTCCCGGTAAGTGGAGAGTGGCTAGTGTGTAAAAATGAGGACATTATTAAACAACATAATGCTAAAGTGTATAGTAAAGCTGGACCACACGACCCACCAATGTCAACACCTCATTTAGATACGCGTTATATTAATGGAAAACGTGAATTGTTATTTGGTCCATTCGCAGGCTTTAGTCCAAAGTTTCTAAAGGAAGGCTCTAATCTAGATTTATTTAAATCAATTAAGTTAGATAATATTTCACCAATGTTAGGTGTGTTTTGGCATAATCTACCATTAACAAAATACTTAATAGAGCAATTGGCTATGAGCCACGAAGCTCGTATGGATTCATTGCGACAATTCGTTAAAAATGCTAAAAGTGAGGATTGGGAAATTATGGTTGCAGGCCAACGTGTTCAAATTATCAAGAAAAATGAATATGAAAAAGGAATCCTTCAATTTGGTACAGAAGTCGTAAGTAGCAAAGATGGAAGTATTACGTGTTTGCTTGGTGCTTCTCCTGGAGCATCAACAGCAACCCACGTGATGTTAGAAGTTTTAGATAAAGCATTTCCAGAACTACTAAATTCTGAAAAAGGAAAACGTTTGAAAGCCGAAATCGTTCCTACTTGGAACACCGAAATTGATGAAACGCTATTTAGAACACAACTTAAAATTTCCGAAGAACGCTTGAAGTTAAAGTAGCTTATAAAACGGAAAAGTAGTACTCAATTAATTCTAAAATTTGAAGTTCTTCATTAGGAAGTAAAATTCATTAATCTCTCTACCCTTCTTTAGGGTTTAATATGGTATCAGTCCAAAGAACAGCGTCTCTTAATGAGTCGAAAATCCCATAAGGTTTATGATAAAATTCACGTTCATATTCTGCGTTTTTTCTCATAATTTCCGTTTTTGGAACTATGGCTATGGCTAGTAAATTTGGAATATCTTCAACTTTCTTATAAATTAAAGGGTCCACAGCATACGATTTAATTCGGTTAGAGACATAAACCAAGTCGCGACCAGAAAAATGCTCTTGTATGATTTCATTGAGCTCTTTGTCGTTTGGAGTTGCTATTATAACGCCTTCGCGTATTTGATTAATTACGTAATGGTCAAAAATGAAGACTTCTGCGTTTTTTAAATTATAGTACTTTATTATTCCCATTCATTACCCATTTGAGATGCCAAAATAGTAAATTATTGTGTAATACGTATATTTACATAAACATATCTGTAATTTAAATACATCAAAAAAAAAGCAACACTCAACTTTTAAAAAGTATCGTGTTGCTCTTCACTAACCAACCACTTAAAAGACTGTAAAATCGTTAAATTGTTACAGCATTATTTTAAATTTCTTCGGAAACAAAACTTGCTTCATTTCTAAATACTAAAGTATCATCAAAAGCATCCAATAAGATAATGCTATCAGTGGTTACTTTACCTGATAAAATCTCTTTACTTAACTCATTAAGTACCTCTTTTTGAATCACTCGCTTTACTGGTCGTGCTCCATATTCTGGATGGTACCCTTTTTCGGCTAAATGCGATATAGCCTCTGGAGTGGCATCAAATGTAATGCCTTGTTTCTCTAACATTTTTTTAAGGCCTTTTAACTGTAAACCAACAATAGCTTTAATATTACTTTTTGTTAACGGTGTAAACATAATAATATCATCAATTCTGTTTAGAAACTCGGGACGCACACTTTGCTTTAATAAACCTAGGACATCTACTTTTGCAGCTTTAATTGCAGAATTCACATCTTTAGTCGCTTCAAAACGCTCCTGTATGATGTGACTTCCCATGTTTGAAGTCATAATAATTATTGTGTTTCTGAAATCTGCCACACGTCCTTTATTGTCTGTTAATCGACCTTCGTCTAACACCTGTAATAAGATATTAAAAGTGTCTTGATGTGCTTTTTCAATTTCATCTAGTAATACTACTGAATAAGGTTTATTTCTAACCGCTTCGGTTAATTGTCCGCCTTCATCATAACCAACATATCCAGGAGGTGCTCCAACCAAACGACTTACACTATGACTCTCTTGATATTCACTCATATCTATTCTTGTCATTGCGTTCTCATCATCAAAGAGATATTCTGCTAATGCTTTAGCTAACTCGGTTTTACCAACACCTGTTGTTCCCAAGAATAAAAAGGTTCCTACTGGTTTTTCAGGGTTTTGTAAACCTGCTCTAGAGCGTCTCACAGCATCACTTACTGCAGTTATTGCCTCTTCTTGTCCAACTACACGTTTGTGTAATTCGTCTTCTAGTTTTAAAAGTTTCTCACGATCGCTTTGTAGCATTTTTGTTACTGGAATACCTGTCCATTTTGCGACGACTTCAGCAATATCCTCATAGGTGACTTCCTCTTTAATTAAAGAGCTTTCACTTTGATTTGCTTTGAGTTCATCTTGAAATTTCTCGAGCGCTTCTTGTGCTTCTTTTATTTTTCCGTAGCGAATTTCCGCAACTTTACCATAGTCACCATCACGTTCGGCACGTTCGGCTTCTAGTTTATACTCTTCGATATTTGATTTTGTTGTTTGAATATTATCAACAACTTCTTTTTCACTTTTCCACTTGGCATTAATCTCGTTACGTTCCTCTTTGAGGTTAGCTAAATCTGCTCGTAACGATTTTAATTTCACCTCGTCCTTTTCACGTTTAATGGCTTCAATCTCAATTTCGAGTTGCATCACTTTACGGTCTAAAACATCTAGTTCTTCTGGTTTAGAGTTTATTTCCATACGTAGTTTAGCAGCTGCCTCGTCCATTAAGTCAATCGCTTTATCTGGAAGAAAACGGTTGGTGATATAACGCTCAGATAATTCTACTGCACCAATGATTGCTTCGTCTTTAATACGAACCTTGTGGTGTGTCTCGTACTTTTCTTTAATCCCTCTTAGGATAGAAATGGCACTTTCAGTATCTGGTTCATTAACCATCACTTTTTGGAAACGACGTTCTAAGGCTTTATCCTTTTCGAAATACTTTTGGTATTCATCTAAGGTTGTCGCACCAATAGCGCGAAGTTCTCCACGAGCTAAAGCTGGTTTTAAAATATTTGCTGCATCCATGGCGCCTTGTCCACCACCTGCACCAACGAGTGTATGAATTTCATCAATAAATAAAACGATATCACCATCACTATCTGTAACTTCTTTGATAACTGCTTTTAGTCGTTCTTCGAATTCACCTTTAAATTTGGCGCCAGCAATTAATGCACCCATATCGAGCGCATAAATTTGCTTGTCGATTAAGTTTTCAGGGATGTCGCCATCCACAATTCTATGCGCTAAACCTTCAGCAATCGCGGTTTTACCAGTTCCTGGTTCACCAACTAAAATTGGATTGTTTTTGGTTCTACGTGATAAAATTTGAAGAATTCTTCTAATCTCTTCATCACGACCAATAACTGGGTCTAATTTTCCGTCTTTTGCTAACTGATTTAGATTCTTTGCATATTTATTAAGCGAATTATAAGTCTCCTCTTGACTTTGAGAAGTTACTCTGTCTCCTTTTCTGAGCTCTTCAATAGCGGAGTTTAAATGTTTTTCAGTGACACCTTGGTCTTTTAGCATTTGAGCAATCTTGCTCTTAGATTTAAAAATCGCTAAGATTAAATGTTCTACGGAAACATAATCATCATTCATTTTCTTGGCAATGATTGATGCTTCGTTAATTGCTTTGCTTGCTTCTCTAGAAATTTGTAATTCGCCACCTGAAACTTTTGGAAAGCTTTCTAATTGTTTGTCTAAAGCTAATTTAAGAATATCGATATTGACATTTAGTTTTTTAAGAATGAATGGCAATACGTTATCGTCTACTTCAAAAATTGCTTTTATGATATGCTCATTTTCAATTTGCTGATGGCCTAAACTTTGCGCCAGTTGTTGCGCTTGCTGTATAGCCTCCTGAGATTTTATTGTATAATTATTAAAGTTCATTTTATATGTGTTTTATGTTGTTATTAAAAGAACATAGAACGAATCTGTCTCACAAAAGATTTATTAGTTTATGTCTTAAATAACAATAATTATTTTCGGTTATGTTTTCAAACAAGTAGAACAATAATCTTACCAATTCAAAAATGTAAGAAATAAACGACAAAACGTCATGTAAGTTGTTGTTTAATAAGACATTTTGTCTATTTATGAGATTTTTAACACATAGTAGGATTACTGTATTGGTTGTGTATGGCTGTAATTTTGTGGGATTAGTAGTTTGAGTCCTATTTTTGTAGAAAAAAGATCCTATGCGTAATTTATACCTACTTTGTATTTTGTTTACATTTCAAATGAATGCTCAATTTGTTGAAGATGACTTCGAGGGTTCTGGAACCATTTCTTCTTGGTTTGGTGATAATTGTAATATGAATACTAATTTTTCAAACCCTTATCAACAAGGAATTAATGTATCCAACACTGTGCTAGAATATCATGATCTTGGCGGTCAATATGCTAATGTACAATTCGATATTGACACTACTTTTGATTTAACTGTTAAGAATAGTTTCAGTTTAAAACTATTTGTGTCTTCAAATGGTTTAACTGGAAATCAAACTAATCAAGTTTCTTTTAAGCTTCAAGATAAGACGATGGAGTTTCCTTGGATGACACAAACAGAAATAGTAAAACCTATACTTTTGGACGAGTGGCAAACCGTTATATTCGATTTTGAAAATGATTTTTATCAAAACCTAGATTCTAATTCTCTTCCTCCAATTGAAAGAAGTGACTTTAGTAGAGTGGTCATTCAGGTTAACGGAGAAGATAATACAGATGAGGTTTTAGCCTATTTAGATGACGTTTTATATTTTGATACGGTATCGAATGATCCTGTTTATGATAATTTGGTGTGGTCTGATGAGTTTGATGGTTCTGGATCTATTGATCCTTCTAAGTGGTTTCAACAAACGCAATTAATTGCTGGAGATAGTTGGGCAAATGGAGAGGAACAGCATTATACAAACAGGGAGGATAATTCAATTTTAGATAATGGCAGTTTAAAAATTGTAGCTAAAGGTGAATCTTTTAATGATCAAGGTGTCACTAAAGATTATACGTCGGCGAGATTAAATTCTAAATTCTCATTCAAGTATGGAAGGGTAGAAGTGCGAGCTAAATTATCATCCATCGCTGGTACTTGGCCTGCAATATGGTTATTAGGAAAAAATATAAATGAAGATGGTGGTTATTGGTTTAATGAAGGATTTGGAACAGCGTCATGGCCTTCATGTGGTGAAATTGATATTATGGAACCTAATATCGCAAAAAATCAAATCTTAGCTACGTGGCATTGGGATAATGGTAACGGATACCAAATAAATAGTAGCAGTGTGGCTTCAACAAATGCAGAGACCTCTCAAAACTGGCACATTTATAGTTTAGAGTGGAATGAAGACAACATGAAGATTTACATGGACGATGTGTTGGTTAACCAAATGGATTCAGTAGACCCATTTAATCAAGAATTTTATATTTTACTTAATGTTGCTATGGGTGGAAGTTTAGGCGGAACCATACAGCCAGGATTTACCCAAGATGACATGGAAATTGATTATGTAAGAGTCTATCAAGAAAGTCTTTTATCAGTATCAGAAACTACTAATCGTAAAGTGAAATTTTATCCTAATCCGGTTACAAGTAATTTGACCATACAAACGACTCAATTTACGAATTCAAATACTAAGCTTATTGTTACAGATGTAAGTGGACGTATAATATCTAAGACGTCATATATGACTCAAAGTCAGAATATTATTTATGATGCATCCATTCTTAATACTGGTGTTTATTTTATAACCTTAACTTTTGAAAATGGAATAAAAGAAACTTTTAAATTTATAAAACAGTAGTTTTGTAAGCATATAATTTTATTCACGACATTTATATTATGGGATTATTTAAAAATATGTTTGGTTCATCAGAGCCTAAAGAAGAAAAAGTTTTGCCTTGGCAAGCTTTAACGACAGTATCGCAATTGACTGAGATAGAAAAGCGATCACAAACTAAGACACAAGTAATTTTTAAGCATTCAACAACTTGTGGAATTAGTAGAATGGCAATGAAACAATTTGTTAGTATGTATGATTTGGAATCAAATCTGGATTTATACTATTTAGATTTATTGAGTTATAGAGATGTCTCCAATGAAACAGGTTATAAGTTTCAAGTGATTCACCAATCTCCTCAATTACTTGTTATAAAAAACGGAATTGCAGTTGCTCATGCATCTCACGGTGGGATTAGTGATTTAGATTTAGAGAAATTTGTTTAAACATTATTAATGACTATTTTGTAACACGAGAGATAACTCTGATACTAACTAGTTAATGATAAAAGATATACTATTTCAAATACAGCATTTGTTTTCTAAATTCACTTCGAGTGGAAAAAAGGGAATTAAAAAAAATTTAGCATCGTCTTTTGGTCAACTAAAAGACGATGCTTTTGATTTTGAATTAATAGGTAAGTATTTTAGAAATAATGATAATTCTGACGCATATCAGGTGTTATCTGATAAAACATGTAATGATTTAGATTTTGAAGATTTATATATATATTTAGATCGAACACATTCAAAAATTGGTCAGCAATATCTTTATAATAAATTGCGCACAATTGACCGTAATGAGGACCAGACTAAATTAGATGAGACTATAATTGATGTTCTTGCGAGTGATTTGAGTTTTAGAATTTCAGTTCAAAAAATAATTGAGAAATTAAATCATAAGGATGCTAATAATGTAATATCTCTTTTTCAAGACTCTCATGTGGAGCCTCCAAAATCGCTGTTTGTAATGAGACTCTTATCTTTTACGAGTTTTATATCATTGATATTCTCTTTTATCAATCCGTTATTCTTTATTGTTTTACTTGTTGTTTTCTCTGTGAATAGTGTCATCCATTTTTGGAACAAAAACAATTTATTTCAATATGTAAGTTCAATTCCTCAACTTATAAATCTTAATAATGTCGGAGCATCTTTATACCGTTTTCCTGTACTTAAAGATTTAAATCCCAAATTACAAGCGTCAATTAAACTAATAAATCAAGTAAAAAGTAGGATGTCTATCTTTCAACTTGAGGCAAAATTACAAGGCGATTTTCAAATCATATTTTGGTTTCTCTTTGAAATCTTTAAGACCTTGTTTCTATTAGAGCCTTTGTTTTTATTCGGAGTTTTAAGGCGATTGAATACTAGAAGAGATGAAATAGAAGACGTTTTTAAATTTGTTGGACATATAGACATGCTAGTTTCTATTGCTTCTTTAAGAGCGGGTTTAAGTTCCTACTGTAAACCATCAGTAATAAATGGTATGAGTATTTCCGCTCAAAAAATGAACCACCCCTTGATTTACGACTGTACACCCAATAGTGTTACAATGACAGATAAATCCATGTTGCTCACAGGGTCTAATATGTCTGGTAAAACTTCTTTTATTCGTGCTATAGGGCTTAATATCATTTCAGGATTAACGATCAATACTTGTTTTGCAGAATCTATGAGTTTTCCCTTGCTTCGAGTGTTTTCTGCAATACGGATAAGTGATGATTTGTTAAATGATAAAAGTTATTATTTTGAAGAAGTGCTTACCATTAAGGAGATGATTATAGCTAGCGAGGAAAACGAGAAAAATTTGTTTCTTCTAGATGAATTATTTAAAGGAACAAATACAGTAGAACGTATTTCTGCAGGTAGGGCAGTATTGTCATCACTTTCAAAGAACAATATAGTCTTAGTATCTACGCATGATATTGAATTAGCAGATTTGCTTTCTGATACTTATGATCTGTATCATTTTAGTGAGTGTATAACTAACGATAATATCGACTTTGATTACAAGCTTAAAGCTGGTAAGCTTAAAAATAGAAATGCCATAAGAATTCTTGAGATTAATGATTATCCAAAAGAAATTATTGAGGAGGCATTGGATCTTTCAAAAGAATTGGATGCTATTTATAATGTAAGTACTATTAATAAAGCGATCAAATAAACTTGCACTGACGAGAACATTTGATGTTTCTATTTATCATTTTACCTAGTTTAGGAATTATTGATTTACTTTTTGTTATCTCAACGTTAAAGCATTTTTTTTCAAAATTCCAATAGCTTAACTTCGTTACATAATTTACTACTAATAAGATCTAAGATGAAAGAAACAACTTGTTTTATTTTTTTTATAGCAATTCTACTAGCTTCTTTTAATACA
>Ga0115008_10005011_pt1 | contig 10988 bp, 8 predicted proteins | sample FraStrMetagenome_FD_87164 | JGI IMG/M metagenome (GOLD analysis project Ga0115008, IMG submission 87164) | Marine eukaryotic phytoplankton communities from Arctic Ocean - Fram Strait ARC3M Metagenome | ecosystem: Environmental > Aquatic > Marine > Oceanic | place: Fram Strait | collected 2012-06-18
CGCCACATTTTTCTCGTCGCACAACACTACCTGTGTCTTGCCTTGCCAAGGCACGGGACTGGCGCGTGGCACTAAACACAGAAATCAGCGGCGCCAACGTCCCCATCCGCCCGCCGATGGTTCCAGTGTGGACTGCCAGATCGAAAAAATTGGAAACGCGGGCCGATGGCCACGCTGCACGTCGGCGACCGCATCTACCTCAGCGAGGGCGAGGGCGAAGGCGCGCTGCTCGGCGTCGCCGGCCCGGGGAGTGAGCAGATGGGCGCTTGCGAGGGCGCCGCGCCCTCTGCGCGCTTTGCGAGCGAATGCGTCTTTGAGGTGCGCCAGCAGCACAACTACGCTGCTGCCAAGCAGATCCGGGCGCTGGTCGAGTCGGTCGGCCGGTCGGCGCTCGAGCTGGCCGCCGACCCTGCGCACAGACGCCTCTTCGAAGACCGAGAGAGGGAGCGCGAGGCGAATGCCGCCGCCTTCGAGCGGACTGCCGGCTGCGAGGTGAGGTACGGGCAGGTCATCCAGCTGCGCAATGCGTACAGCGGCGCGCTGCTGGCCGTCACGCGGCGCTCGGCACACGTCTCCAAGGATGCGCGCCGCGTGACGCTCGAGGCGGAGCCGGGCGAGGCCGCGTGGCTTCGCATCACGCCACGGCTCCGCATCCACGCAGAGGGGCAGCGCGTGCAGCTCGGCGACCCGCTCCTTCTGGAGCACGTCTCCACGGGCCTCAGGCTGCGAGTCGAGCGGCTGGGAAGGCTTCCCGATGGCCGGCGCGAGCTCTGCGCCGCGGGCGACCCCACGTCGCTCAAGATCGAGCGGTATCGCCAGCATGTGCCGGCGGTGGCCGGCGTTGCGCTCCCTCTGTTTGGCGGCTCGGTCGTCCGCCTGAGCCACAAGGAGGCGGAGGGGTACCTGGGGTGCGAGATGTCGGCCGCGCTACTCGGGCTGTCGCCAACCGTCGTCCCCGAGGAGGCGCACGTAGCCGCCTCATGCGCAACCATGTGGGAGCTGCACAAAGAAGACGTGCGCGACGGCAGCCCCTGCGCCTGGGCGGGCGCCGTGCGGCTCGTGCACACGCCGTCGCGGCGCGCGCTCGCCGTGTCGGAGGAGCCTTTTGCACCAAGCTCTCACCCCGGCGATGATGGTGCCGTGGCCAACGGCTGGCGGGCGCTCGCCGTGGTGCTGGAGGCGCTGGAAGAGCCGCCGCTCATCGACGGAGTGGACGCCTCCCTGTGGGAGTTGGTGCCTCAATACAGGCAGCGCGAGCAGACCGTGCGAATGGACGCCTTCTTCAGGCTGCGGCACCGCGCCACCGGGCGGTGGTTGCACCACGTACCGCCCGTCGCCGGCATTGCCGATGCCGTCTTTGGATCCGGTGACAACGACGAGGCAGAGGAGAGCATCGCCTCGCCACGCCGCAGCGCAGCCGCTCCACCGCAAAGCCCCTCCGTCGAGTCCTTGGCCCCGCTCGACAGCCCCGGTGCCGCCTCGAGTGGAAACCTCAAGCGGCGCGCGAGGCAATCGACGAAAGGCGATGAATCGCCGCTGGAGGCGCTCGCGCGAGACGAGATGGCTGTCAGCGGGACGGGCGCCGGTGCCAGTGGTTGTGGCGAGCAAGGGGTTCTGACGGCCACGCTGGGCTCGAACTACGAGGACGTCTTTGCGCTCCAGCTCGTCGATGCCACCCATAGCGACGACGTGGCAAGAGTCATAGCGTGGCGCATGCCCCTCGTCAGTTTTGTCGGCGAGTTGCAGCGCGTGCCGCCTCCGCCGCGCGAGAAGGTCGACTTTGCGCCGCTGCTGGCCGCGCTGACCAACCTCATCGTCTTTGCCACGCGCTCCGACAACCCGAACCCGCTCACACGCGAGGGACTGCCGCACGCGCACCGGCAGCTTCTGCTACGAGAGCTGGGCGTGCTCGGCCTCGCTCTCCTAGCGGCTGGCGCGCTGCTGAGGCCGCCGTTCTCGGCGGAGCAGCTCAGCTCTGCGGCGACCAACCGCTCGCCGCTCGGACGTGCTGGTAAGCTGTGCATGATCCTCGCGCGGCATGCCCTGCGTGACCATGCCGCCAACAAGCATCACGGGCTGCGTTTTGTGCCGCAGCTTCAGAGCATGCTTGGGCTGGGCATCCGCGCTGCGGGCGCTCTCACCGAGGTTTTCCTCGACAACGAGGCGCAGCTGCTGCGCGTGGAGGACTCGCACGTCCTCAAGTTTGTCGAGCTGCTGCGCTCCACCGGCCGCGAGGCCAAATTCCTCTCCTTCCTGGCGGTGCTGTGCCAGTGCCGCGGTGTTGCAATCCGACGCAACCAGTGGCGTGTGGCGCGGCTGTTGCTGCAGGGCGCTCCCGAGCTCTTGCCCAGCCTCTCACCTCCACCTAGCAGCGGCGGCCCGGTGCTCGTCTCCGGCAATGGGCACTACTTCCCAGGGCTGACTAGCGGCCCGATGGAGCTCAGCGCTTGGCTCGCAGCCGAGGGCGAGGAAGCGGCCGCCTACCTCGAGAAGTCGCTTGAGCTCTTCGCTGCGCTTGCAGAAGGGCGCAACCTGAGAAACGCTCCACTTCTCCGCGAGCGGCTGCCGTGCGCATGCCATTCTCCTCGCCAAGTAGCAATTCAGCCCTACCACCAGCACACGCCTCGCGCCGTAGGTACCAGCTCGTGCTCGCGCTCATCACCGACAAGGAGCTGCAGCGACGGCATCTCGGCGTCTGCTGCCAAGCCGTCGCCGTTGTGCGCACGCTCTACGTCGATGTTGAGCCACACGCGCTGATGGCACGCGCCAAGACGGTTCGTATCTGGGACAACGTGCCGACAGCAGCTGCGTCGGGCGCACTATCCTCGCGGCTCACCACGGTGCTGCCGATCAACTGGAACCGTTTCGAAGGGCTCAAGGCGCATGCACGCCCGCCCGCCCACTCCGTGCCCTTCTCCCCTCTCCGCAATCGCGCGCGAAGTGTCAGAAGTGCACCCCCCCTCCCCCCGGCCCGTCTCAGGAAATCTTGCTCTCGTTTGTCTCTCGCTTCTTCCGGCAAGACGCGCGGCAGATTGCCGAGAACCGAATGGTGCTCCAGCTGCTCCTGCTGCTCAAAGAGCTCTTGGCCGCCGGCTTCTACCGCTCTGCCGAGGTGGCGCAGATTCTTCCCAACCTGCTCTCACTTCTCGACGGACGCCAGGACGTGGTCGATGACTCGGCTGACGACACTCGCAGCGCGCGATACGAGGCTCGCCGCACCGTCTCACTCGATACGCTCGTCATCATGGAGTGCAAGATCACGCTGCTGGAGGTGCTGACGACTCTCTGCGAGGTGCGGCTGGACCTGCGCCTCTCGCAGCTGCTGGCTCGATACCGGATCGAGTGGGACGCGGGTGACTGGGCCGCCGAGCCCGAGCAGATTACCTCGCTGAGGACATCCTCCGTCCGGTGGTCGAAGGGCGAGGATGAGATCACGGAGCTTGGTCGGTCAGGCTATCAACGGCTGGAGGAGCAGCTCGAGGGATCAGCGCCGCTCTCGCTGCCTGCCTCACCAGACCGCAAAAAAGGCCGTGCTGCGACACGGCGGCAGACAGTCCTGGAGCGCGAGCGGCGCGCCGCCTTTGACCGCCTCTGGAGCGTGCTTTCGTTCGACGGCGGCGGCGACTTTGTCTCTATCTTGCTGGATCTCACCTTCTACAAGCACAAGCGCCTCGTCTCGGCGGCGCTGGCGCTGCTCGTACGCCAATTTGACCAGCGTCGCGTCGTCTCTGACGCTCTGCGACGAGTGCAGCTCCTTTGCAAGCCGGAGATGGTGCGGCTGTATGGGACCTTCGAGGAGCTGCTGCGCGAGCTCTCACTCCTCGCGTCGCGCCGTCAGCTCTACCACGACGAGCTCTACCGGGCCGCGACGCTGCTCGGCCAGCTCGTCGCCTACTGCGCAGAGGAGGTGGACGACGCCTCCCAGGACGAACGCTCCCAGTACTCTGGCGCTGGCGGGTCGCGCTCCGGGCGCACCGCGCGCTCGGGCATCGGACGCTCCGCAAACACCCGCGCCACGCGCACCTCCTCGGATCACACCGAGGGCATCTACCTCATACTGGTCGGCAAGGCTCGTGGCGCGTTCGGCTCATCGACGATCACACTGACCGACCTGCAGCACACGCGGCCGCTGCAGGCTGGCGATCAGCTGCAGCTCGAGGGGAGCATGTACCGCGTGCATGAGGCTGGGGGCGCTTCGACCTCCGGCGCCAGCGCCGGCTCGACGGGGCCCACGCTGACCCTCAATCGGCCGCTGACCTGCACGGGAGTCGTGGCACCGGAGCTCGAGCCAGGCGGATCTGGCGAGGTGAGGGGCGCCATTTAGCACCCGCGACCGCAACGATATACTGCACCTCGCGATTCGCATCACCAACAAGCGCAGCAGCCGCGCTCACTCGCCGTTTGACCAAGCACGCCAGTTGAGGCCCCGGTCCCACGTCCTCGCGCAGGTCTGGGTGATGCTGCTCTGCCGGTCGTCTGGCTACAACCTCGATCTTCAGGTTCTACTTCGGAATCTCGGCGCGCACAATCTCGCGCTCCAGCTGCTGCAGCTGCCCATCGCCGACGAGGAGAAGCCTGACGAGCTCCAGCCGCGTGCCGTGCTGCGCGCCGCGTACCGGCTCATCAAGGCGCTCGCGTCGGGCTATGCTCAACTGCAGGCTGAGCTTGTGAGCGCGATTCCCACCTTCGTTGCTCACGTCGAGAAGAAGCGCGCCGCGCCCCTGCCGCTTCTCGGCTCGCGTCGCGCACTGAGCGCTCCACCTTTCCATGCTAGGCTGATTGCTCACGACATCTCTCCGACCGGCACCATCTCGGCCGTGCTCAAGAACAACCGAGCGGCCTGCGCGCTCGTGTCGGTGGAGACCATCCGGCACTTCGTGCGGCTGGCCGCGCGCGAGCATGCCCCACGGTTCCTCCGCTTTCTCGCGATGATAACCTCGCCGACCGGGACACCAATCCGGCGCAATCAGCTGCTCATCACGCAAGCGCTCACCGACAACTCGGCGGCGCTGGTCCTCTACGACGGCGCCGCCGGCCGTGCTGAGCGGGCCGTTCTGCTCGAGGCGCGCCACACCGCCGCTGCGCTCCGCTCGCGCCCTACACGGTCTCTTTATGCCAGCGCGTTGCCGAGTAGGCGGCCGACCACGTGAACAACCCGCGTGGCAAGCTGGCGTACCACATCGAGCTCATCGGGCTGCTCGCCTCGCTTACGGAGGGTGATGTCGGCCCTTCCGAGGCCCTCGTGCGTGAGCTGGTGCGCTATCCGCACTGCGAGCGGTGCAAGCACCGGCCCATCTACAGTGTGTCTAACGCATCGCTGCGCCTTTGGTGCACAGGTCCCGTTGTCCGAGCTCGTCGAGAACCTCCTGGAACCGCAGATGCTGGTGACACTCCGCACAAACTATGTGCGGCTCCTCGATGAAGCATTCCTCGCCACAGAACGGCCGGTGCACGAGCTCACTTCCTCGGACGACCTGCCGCGCTTGTTGTCGTCATTTGCCGCGCAGCTCGCTGACTTCGCCACGGTGCTACCCTCTGCCAACTTGGCGGAAGAGCCCGCCGTGCTCGAGGAGGCCCTCTTTCTCTGCCACGAGGTCCTACCAATCTTTGGCCGGTATTACTCTGTCCACTTCCCGTCGCGATCTGCCGAGGGCGGCGAGGCTGCGACCGAGCTCGCTGAGCTTGGCGAGCGTGTTGGTATGATAGCCGCTGATCTGCGAGACGAGTCGCGAGGCCAGGAGGGGCTGCTGCCGCCGGAGCCAATCCTCAGCTGTCTCTCCCAGCTAAAGGCCGCGGGTGTAATCACATCCTACGATCCGCAAGAGGGCGGCGGCAGGCTTGGCCAGGCTGGACTGCATGGCCTAAAGCACATGGACATGGAGGCGGCCTCGCACGAGGACAGCCATCCGCAGGAGCGGCTTCTCGACTTTGCCGACGCTTACGAGGGCGCGGTGATCCCCGCAGCCCAGTTCGCAGAGCTGGTGGCTATCTTCGCTGCCGGACTCGACGCCGAGGAGGACGCACGCCCTTTGGGCCGGCGCAACGGCCGCTCTCGCACGACGGCCACGGCCGGCGCGAGCCCTGCCATCGTTGCCACTGCACCCGCCGGCAAGCTGGTAGTCGCTGGCGACACGGCATACGTGCGGAACCTCGTGCGCCAGCTGCTCGACGGCCGCGTCACGGCGGAGGCGCCGCTCGACCGATCGTTGACCGAGGCATCGCTGCGCGTGCTCATTGCGCTGCTCGAGCCGCCCAAGGATAGCGAGAGCATCCGTCGCCGAAGGCAAGTGCTGCTCGCCAAAGAAGGCGTGTGCACTGTCGCACTCATGATGGGCGCGTGCGAGGACTCGCAGCTTTACCAACTTGGGATGCGGCTCACCATCGCGCTGCTGACCGGAGGCAACGTTCCGGTGCAAAAGATCATGTACAAGACGCTTAGCGCGGGCACCATCGAGGCCTTTGATGGCTCCAGTGGCTCGTGGATGGGAGTGATCAAGCGGCGGCTGCGGCGTGGCGCGAAGGAGATCGCCGAGCGCAAGCTCTACCTGTCGCAGCAGGCGGAGCGGCTCGCAGGCTTCGAGGACGAGATCGCGGGCCTCTCAGCGGCCGCGGCGCACGCCGTTCGCGCCGACATCGAGCGGGAGTTTGCGAGCCAGGCCAGCGAGGACGCCATTTGTGGGCGGCCACTGCCCGACTGTCACGGCGGCCTTTTTGCATTCGGTAGGCTTACGTGGAGGAAACCATCGAGGCGCTGCGCCTGCTGTGCGAGGGGCACTTCCAGCCCTTCCAAGAGCATCTGCGCGACCCGCGTGGGGGACGCTCTGACTCTTCGGCCGAGCCCGTCGACATCGTTTCGGAGGTCCGACGGCCGCCGCGCTGAAGCAGAGCTACGCCATCGCCATCTCACCGACGCTTGTCGCGGCCGTCTGCAGGTCTGGGTTTTGCTCGCTGAGCTCGAGCCCGAGATCGATGGCTCCAACGCGGCGCAAGTTGTGGCTTGCATCTCCGGCCTGACCGAGTTCGTGCAAGGCAACGAGTCGCAGGTGCCGTTTCGCGTGGGCACGCCCCGCACTACGCGGCGCCTCTTTAGCCTCTGCCCGCTCGGTGCAGGCCAACACCCGGATGCTCGTCGACTCGAAGCTGCCCGAGGTGCTCGGTCGGCTGGTGTGCAAGCACGACTACGGTGAGGATGTGTCTGCAACCGACACTTGCGCGATACGGCTGGGTACCGCGACGCTATTGCTCGCGCTGCTGGAGGGGACCGAGCGGCGCGCAGAGGTGCGGCTCTTGCAGGTACTTGACCTCGAGCGCATTGGCGAGGTGGCGGCCGACTGCTTTCGAGGCGGGTCAAGTGCGGCTGGCGACAATCGTTCAGCGGACGCCTCGCTCGTCGAAGCCGGATACACGCTCTACACCCTCCTGCGGCACCTCTACGACTACCACGATGAGGCGGTGGATGCCGGGGTGACGACGGCACGCGCCCTGCCCCCCCTCTCGTTTGATCCCGCTGCCACCGGGGCAGTGCATGCCAGGGGCAAGGGCGAGGGCGAGGGTGCGGGAGGTGGAAGCGGAGGAGACAAGGGCGGCGACGGCAGCAGCTTGCGCAGCCGCGGTGGCGACGTCGGCCGACTGATACGACGGTGCGAGCTCGTCAACGCCGTGGGCGAACTCGAGCGCGTGTACTTTCGCGTCCCCGATTACTGCCTCCTCCTGACGGAGGAGTCGAAGCAGGAGCTGCTGTGGGGCGTCGATCGCGAGACACCGGGCATGCAAATCCAGGAATCTGCCCGCCTGCCAGGCAGGCCGCTGGCGCGGCCTCGCTTTGACGTCCCCCCGTCCGTTGCAGGAGCTCTTTGAGCGCGCCGACGGGCTAACGCGCGAGATGCTGCTGCAGCAGCGGCTCAGCCACTCGGCGTTGTGGCAGCTCGTGATGGCGAACAAGGGCATCGCCGACAACCTCGTGCTGAGCCTCGCGCTCGCGCAGAATGCCGTCATCATCCTGCGCTTTTCGTGGGAGCCGCCGCACGGCTCGCACCTAGAGGGGCTCATCCTGTTTGAGAACTACGCCAACACTGTGATGGGCTCTCTGCAGCTCCTCGCGTGCATCGTCGTCTTCCTCATTTACGCTATTCAAAAGGGGCCGCTCCGCCTGCAGCGCGACTTCAAAGAGGCAGCGCCACGCTTGGGCCTCAGCCAGCCCGCTGATCATGCCCACCACGGTGCCGCCGCCCCATGCACAGGCCACCGGCTACGACCTCGAGGAGCTGTGCGCTTTGCCTCTGGAGAAGTGGCGGCTTTCGTACGTGCTACTCCTGGTCTACTACACGATGTCCGACACGCAGCTGCTGCTGGGAGCGAGCCTGATCCTATCCTCGGTGCTTGGGCTGACCCTCTCGCCGCTCTGGTTCTCGACTCACCTGCTCGACGTGGTGAACAAGTCGGCCGACCTTCAAAACGTGTTCATGGCCGTCACACTGAACGGCCGGTCCATCGCGATGACTGCTCTCTTCGGCGCAATCATAATCTACCTGTTTGCCGTCGTCGGATACGCAACCGACGGGAGCATCTTCATGCTCGGCAACTTCCCCGACCCGGACGTGCCCATGTGCACCAACCTGCTCTCCTGCTTCCTCAACGCACTGAACGAGGGGCTGAGGTCGGGCGACATTGGCTCCTTCATGTCGCCAACCACCGTGGACGACGTGGGTGGCTACGCCTTCCGCTTTGCCTACCAGTTCGCCTTTTGGGCCATCGTCATCACCATTCTCCTCAACGTCATCTTCGGCTCGTCACCACTCGAGAGCCCTCGCCCGCCCCGCATAAGCCGTCGCATCGGAGGTACGCTCCCGTCTAGGTATCATCATCGACACGTTTGGAGAGCTGCGCTCGGATAACGCCGCCAAGAAGGCCCACATGGAGAACTTTTGCTTCATCTGCGGCCTCGACCGCTTCACACTGGACACCAAGGGCCCTGGCTTCGAGCATCACGTCCGCAACGAGCACAACATGTGACCGTGCAGCTCCCTCGCGCAAGGCCTGCGACTTGGCGCCGCCTCACCGCCGCTACGCGCCATCTGCAGGTGGGCATACCTCTTCCTCATCGTCTACCTCAAGCAAAAGGACCCGACCGAGTACAACGGGTGGGAGCAGTACGCTGCAAAGAAGGTCGAGGAGGAGGACTCGTCCTTCTTCCCACGCAACCGCGCGCTGTCGGTGGGTGGCGGCGCCAGCGATGCCGACGGCGGTGAGGGCTCAGCTTCCACGGCCCAGGGCGGCGCCAGCGGGGAGATCGCCGCTCTGAGCGAGCAGCTGGCGCAGCTCAGCGAGGCGCAGGCTCGGATGGCCGACACGCTCGCGCAGCTGCTGCGCGGCGGGGGTGTGGGTGAGAGGCAGTCGCCGACCGCTCGGTCGCGGTCGCTGTCCTCGCTGCCGCTGGGGCTGCCCGCGGTGGAGTCCTCGGCCACAGCTGCGGCTGCGCCTCAGCCCGCGCCTGCGGCAGCGCTCGATCTCGCCCAGTCGCCGCGCGGCACCGCGGCGCCGCGCGGGCTGGCCTCTCCTGGGCTCGCCTTTCCGGACCGGAGACGGGCCCCCTTCTCCTCGCAGCTGATGGCACCAGCGAGCCAAGTCCAGCAGGGTGCGAGTGCAACTGCTAGCGGCGCGGACAGCTCAGTCGCGAGGACGAGCCCGAGCTTGCTCTTGCGAGCGCGCAAGGTGCTCGCCGTGGAGGCCGCCACCGACCTGCCGGCCGCCCCGCCAGCCGAGCCGCCTGCCTCGCGTTCGAGCTCCAAGGCCAGGTCTGGCAGTGGTGCCCGCACCGGCCCGCTGAGCGGCTGGCTCCACAAGCTGGGCGAGGTCGACCAGTCGTGGCGACGGCGCTACTTTGAGCTGACGCCGCACGAGATGCGCTGGTGGGGAAGCGCCGCTGCCTTTGGTGCGGGCGACTCGCCCGCCGGCCGGCTGCCACTAGCTGGCGTCGCCTCGGTCGAGGCTTGCCCGCCAAGGAGCGGCTCAAACCGCTTTGGTATCAGGCTGCTCCCGAGGGGCACGCAGCATGGCCTCACCTCGCTGGGGCTGCTGCAGCGGTGCTCGCTCGCCCGAGCGATACCGAGGGCGCTCCCCTGGCGCGCTAAGCCCACATTGCTCATAGGCGGCTCGATCTCGAGGCCGAGGGCGAGGACCAGCGGACGGAGTGGGTCGCTGCCATCCGGACGGCACTGGAGGCGTTGTTGCGTACGTGATCGTGTGCGCCATCTCGAGCGGACAGACAGACTAGGTGCTGGAGGCGCTGCTGCGTACGTGCATGTGTGTATATTGCGGGTGCATGATCCACGGTAAGTGGAGAGGAAGGTGGAGGAGCAATAATACGTAGGTACCGTGGTCTGTACGCGTCTGGTCTCCCATGCGATTGCACCAGTCCACCAGAGAGAGAGCGGAGCGAGAGTGAGTGCCCCCTGCGGTCGCGCACGCCACACGCAGGCCCCCGTCGCCTCTCGGTCCAACTCCAAGGGCTCGGCTTTCTGCGTGTGTGCGCTCTCTCTCTGGAGGCAGTCGCGGAGCTAGGCGGAGGAGGTGAGGCGCTCGTCTTTCGTGCCCTGTCTTATCTCCGGGGGGCTTCACGGGGGGGCGAGTATCTGCGGTCTCGCTTTTTTCTGATTTCTCTCGATCGCGTTCCGGCTCACTGGACTGTGCGCCTGCGCGGGGCGCGCAGGGGGGGCGGGGTTGACCACACACGTTGAGGCGCTGTGTCTCCGGGCCTGATCTCAATATTTTCGCAAGCGAATGAGCGAATGCACAAGAGGAAAAGACAGAAGCGGGGGTGGGAGCAATAGCTCACGTCCTGGCTTGCAAGGCCGACATGGTTATGATATCAGACTAATTGCGTCAAGACGGGTCGGCGCCGGGCTCGTAGCCATATCGACGCGCGTCGACTGTGTTGCGCGGTGTCCCCTGCTTGTGCCACTCGCTGCGCATGTCGCGCTTGTGCGCGC
>Ga0115008_10005014_pt1 | contig 10987 bp, 8 predicted proteins | sample FraStrMetagenome_FD_87164 | JGI IMG/M metagenome (GOLD analysis project Ga0115008, IMG submission 87164) | Marine eukaryotic phytoplankton communities from Arctic Ocean - Fram Strait ARC3M Metagenome | ecosystem: Environmental > Aquatic > Marine > Oceanic | place: Fram Strait | collected 2012-06-18
GAAAACCCGCGTAATTGACAAACATTATTTCAATGATGTCACAATTTTGTTCTTTAATCTAAGACCATTTTAAAATTGAAGTGCAGCCATGGACGAGAGCATCCATTTGACACAGGCAGAAGTGCGGATGGATCCGTTTTCCAAACGGGAAGGACGGACGCTCCGTTGGCAGAATGTCAACTTTACATTGAACGATACGTCGAAGGGTGCCGAACCTAAAAAGTTACTTGACGGTATGTACGGTGAAGTTCCCAAGGGAAATGTGACCGCGATTATGGGGCCAAGTGGTTCGGGAAAGACGAGTTTGCTGAATATTCTTGCTGGGAGATCCACTACTCGGAATAAGTTGATCGTCGAAGCGGATGTTCGTTTGGATCAGTATAAAGTGAATCCTACGGACAAGAAAGCGCGGCAGTTGATCGCGTTTGTTGCACAAGATGATAGTTTAAGTGAAGCATCTACTCCTCGCGAGGCGATTAGGTTCTCTGCAAAATTGAGGCTTCCGAAAAGTACTAAAGAAGAGGAAGTAAACAAACTTACTGAAAGGATGTTGAAGGAGCTAGGGCTTTTGGACTGTGCCGATACATTTGTTGGTGGTCCTCTCTTGAAAGGAATATCCGGGGGTGAGAGAAAGCGTACTAGCGTTGGGGTTGAGCTCGTGGTCAAACCAGAAATCGTTTTTCTCGATGAGCCTACTTCTGGACTTGATTCTCATTCTGCTGTTCAACTTGTAAATGTATTGCACAAGGTGTCAAATGCTGGATCTTCCGTACTTTTAACTATTCATCAGCCTTCGTCAGAAGTATTCCACACGCTTGATTACATTATCTTGCTGAATAAAGGACGTGTGATGTACACAGGTTCTGTTGACTCAGTAGCTGAGGACTTTGAAAGACTTGGTCATCCATGTCCCAAAAATGTAAGTATATAAAAGCATAAGATTCAGATGCAATAACGTATTTGGACTGACATATACCGCAGTACAATCCTGCAGACCACATTATGACTGTTGCACAGACTTTGGAGGTGAAACAGCTAGAAACTGATGGCTTCTTCACCAATCAGAGTAATGGAAGCAAAAGTTTTGAAGAAGAAGTAGATTTTTCAACACTTGTTACTAATGATAACGAGAATAGAGTATCAAATGGAACGCAAGTAAAGCTCCTCTTTCAACGGGAATTGCGAGGTTTACAAAGGAACACAGTTCCACTTATTGCAAGGTTTGGTATAACCATATTTCTCAATGTTGTTTTCGGTCTAATTTTTTTTGATATCGGTGCGAGTGACAATTCAGAAGTAAATAATCTTAACTCTCACTTCGGATCATTAGTGATGGTACTTGTTTCTGCCATGTTTGGAACGGCACAACCTGCTCTTGTCGAATTTCCAAGCGAGAGGCCAGTCTTTTTGAGAGGTAATAAATGTTCGAATATATATATATGTATATGTTATATTTTTAATTATCGACGAAGACTCAATTTCTTTTAATTTGGTCAAAGAATATTATACAAACCACTATACTGTGGGCTCTTATTTTTTGTCGAAATTCAGTGTTGAAGCAATTGTAACTTTTGCGCAGTGCTTCACGCAATCTGTGTTAAATTACTACATGATTAATCTTCAAATGGGTTTTATTACCTTTACATTACTTGTATATGTCCTTGGTATGGCAAGTACTGCGGTAGCAGTATTAATGGGAGCTTTTGTGAATGACCCTGGTATTGCACAAGAGCTATTACCTCTTTTGTTTGTTCCCCAGTTGGTAAGACTATATTGATAGAATGCATTGTTCTTTTTAGTCTCGTTTTACATCATATGTCGTTCACTTGCCATTTTAGTTGTTTGCTGGATTTTTCATCGCATCTGATTTGATTCCTGTTTACTTGCAATGGGCTCAATATTTATGTTCTTTGACGTATTCAATGCGCATCGCCATAATATATGAATTTGGAGATTGCGAATCCGGTGAAGCTGAAAAAAATTGTGATAATCTATTGGATTATACTTTTGCCGAAGAACTTGATGTTGCCGTTTATTGGATAATTCTATTTGTCCTTTTCGCCGTATTTCGAGTGGTGGCAATGTACTGCTTGGCCATGAACGCGAATAAGTTTTATTAGCTAAATGGTAAATCATCACCCTTCTTTTCTATCTATGTTGAGAACTAGGTCGCAACTTTGAAAATGTCGAACGCTCCCTTACGATCACTGAAAACATAATCTCCTCTCCACTCCTATTGTAGCACTTACATGTCAAAAGCCGCGCACTTTCCTTTAAATTCTTCTATCCTATTAACGATAGGTAGTAAATACACAGTTCATTTTTTTCTGTTTCTATCGCCTTTCCTACCCATCTGAAAAGCCAAAAGGAAATTCCACTTTATTTCAATAAATCAGTCATCTTCAATTAATATCAGATATCTCATATCTCTATAGCGCCTAGCCTAGTAATACCATCTCCGATTGACGATCGACATTAGCCAATAACGCCTTTGAGTCTTTTTATACAATAAGACATTTTGTGTTAAGATGACAACCGACTCACACAACGTCCAAATGTGTAGAACTAAATAGACAAATATATTAGTTGCCGGCATCTCGTTATACATGTATGCTTCATTCTCGCTCGCTCTTCGGTTATACTACGAACTACGAACATACGACGTTACGGGGGGATGCACGAGTGCAGGTAAAAATGTATTCGAAAAAAATGAAGAGGGTGATGAAATAAACCATTTCACAATATTTTTCATTTCGTTTTCTCCTCTAATCATTTGACATTCAGGACACCCAACGTTCTAACAAGACTCCCACCCACCCCATTCCATTTCGCATTCCTAAAATCCGGCAGAGGAGGAAAGGATAACAATGCATATATAAAATTAATTGCTTACAAGCAACATTCTATAATGCCACAAAATTCCACTCGAAGCATAATATCAGCTGGCGAAAGTCTTCGTAGTGAAGGAACACCGAGTGTTCATTCCATTGCTCAATTATATGGTGGGCAACTATCTTCCATTGAAAATCGAGGGAGCAGCAGGTATAACGTAAAGCATAAGGCAACGGGAAGTGGTCAGGAGCGTCAAGATTATGACATCGATACGAAAAAATCGGAGTACTTGTTGAATTTGATGATTGCTCGTCAGAATGAGTTAAGGAATGAACTGATGGTGAAGAAGTATCGTGATAATATCACGTGTGCGGCGTCTGTTGTGGGAAATGATGACGATGACGATAACGATGATGGTCGAGGGCAAAGAAATGTTGAAGAAGAGGACGTCGATTGTCATAAGCATCATTCCGGGAAAGAACCTATTCGAGGTGATGTACATTCCAGACGTCGAGAACCGAAAGGTAAGTCAAAGAATACTGTAGGGAAACAAGTTCGTCGGCAAAGGCGAAGTGCGGATCGAGAACTGGGACTTGACTTTCTGGGGATTCGGGAAAATGGTAAAGAGAGTGAGAAACCGGCAATGAAACATACAAAGAGTCGCAAGATTGCAGCACAAACTACGTCTAAGGAGAGGAATCATCCACCAGAAATCCGTAATGAACGGCGTTCTCGAAAAGATTCAGTAAGGAGATCGAAAAAAATTATATCTGAGAAGTATTCGGTTAAAGATCACATAAACAAGATTGAAGTGAATTCAAAACAGTCAAGTGATTACACTCCAACTGTTGTCGCTTCATATGGAAGTAAAAAGACAACATCCGGTGCTTCTAACAAACTTCCCGTACGTGGCAATGAGAAAGAGAAGTGTAATCAGAACTATTTCCATGAATTCGATGATTTTAGTCCACAACATCGAGCAACTCGAGGTTTGCCGGTCACGAAACTCAATCCCTATAAGAATTACGCAAAATCTATGGAAGAGAAAGCTGCTAAAATTTTAAAGGAGAGATCGAAAGATAATACGAAGTACCACAAGCAGAAATCAAATTCAGCATTTTCAAAACCCGCCCGGATACAAACGACAATACTAGAATATAACGAAGACATTGCAATAATAAAACCGAAGGCTATTAGACCGAAAAGAGCTGAAGTTAGAGGTATACTTTCTTTCTTTGACGCATTATCCTTTACTTTTTATCATATTTAATGATTGTTCTCGTCTAGGGCCTGCTATGAGGCGTTTAGCTGAAGCCCGGAAGAGAGATGAGCAAATGGAACATTCTCGCAATGACGAGTTTTCGATAAACATTGACAAAACAATAGAAGACGATGTTAGCTGCATAACCAATCCAACATTTGTGGGTGGCGTGTATTTGGCGGATCAAATACTGGAAGAATCGAATGAAGTCGCTATGGAGCAAATACGTGAAAGTTCATGCGAGGAATCGCAATCGCGATATTCTGATGCAGAAAATACAGTCATTTTTGATGAAAAAGAGCACATACTGAGAGACAACACAGATGGCTCATCGCAAATATCACAGAAGTCAAAAAAATCCGAATTCGAATTTCATCCGTTTCCATCTTATTCCCACTCCTGCGCTGATGAAGAAAATGAACCATTTTTGGTGGGTGTCTATTACCATTTTGAATCAACAAATTACGGGTCAATTCACCTCATTACGTTATTCCTTTTTGTGTCGTATGTATAGAAAAACCGCAGTGAAGAACAATATCTACTCCAAGAAATAACATTGAGCCAAGAAGACGAGGTACTTAGAACTATGCTTCGCCTATTTTTGCATTATTGTTTACGTTTTCACAATATCTTTGTATTTTTTTTTAATAGAAAAAAATTGTGGAAAAGATAGCAAAAGAATTTGGGCTGTTATCTCCTTACAAAGAGAACTCATCAAAAGAAAACATGAAACGGAGTGAGAAGATCGCTGTACCTTCATATCCATTTAATGACAATGAAAATGGCTGGGGAGATGACACTTTAGACAAAGAAGAAGATCCTTTCTTTGCCGACTTTGCCAACTTTGGTGATGATAACGCATTTCGTCAAACTGTAATGACTGAACAAGAGCAGGATGTGAAATCCGTTAAGTTTAAAGAGGAGTCACAGCGTGCTTCAAGTGGTATTCTGAAACCGGCGAAATACTCAAAAAGGTTAGATGAGGCAACTATATGTTTTGACACAGAGGGCGAGTCTAGTTCGTATGACAAGAAGAAGTCAAAGTTAACTGATGAAAACCGTGGACGAGGAAGATCAAAAAATTTGTTTAAATCTGCCATGGGCGTTATCAAACGAGGTATGTACAATATTTTGTCACTTGCCAAAACGTAGGAACCTCATACATTCTCCGTGTATCTCCAACAGTAAGAAGTCGCTCTCGAGAGCGCAAGCGTGAAAATTCTCTTACTAGGAAAACTGGCGATCACAGGGTCTCGAAAAGTGTACCGAGTACGCAACGTTCGGATGATGATTTCGTTTATGTAAAGATGAAACCAAAAATGGCACAAAAAGTTGCTCTTTTGGTGCAAGCGCTAGATGATTCGGAAGATAGTATATGAGAATCTTGATATTCCTTGACTCAGGAAGCGCTTAGCACGACAGAATCATTGCGTAAACGACGTAAGGTGTGTTTATAAATCTTTGTATGTACTTCAATTACAAAAGTAGGAAAAGAAGTTTGGCTAATGACTCATATCAAAACGGTACCATCAAACAGAGAATATAAGAAGCCTTTACCATTCTTCCAAACTGAATTGTCGGAAAATAAGCTCCATAATAAAGATCATACAGAGAATATAAGAAGCCTTTACCATCCTTTCAAATTGAAATGTCCGAAAACAAGCTCCATAATAAAGAGATGGATCCTTCATTTGCCGTTTTTGCCAACTTTGGTGATAACATTGCAACCGTCGTGATTAAATTAACTGAACAAGGTAATGATATGAGATATGCTCTTTTTCCTAGCTGTTCTGTTATTAAAGGTCGACACGGCAACACCATCTTACTATCAATCATCAACTCTGACTAAATCTAGTTGTTGTACCCCCTATTTCATTTATTTTCGTTTCATATTCCTTGTCGTCTCTTCTAAAACTTGGTCCTAGAGTCCAAGCCAAACTTTCATTTAAAACCTTTCGTGTATTTGACGCAAAACTAGCCACTCGATCCATTTTATACGGAACTCCACGTTGATTCCCATAAACAAAATTACCATTTAAATCAAATCCACGATCATTAATAAAGAGTTGATCATGCCATAACGAAAGTTCGTCCATAATTTTCATTCTTAACCCCGGAACCATTTGACTATCGACCTCCACAGGGGCATGCTTCATATAGGCGTGTGCTACGGCACCGCAATTATTTTCCTCGTATACATCAAAGTCAGAATCAAAGAGATAACCATGCTTTGAACGATCGGAAGTGTTCTGCCAAATAACTTCGCACCCTGGAAGGGTTTCGCATATATTCTGGATTAGAGATTCCCGATCAAGATCACTTTGAGCGTAGTCCTTCAAAGAGCTCCACCAATCTTCCGGACAGGATGATATAGTGCGAAGCAACTTCTCAACTTCCGGCTTAAGAGTGTATAGATTCATACAAACTTGAACGTCACATTCAATATTTTCAAAACTCATTCCATACTCAAGAAGCTTCAATTCATACATACGAAATCGAAAAATTTTGCTTGGAACGCCATCAAAATAGTAAGCTGCTAATACCCAGCTGCTTGAACGTCCTCTTTCGAGACAATCAATTTCATTTTCATTTTCATGAGGTACTATGGTACAGTGTATATGCTCATGCCCACCGCCTGTCCCTGGCGACAACCCCTCATTGTAATCACGTACCACTTGATTATAGTTGTCAAAATCACCCTGGAAAGATTCGAGCAAAGAACGAAAAAAGACTTCTTGTTGGAATTCGTTACGAACGGCCGGTGAAGAATTTCTGGCGAGTGAATCACATGATGCAAGAATGAAACTGATGCCGAAACATAGACCAACGGAAAATCTCATGGTTATCAATTCAATTTCTATCGGACCGCCTACGCTGTTATCTCACAAGATAATGAGGTTACGTGCGTGTTGATTTATCACTTGGAGGGGTGGAGAAAGAGGAATGTGTCTGTGTCTGAATTCTGAATCATGAATCATGAATCATGAATCATAGAAAAATCAGGAGGTTAGTTTACGCGTTGAGACTTCGGAACAAGCGAATTCTTAAGAGAAGAAACGATTACACGTGGAGTCTACATTATCCACTTATTCTTACGCTCTCGTATGTCTCTATCCTTTTCCGGTTCATAACGATGTAATCAAAGCATTCTGGTGAAAGTTGATAGTTGAAATGACTCATGGGTTGAATTTTAAAAGATAAGCCTATGAAAATTGGCTTTCATTGTGTAAGTTTGCGCTTTAGAGAGAGGAATTTGTTAAGGTCGGAAACATGGTGTTGAGCGAGAATGACTATAACCGAACACGCTTAGTTCAATTTTTCGGGGAGGATAGAGAGAGTAAATAGGAACGAGTAGGTTATGAACGCTAAGGGAATGTCAAAACGATTTTCGCGAAGCACTTATCTACGCTTTCTTGACAGTGCGTTAGCACTTTCCTCTCGCTGTTCATGCGCAAGCGCTCGAAAGCAAAAAGCTAATGAGTTGCTGCAAGTGACCTCTTCATTACTATGCTGATTCTGTGTTATGATAGGAAGAGTATGACTCGCACATGATTAATGCTATGGTTTAGACGTGACTTGCATAAGTGGAAAAGATGCGTTCGAGAGACTGGAATGAATTCGAGGGAAAACATCGATTGCTAATATTTCTTGTTTTGTAAATATCTTGACAGGATAATAATTTTCATGTATGGTTTGAAAAAGAGGAAGCAAGCATGTGAACAAATATCTACCTTGTGCAAAGCCGACGTGTGTCTTAAGATGATAAAATTGAAAGACTTTTTGGAAAAAGATCATCTGCATAAAAGAACGTTATTGCCGTGCACTAAATGATTGCTTTGAAGTTCTGTGATTTCAATATCTGTTTACATGAGTAGACATAAATAAATAGGGCATCCAAAAATTTTAATGGCATCATCACTGAAGAGGTTTATTGCGGCTGAATGTTGAATGAATTACTTCAATATAAATTTATAGTGGAAATAAAGTTACAAGGTAGGGAAGTATGAATCGGGAAATCGGGATCAACATTCATCCGTGTCCTCATATTCGGTATTTCGCGGAAGTTATTGAATTGAGAGGCATATAATAATGGGATATCTCGATTTGTTACAGGTACGTACAAAGAACATTTCCTCTAATCATCCGTCAAATAACTGTTCGGAGTAGATGTTAACGATAAAATAAGGTAGAAAAATAGTATGGTCGGTCTTTAGTCATAGTATGCAACGTTTATGGGAGAGTAAACATTCCCAACGTCACTGAAAATAACATAAGCTTATTGTTTATTTAAGCACCAACATTTGAATTTGTATATGTACTATACCAGATAATGCTAAGGAGTCTTATCTTACCGAGCAATCGCTTGTAGTGTTAAAAATTCGTCGGTGTACGTGAAACGGAAACTTTTATCTAATAATGGAAGAGTTTTGGAAAGCATCTCCATTTTTCACCGATGGTCCGATCGCAAAAGTAGGCAAATGAAGGTATTATCAGGTTGTTGGTTACTTGAGTAACATATAGCTTTTCTAAATGCATGAATAAATATATACTTCGAAGTATTACATAAGAGAATAAAACTTTCGTATTTTTTGACTCAGACTTTATCAAACGTAAGAAACCTGTCTCTGTTGACATCTATAGGACCTACGTACACTTAATAGACTCAATAGAACCTAAGATTTGAGACATCACCGATTGGAGTGCATGCAAATTGTACGGTTCATCTGCCAAATACCAAATCGTTTTAAAAATCTTGGGATTGGGTCTGATAAACGATGCGTGGGCTGACAAAAAATGAAAAAATGAAAAAATGAAAAAATGTAAAAATGAAAAAATGAGCAACTTTGACTTGTGACACAAAACAATTTCGCCATCAGGACAGAGCAGGAATACAAATGACAACGCATAACGGATGACCAAAAAACTAAGACAGATAGAACGAATAAATCAAGATAATTTTAGAGGCCTCGTGTACAGGCTTTCCGTCACTCTCGCATTCATCTGCGTGAATAGAAAATCCAATGAATAACGACGCATTCCGAAGTCTCGTCAATAGCGGCGCAATCGGAAAAAATAGTAGCAAAGAAATTGCACGGAAGGCTGTCGAGGAAGAATTTCGACAACGAAGAAAAGGTGGAAAACGAGGGAAGAAAAGATCGAATGACGACGATGATCCTCTTTCTTCTGATGATGACGATGCAGCCAAGAACACCAATTCCTCTAAACAAAATAAGGATGTCGATAAAAAATCATCAAAGGAGAAGGACGGAAAAAAGAAGGACAACGGGATTGGCGGGTACCGAGATAGGGCCAAGGAACGTCGGGAGGGAATTACTAATATAGATTATGATTCGTTCAATGATCAGCAGTCGATGGCGGTGTTGAAAAGAGTTGATCGTGAAATGAGTACATATTTGGGTGGAGATGAAGCCCATACGCACTTGGTGAAAGGGCTTGATATTGCTCTTGCAGATAAAGTTCGTCGTGAACTTTCGAAAGGAAAAAGAAGTAGGAGTGATGGCGTTGATAGTAACGATCACAAGGATGATGCTCCGGAGAGTAAAATATTTTCTTTTGAATTGACGAAAGAAGAAGCTTGTGCATTGATTAGGAAGAAAGGAGCTACGTCTTCATCGTTGTCCCGTGATAATAGTCGGAGCATTGTATCCTACTTTTTGAAAAATATGAAAATGGACAGATCACATGTCAAGGGTTCGCTACCTTCGATAGATCGGAGTAAGTCGCGCAGTATCCGCACGACTTCAGGTTTGGATTTTTCTGCAGACGGAACTAAATTTGATCCTCTCAATGCTTGGGAAGTACCAAAGGAAACGCTGAACAAAACTTTCGATGACATCGGTGGAAACAATCTTTCTTTCACCCATCTAGATGACGCGATTTTAAAACAAATTAAGGAATCTTTCCTTTTGAGTGCACGCACTAGTGTGAAGCAAGCGAAAACAGTGAAACGAAATTCAAACAATAAATCACAGCACGATAAATCAGATAAGATCGCTACAAAAGAAGAAGGGGAAAAGCCCCTATCTATGGGATGCAATAACGATCTAAAGTCTGATACAAGCGACGACGACATTTTTGAGGATGTAGGAGATTACATCCCGTTTGCTGAAAAAAGCGATCGTGATAATGATGAAAAGGTAACTAATATAAGAAATTTCAGCAAAGATGAAAAAGAGAAAGGCTCTATTTTTGAAGGACTGCGTATGGAATGCGGCAAAGAAAGTGTCATCACGAGGCCTTTACCGACGAAAATTCGAACACCACCAGTTGTTAAGGTTATTGATCGCGAAATAATTGGTGTCATAAAGGGAAGCTCTAGAGACACAAAAATAGCTATGACAACCTATGAAGGAGGATATGGTGAAGAAATGGATGTAGACTTCGACGGGACATTAGATGAAAATGACCCTTCTCCTAAAAGAAAGAAACATAAATGAATTACGAGCAGTAGCGGGTAGAATCGGATTCTTCCTTCTCTTGAGGGTTGGTGTTGTTGCATTCATTTTTCTCTTAAATAATTGTCAACTCTTTTAGATGTTTAAAATGAATAAAATTTTGATGAGAAGCAAGAATATGCGATGTGAAGACGATGAGATCGTAATCCCGAGAGGAGATCAATAGAAAATTGAGTTGCAGAAATTGAGGTTCATTGTGTAAAGCGAGCTTAGAATTTGAATCCTCTTTCAGCAGACGATAATTCCAATCCCATAAAGATCCTATGAAGAGAGCGGGGTCGATTCACTTGTTGTTAGTCTAGCAGGAAATGTGACTCCTGCGGATCAAAATGGGGAAGCTGATTTTTTTACAACATAATTGTCAAAATCTTTTGTGCCAAGAACTTCTTTTCATGTGTAACCATCGACGTGAAATTTA
>Ga0115008_10005017_pt1 | contig 10985 bp, 11 predicted proteins | sample FraStrMetagenome_FD_87164 | JGI IMG/M metagenome (GOLD analysis project Ga0115008, IMG submission 87164) | Marine eukaryotic phytoplankton communities from Arctic Ocean - Fram Strait ARC3M Metagenome | ecosystem: Environmental > Aquatic > Marine > Oceanic | place: Fram Strait | collected...
ACGAGTTGGCATTGTTAAAACAGACGATGGCAAACCAGCTAACTTAAACAACAGTGATTTAAGTAGTGCATGGAATAATAGTTATATGCGAGGTGTACGTCAACAAATGCTAGCAGGAGAACAACCAGCAAGTTGCTTAAAATGTTACAAAGAAGAAGCGGCAGGACACAGGTCAAAAAGACAATGGGAAACAGATTACTGGATGAAAGACGGTATTGATGTAGATCAATTAGTAAAGGAAACTTACGAAGATGGAAGTACTGATAGTAAATTACGGTATATTGATATCCGTATGGGGACGAAATGTCAGTTGGGGTGCGTTATGTGTTCTCCACATGATAGTTCCGGCTGGGTAAAAGATTGGAATAAACTATATCCACAAATTACAAATGAATCTCTAAAAGAAACTATGAATTGGGATGATAAAGGTAAAACCTTTGGTGCAAATTATAATTGGCACAAAGACAACCCTGTATTTTGGGAGCAGTTTTATGCACAGATTCCTTATATTAGACAACTATATTTTGCTGGTGGTGAATCAACAGTTATTGAGGAACATTATTCAATCCTATCTAAAGTTATTGAAATGGGATACGCACATCAAATTGAAGTGCGTTATAATAGTAATGGTATTGAACTACCAGATCGTTTACTAGAGCTATGGACACATTTTCAAAAAGTAAGGTTCCACTACAGCATTGATAGTATTGGTGCTATGAATGATTATATTCGTTACCCAAGCGAATGGTCACATCAACTTAAAATGTTTGAAAGACTAGATCAAAAAACATCAAACAACGTAGAAATTACAATCGCATGTGCAGTTAATGCACTTAACATTCATTACATTCCAGACTTCCTTAAATGGAAACTTCAGGAAAGCGGACTAAAGAAAACAAACATGTGGCCATTTGGTGCAGGTGGTATTAACTATCACTTTGTATACTGGCCAGGACATTTGAATGTTAAGATTTTACCAGACGAGTTTCTAGATAAGACAGAAGCCAAGTATGAAGAATTTATTGAATGGTGGAAAGAAAATTGGGAACTAGGTGTTCCTAGTTGGCACAAAGGTAAAGTAAGTTACGAAAAATGGGAAGATGCTAGTTATGGTATTAAACGTTTACGTGGAATGATTAGCTTTGCCCGTAGTGAAGATTGGAGCAGAAGACTTCCTGAATTCAGAGAATACATTAATAAATTAGATGAATTAAGAGGCACAGACTTCCGTGCTACCTTCCCTGACATGGCGTATCTTCTCGATGAGCCAGATGAAAAGCTATAGCAATATAGTACCAGATGTATCTTGGAAAGAAGTAAACTTTTTGTTTTACTGTGTCAAAGGACATCTGATTCCAGCAGAATATACAAACGAAGATATTAGAAGTATGTATGATAGTTACTTTAAAAGACTATGGTGCAATAACGAAAGAATGATATATTGCCGAGATGACTTTGAAGAATTATGGGGTATGAAAAACTAAGCATATGATGGACCCACCTAAAACTGTTAGAGAAAAAATAGAAGAACTTCCAACACAGAGTTATTGTGCATATGCATGGTCGGGTGCTGCAATAGGACCATCAGGACAAGTGTTCCCATGTTGTAGATGGATGGGACCTCATACAGAAGGTGATCCAAATATTCCAAACATTAAAGATGGGCTAAAAGCAGCCAGAGAGGGTGACTACTTTTCTAAAATAAGACATCAAATGATTAAAGGAGAATATCCTTCTGGTTGTGCTAAGTGTTGGAGAATAGAAAAGAAAAGATTACAAGAAGAAGATGCAGGAATTCCTAGCCCACAAAATAGTGTACCTCGAGTACAAGTTGGACATCAATTAGAAGTAACATCAACTAAGCCTAAAACTGAAAAGATTAGATACTTAGAAACTGGAATAAGCAACTTATGTAATATGGCATGTGTAATGTGTGGACCTAATGTAAGTAGCACAATATGGACAATACAAAAGCCAGGCGAGAAAGTTCCTAAAGGATTCCATCAGGACAATAAAAATATTAATGAAGACTTATCAGAATTACGTTATTTAAAATTTGTAGGCGGTGAGCCTATGTTAGAAAAGAAACATGATGACTTACTAGAAATGGTTATTGGACAAAACGAAGATCCTTCTCAGCTAGAAATAGAATATCATACCAATGCAAGTGTATTTCCTAGTGAACGTGTTATAGCATGTTGGAAGAAAATAAAACTAGTAAGAATTATTTTTAGCTTAGATGGAGTAAGTGAAAAGGTTAAACTACAAAGACCCGGCAAATATATTTGGCAAGACATAGAAGATACTGTAGATAAGTATGTAGCTATAACTAACGAAGTTAATGTAGAATTTTCATCTAATACTGTATTAACTTCGTTAAATATAGGACAAGGAATTGATATAGTTAAGTGGCTTTATGAAAAAGTAGGTACACATAGATTAGGTTGGTTTAATGTTAATCCGGAGTGTATGCCAAAATCAACATCAAAATATTTAAATCACAGAAACCTAAGTAAAGAAACTAAAGAAAGAATTAAAAAAGAAATAGCTGATTTTGGAGAAACAGCTCACCCAGCATTAAAGACACCAATTGCTAAAATTTTAGACATTATTGTACATGTTATAGATGAGCGTGGTGATTTAGACGAAGACTTAACCAGAGAATTGATACTAGAAAAACATACTAATAATATAAGGTGGAAACACTTTGGTGAAGAATTAAAAAATTTAGATATATAGGAAAGAACATGAAATACATTTTAGTTGCTCTCAAAGAAGAGCTACCAGACCATGATTTACCTTCATCAGAATTCCAAGTATGGTATACTGGTGTTGGAAAAGTAAACGCATCTATATTTGCTACGTTAGCATGTATACAAAAAGACTGTGAAGCTGTTATTAATTACGGAACAGCAGGTACATTAAAACCTGAACTAGCAGGCCAGTTACTACAAATAGGTACAGTTAGACAACGTGATATGGATGCAAGACCACAAGCACCACTAGGTACTACTCCATTTGATAATTCAGGCTTTGATGGTGATATAGCACTTTGTAATAGTGCATATGTATTAAGCACAGGTGATAATTTTGTAACATCAGCACCAGAACTTGAAAGTGATTGTGTTGATATGGAAGCATATGCAATTGCTAAAGTATGTAAACACTTTCAAACGCCGTTTATATGTTATAAATATATTAGTGATTTAGCTGATGAGAATGCAGCAAAGACTTGGGTCGAAAATCAATCTAAAGGAGCTGATGCTTTTATAGCAATGACATAATATGAGTGGATTCTGTGCATTACCATTTGTTCAATATAGTACATACAACGGAGGTCGTTTTAGATTATGTTGTATGGCCAAAGAACCAGCAGAACTTGTTAATCAAGAGAAGCTAGGTATTGATGGTACATGGAATCACAAATATATAAAAGAAGTAAGACGTAAAATGACTGCTGGTGAGAAACTACCAGAGTGTATTGAATGTCATCATTTAGAGCGTAATGGAATAATGAGTTCACGCCAATGGGAAAACAAAGTATGGGCAGATGTTATTGATGATATAGTAGCAGATGCATCAGCTAATGATTGGAAAGTTGATCAGCCATTACAATTTGATTTTAGACTTGGTAACTTATGCAATTTGCAATGCCAAATGTGCAACAAAGAAGCATCTCATTTAGTGAGTGTGGAACGTGCAGCAATGGTACAAAGCGGACTCGGAGCGGACCATCCTGATTGGGAAGGCATGATTGCAGATAAGAAAGAAGCATTGCTTCAACCAGGAATAGAATGGTCGAGCTTTGAAAGAATGTTACCATATGCTCGTAAGATAAAATTAATAGGTGGCGAACCAACAGTAGCACAGGACATGTTTAAATTGTTAGATATTGCAACAAAAACTGGACATGCTGAACATATTGAATTAAGTTTTTATACAAATATTACAAATATGCAAGATAGATGGCTTGATCAACTAGCTAAGTTTGAAAAAGTAATTGTTAACTGTTCATTAGAAGGAATGGGAGATATGAATGATTATTTACGTCCTCCATCTAAATGGGCAAGTGTTTGGAAGAATTTTGATAAATTAGTACAGTTTGCTGATACTAAAGAAGGTAAGCGTATTAAGGTACGTGTTACTACAGTAAACCAGATGACCAATGCATTGCATATAACCAAGTTTTGGAAGTTTATGCATGATTACCAGATGACTAGTAATAGAGGTATTGGCATGAGTACCAACCAGTTAGTAGAGCCAGCATATTATAGTATGGCACATGCTCCTGAATGGTTAAAGGAACAACAACGTGAACAGATTTTGGAATTTCTCAAAAGTATTGGCAACAGTCCACATTTTGAGCAGTACGAAGAACCTCTTATGGAAGTGGTTAACTTTAGTCTTGATAGTGAGCATAAGTATAATGCTGACATCATGCAACAGTACGTACAAGTCACCGAAAACTACGACAAGCACAGAAAACACTTGGTTACCAAAGTGTCGCCCGAGTTTGAAAGAATTAAAAGAGACCTCGGACATAACTAATCCAAATAGTTATAGAATGTGGGATTGTAAATGGAGTATAGATTTCTAATGAATAAAAAGTTTGGATTTAAAAGTTATAACAGTTGGGATCCGTTAAAGAAAGTATTAATAGGAAGTACATTACCTAAAGACTTTTTTGCAGATTTTCCAGATAAAAAAGTAGCAGATGCTATGACTAAAGTAAACGAAGAAACACGTGAAGATTTAGATTACTTTGCAAAGGTTTTAGAAGAGTCATATGGTGTGCAAGTTTATAGGATGCCTGAAGCCTGTGTACTAAAAGATAAAAGATATAATAGTGTAGCAGAGTTTATCGACTCTAATGGGTACATTCCTAAACCATTTAATGCACCTAGAGATGATCAAATCATATTTGGTGAACATATGATTACTGGCACTACAAATCCTGTACATAGAATATTTCATGGAACAAAAGAAGATACACACAGCATATTTGACAAACATGCACCTTGGGCTGGGTGTGATGATTTAATTGATATTGCAGATCCACAACAAGAATTAAACATCTTTGATGCAGTAGGTAAACCAGGATTTACAATGAGCTGGCCTAGTATTATGAGAGCTGGCAAAGACATTATAATTGACATACATGACTTTAATGGTCCTACAAGGCATTTAGCAGAAGCATGGGTAGATAAATTTAATGAAAAGTTTGGATATGATTTTAGAATAAACACAACAACAATGGGTGGGCATACTGATGCAGTTATGGCACTCGTAAAGCCTGGATTAATAATAAGTCATGTAAATGTAAACAAGTATGAAGAAACATTTCCAGGTTGGGATATTATTAAAATACAACGAGCTCACAACGATCATACATCTGCTTGGAATGACTTTCGCATATCTGAAAAAGATAAGTGGCGTGGTTCTAAATTAAAACCTGTAGCAGATTATTGGATTGCAGGCGAAGAGCATAATGTAGCATTGAATAAGTTTATTGATTTATATATGCATCCAAGTGTAGGTAGTTGTTTTGAAACTAACTTTGATGTTAACTGTTTAAGCCTAGATGAGAATACAGTACTTGCTAGTGGCCCTAGTAAAGTATTAGAAGATAAACTAGGTAAGCATAAAGTAGATGTAGTTACTTGTCCTATGAGACATAGATTTTTCTGGGATGGTGGATTACATTGTGCAACTGTAGACTTATATAGAGAAGGCGAAATGCAGGACTACTTTCCTGAACGTACTAAAGGTATTGACTTTGGTAGGGTGTGGGGCGATAACGAATTAAGAAGGTAAATTTTTAATTCTATTAGACATACACATTTCTGGAAATACTAAACTTTCATTTTTAATATCAGCTTCAAAGCATTGTAACTTTGTACCAAATACAATTTGATGTGTTATCCATTGTGCGTTAAAGAACCAAATGTCTCCTGGATTAAATGTTATATAGTGCAATGGGTGGTGAAACTGATCCCATTGTTGATCATTCCAAACGCATCTATTACGCATTTCAGTAATAAATGTATGTACATTATATTTGTCTAATTCACCTAAATTAAATTCATCTTTATAATCGTAGTACAATTTTTCCAAGTCAGGACCAAATGATAACACTCTAGGACGTTTTTTATCTAACTGTACAAACATACGTATTTGTTGTTCGTTGCCTGTGTGTTGTTCATCTAGTTCGTCTAAGTGTAATTTATTTTCTACTAGTGTGTTGTATCTATGACTAAGCATACGCTCGTTGGTTTTATAATGTGGGAATAACATATCAAATATTTCATTCCAACCGTTGTTAGATTGCTTGTGTTTTTTGTGAAATAAATCTATTTGTTCCTCAGTCCAATTACGTTCATCTCTTAATCTATCACGTTTTTTAATATGGCTGTTATACCATGGCATAATCCATTTGTTATCAGGAATAGTCCAATCTGGTAAATTGTCATAGTACTCATAATCAAGTTGTGGAATAGTTAAATTTTTAATAACTACCGGCCATCCGCTCTCAAATGCTTCGTATATCTTATAATTATCTCTTAAATCTTGTTTCTTTGCGTCAAACACATTGACAACAAAGTCGTCTCCTGCTATAATATCTTTAGCGATTCGGGTCATATTTACTCCATTATATATGTAGATAAATATATTTATGACAGTTAATAATGGTACATATGCTGGTTTAAACATAAATTTTATGCAAGTTGGCAGAAGATTTAATGTTGATGCTAGTACTAGATGTAATTTATTATGCCCAGGTTGCACAAGAACAATAGACATGGCGACTGGAAATCGTAATTGGGATATAACAGATTTAAAACTTGAATACTTGCAAGCATTGTTACATCCTAGAAATAGAATTAGTTGTGTTACTTATAATGGCGCTCTTAGTGATCCAATATACAGTGGTACAATGACTGAACAGTTAGAATTTATTAATACTTTAGAAGTTAGACCTAGAGTAATTATTTCAACTAATGGAAGCGGTCGTAATGAAAAGTGGTGGAAACAGTTTTCTAGTTTATTAAGAAAACAAGATTGGCTACAATTTAGCATTGACGGATTAGAAGATACTAATCACATATACAGAGTTAATGCAAAATGGAATAGTATTATGACAGGAATAAAAACTGTTAGAGAAAATTGGAATGGAAGTCTATGGTGGAGATACGTAGTGTTTGAACACAATTATCATCAAGTAGGTAAAGCTAAACAATTAGCCGAAGAGTTGGGATTTGATAAATTTCAACCAATGGTTGGTGATAGAAGAACTCCAGCACATATGTTATTAAAAAGTGCAACATGGCAAGAGATATTAAATGATATATCCTAAATGCAAAGTAGTGGGACCAAACGCTAACTCAGAAGCAATGTCAATGAGATTTGACGGCTATGTTGTTCCGTGTTGTCATATGAATAGTCAACATGCAATGGATAAGTTATCATTGTTCTTGGGCGAGGATGTAAAAAATATACACATTACAAGTGGACACAGTATAGATCAAATAAATACTAGCAAAGAATATAAACGTATTGAGGATAGTTGGAACACAACTACACCTTTTTCAATTTGCAAAAGTGCGTGTGGTAGACAAGGCGAAATAGGCCCAGACATACATCGTACAGGAACAAAGTTCATTCAAAAAACTTTAAATAAGGATACACATGAATAAATCAGTTAACGTATGGAGCGAGTTTCAACCGCTAAAAAAAGTAGTGCTTGGTGCTCCATTTCCACCTGAAACATTTGATTGGCATAAGGACGAAGAAACTCGTCGTGTAATGCGACAGATTTTCACAGAAACAGCAGAGGACATTGAAGTGCTGTCGGGGATATTAAAGGGCAGAGGAATAGAAGTATTACGCCCAAAGAATATATTTACAATCACAGGTGAAGAACAGATTCAATTACCATGGATGCATTGTGGTTTTCCTAACCACCCACTAATGCCACGTGATACACTAATGCCGTATGGCAATAGTATTTTTGAACTGTTTACAGGTAGCGATAATCGTTACTTTGAAAATCTTGCATATTACGATCATTGTTCACAATGGTTTCGTGAAGGTGCAGATTGGGTTAGTATGCCAGGAGTACTAGTAGAGAGCGGTATGAAATACGACCACTTTGTAGAAAACGATCGACTGCTTTATCATGCGGCTAACATGATAAAGTGTGGACGCCACGTTTTGTTTAGCCAGCCCTATGAGGGAGACAATAAACGAGGCAGAGGCACGGCGCTGGGCCGCGAATGGATTCAACGTGAAATAAAGTTGCGATATCCAGACACCCAATTTTTGGACATACCAGTAGGAGGACACATCGACGGCAAAATAGCTCTACTAAAACCTGGCGTACTGATGACCTGGAATAAAAACTGGGTACCAGAAGAAATGAAAAACTGGACTATTATTGAAGTAGATGATGACTTTGATATGCCTGAAGACTTTCAACAAACTCGTAAGCGTAGATTTCATAAAGAATATGTAAGCAAGTGGTTAGAGCATTGGGTAGGTTGTCCAGACGAAAGTGTGTTTGATGTTAATGTATTATCATTAGATGAAAGCACAGTTATTTGTACAGGTAAAAACGAACAAGCATTTGCTGAAATGGAAGCACACGGCATTGAACCAATTTACTGGAATTTTAGACATCAGTATTTTTGGGATGGTGGCATTCACTGTTTAACAAGTGATATAGTTAGAGAAGGAGATTGTGAGAGTTATGTATAATCATTTAAAAAATTACATTGGCATATATCTATTAGTAATGGTTGTATTTGGAATTTATTTTGATAATCCGGATGATGATTATCCAGTATGGGTATGGTATTTACTAACACCTGTAGTATTATGGAAAACGCCGCCGTTTAATATTGGTGATTGGTTCTGGGGTAAAATAGCAAATTTCTTTATGTGGATATCAGGACCTTGGAGAAGATGGCAAGCCACTTGGCCTACATGGGCTAAGTATGTATTTGCTATTGTAGCTTTTATATTATTTGAAGAATATATTTTAAAGCCAGCAGGCTACACAATGTATCCTTGGAGAATGGATTTTAATGGCTGATATAATGGAATGGCATAAAAATGTTACTTCATTGCAGTTTGACATTAGTAGTCATTGCAATGCACGTTGCGGTGCATGTGTAAGAAACAAAGATGGCGGAGAAACTGAATCAAATTTAGAACTAGCACATTTTGATTTTGACTTATGGAAACGTATAGCATATGAAGATACTAAACGTTGGTATATACATAGACTAAATCTAAATGGAAATTGGGGCGATCCAATGATGCATCCAAAATTAGTAGAAATGATGGAAGTATGGTTAGATGCACATCCAAGAAGTACACCATCAATCGCAACAAATGGAAGTATGAGAGGACCAAAGTTTTGGCATGACTTAGCTAGTGTAATGCATCACTTTCCAAATCATAAAGTAGACTTTTCGATTGATGGAATGGGAGACACACATAGCATATATCGTAGACGTACAGACTTTAATAAAATTTGTGAAAATGTAAAATCGTTTTCCGAAGCAGGCGGGCATGCTACAATACAATTTACAATGTTTGAACATAACGAACATCAGCATAAAGAAGTTGAAGATTTAGCAAGGTCGTTGGGAGCAATGCAACTTGTTAAACGTAGAAGTCATTCTTCAAATATGGTTATAAAAGATAAAGATGAAGAATATAAAATAACAGCAACTGAAGGTATTCCAGAAGAAAGAATAAAATTAAAAGATGATAGAATTGAAAGTACAAATCCACACAAAGTACATATATTAGAAGCAAGTGATATGTATGATACTTATTTGAACACTTCAGAAAAACAAAAAACAAAATGTCCTTGGTACAATGCACAAGAGATTCAAATTGATCCTTGGGGTACAGTTTGGCCTTGTTGTCATGTTAGTTTGTTTGGAGTTCATTTAGAAAAGCATAATATTGCCAATGAAGTAGATGAAACATTTGTACAAGCTAGAAAAGATAATAATTTAAAAGATAGTTCTTTGTATGATATATTAAAGTCAGATTGGTATAATGAACATGTTAAATTAAGCGTAAAAGGTGCAAAATGGAAAACGTGTCAACGAACGTGTGGAGTTGAAGCATAATGTATAAAAATCCTATGTTAGATGATCACAGGTTTCCTACTTGTTTGGCACCATGGAATGCACTTACTATTAAATGGGGCGGAGCAGTATTACCTGACATTATATACAACGGCAAGTTTGGAAACATTACAAGACAAACATTACCAGAGATATTAAACAGTGAAGAAGCAGTAGCATTGCGTAAGTCGCATGCAAGTAGAATAATTCCAGAAGCATGTTTAGCATGCACTAAAAAAGAACAAAGCGGTAAAAGTCGTAGAATGTATTTTTGGGATAAACTTGATGTTGATGTTAAAAAAGGTAGCATTAAAAATACAGCCGATAGTAAGCCAGACATACGTTACTTAGATTTTACAATCAGTAACAAATGTAATCTAGCGTGTATACATTGTAACCCTTTTGTAAGTACAGGATGGACTAAAGATGGAAAGAAACTAAACAAAGAGAAACCAGACTATTGGAAGCAAGCACAAATAGGATACCACGGTGTAGAAGATATGACATTCCTTGATAACTTGTTTGCTGATCCAGATTACTTTCGTAATTTACAGTGGGTAGCATTAAGAGGTGGAGAGCCTTTGTATGATGAAAGTTGTAAAGCAATATTACAATGGTTTATTGATCAAGGACTAGCAAAGAATATTATGTTAGATATTAGTACAAATGCTACAGTATTTGATGATGACTTTCAAGAGATATTTAAACACTTTAAGCATATTGAATTGCTTATTAGTATCGAAGCAGTAGATGAATTATACAGTGTAGTACGAGGAGGATCGTATACATTTGAACAACTAGAAGAAAACATAGAAAAGTTTTACACATATCCTAATATTGAAG
>Ga0115008_10005018_pt1 | contig 10985 bp, 6 predicted proteins | sample FraStrMetagenome_FD_87164 | JGI IMG/M metagenome (GOLD analysis project Ga0115008, IMG submission 87164) | Marine eukaryotic phytoplankton communities from Arctic Ocean - Fram Strait ARC3M Metagenome | ecosystem: Environmental > Aquatic > Marine > Oceanic | place: Fram Strait | collected 2012-06-18
ATTTCGTGCGATGGGCATCAACTATAGCAGCGCTTGGTATGATGTGCTGAAAGATCCTGAAACCTTGGAGGTCGCGGAGGGATTCCGGATTTTAAAACAGGATTACGGGATTCCGTTTATTCGCTTTTCCGCTGGGCCGTTTGCGCATACTGGCTGGAAGCTGTATGTGGAGGACCCCGAAGAATATCTGCGCCGCTTCGATGTGCTGGTGAAGCATGCGGAGGAGCAGGGGATTGGACTGATTCCATCGCTCTTCTGGTATGTGGTGACCATGCCCGATTTGCAGGGCGAGCCGGTCAGTGCACTGGGCGACCCGGACAGCAAGTGCCGAGCGTTTATGCGTCAATATATTCGTGATATCGTTGGGCGCTATAAAGATTCACCCGCGATCTGGGGCTGGGAAGTGGGCAACGAATGGATGCTCACTGCCGACCTGCCGAAGCTGGCTCATTTGCCGAGGAATAAGATTGGCTCAAAGGAACCGCGCACGGCGGCAGATAAGCTGCTACGGCCGATGCTGCTGGATACTTACGAGGACTTTTATAAAACCGTGCGGGAGATGGATCCCGATCGCATCATCGTGACCGGTGATTCCATCGCTCGCCCGTCGGCCTGGCACAATCGCAATCATGATGCTTGGGGGCAGGGCACCAGGGAACAATGGGCGGAGGTGTTTCTCGCCGATACGCCGGACTGTTATGAGGTGGCATCGTTCCATCTCTATGCCGAAGCGGAAATGAGCTATTTCGAGAACAAGGATCTGCCGATTGAAGACTTTGTTGCAGAAGTCGTTAAAATCTCTCGATCCGACAACAAAGTGGTCTGGTGTGGTGAGCTCGGCATGCCGGGAAGCGATGAGGCGGCGCGTGAAATGTTTATCCGGATGATGCGTTCGGTCGTGCAAAACGAGATCGCTCTCTCCGCGATCTGGAATTTTAAGCCGACCGGTACGTTTCAGGCTGATTGGGATATTTCGCCGAGCAACGAGCGGGCCTATATGCTGGATGTGGTCAAGGTATTGAATAAGGGCTTTAGTCGCGGACTTGAGACTGCCGAATAATGAAAAAGGAATTTTAAATAATGAAAAAGGAATCTCAAATAATGAAAAAGGAATCTCGAATGTTTAAGTTTAGTCATCAGGTGGGTCGCAATATGAGGGGATTCCTTCGGTATTCGATATTTGCTGTTGTTGTTTCTGGTTCTGCGGCTCTCGTGGGCTGTGCTACCAATCCCCCAGGGTTGACGGTGCAGGACGGGCAGTTTTATAAGGACGGGCAGGCGTTTAAGGGCGTCGGGATCAATTACTACACCGTCCTTCAGCGTAAACTCGGAATCGAAGGGCGTCCCTCTAACCTGTCGGACACATCGTATCGCGAAGGACTTGAAACCCTGGCACAGCACGATATTCCGTTCATTCGTTTTGGTGCCAATGGTTTTTACCCGAAGGACACTGATGTGTATTTGAATCATCGGGAAGAATACTTTAAGGCCTTTGATATGCTGGTTGCTGATGCGGAACGGTTGGATATCGGCCTTGTTCCATGCCTGTTCTGGTATTTTCCGACAGTTCCGGATCTCGTCGGCGAATCGATCGACCAGTGGGGGAATGCTGATAGCAAAACCCATGCGTTCATGCGGGAATTCACCACTGAATTGGTCAGCCGCTATAAAGATTCCCCGGCTATCTGGGCGTGGGAGTTCGGCAATGAATGGATTCATGACTCCGATATCCCGGGTGAAGAGCACGGCAGAGGTTGGACGGAGCCCGATCATTTTCCTAAACCACCACTGGGTTTGGCGAAAACCCGAACGATCAAAGACAAGATGTACCGCAAAAATATCTACGTCGCTTATAAAGCCTTTGCCGAAACCGTCCGTGCCATCGATTCGACCCGTCCGATACTCTCTGGCGACGCGCTGCCGCGCCCGTCGGCATACCACAATTTCCATGAGGAAAATTGGACAACTGACAGCCTAGCGCAGTGGGAAGAAATGTTCCTGCAGGACAACGCCTCGATGGACGGGCTTTCCGCCCACTACTATTATTTCTCGCTGGATGATCAACACCACGACGTCGGCTATATGGAATACGGCCCCGAGCAGCAGATGTCCTTCATGATGGAAATCTCCAAACGCGTAAAAAAACCGTTATTTGTCGGTGAGTTTGGCCCAGGGACAAAAGATAAGACGCTCGAAGAGGAGCGCCGCCAGTTTGAATTCCTGCTCAATCTGATGGTGACCAACGAGGTGCCGATGTCCGCTCTGTGGAACTTCGATTTTAAACACGTCGACCAAGGTAAATGGAATGTTACCGAGGACAACCACCGCGCCTACATGCTCGATGCCCTGCAGGAAGCTAACCGGGAATTGAACAAATGAGTGATTCTAAGAAATTACCACGCAGTAAGAAATCCGCCTGGGCCATCGGCTCGATCGCGGATGTCTACATGGCCAACGCGCTGAACTATCTGGCGTTCCCGATCTACAATATGGGGCTCGGCGTCGATCCGCGCATGCTCGGTTGGGCGCTTGGTCTGCCGCGCATCTGGGATGCGATTTCGGACCCGTTGATGGGTAACTTTTCCGATAATACCCGCACACGCTTTGGTCGCCGTCGTCCGTATATTTTGATCGGTGCGATTCTCTGTGCAATCATGTTTGCCTTGATCTGGAGCCCTCCCACGGGTTGGAGCCCCACGGCCATTGGCTGGTATTTCATGGCGTTGGTGTTTATTTACTATACCGCCTACACCATCTTCGTGGTGCCGTGGGGGGCGATGGGGCTGGAGCTCACCACCGACTATAATGAGCGAACGCGGGTGCAGGCCTATCGCACCTTTTTTCAGGGGGTCGGCGCGTTCGGGTTGAGCGCTATGTGGTGGTTGGCTCTGAAGTGGGGTGGTGGCAACGACGTGGTCGGTGTGCGCTACGTCGCGCTGGCCTTTGCCGCCCTTCTCTTAGTCTGCGGAGTATTGCCCGCGATCTTTTGCCGTGAGAATCTGGCCCATGATCAGGACAAAATTAAATTTTGGCCGGCGATTAAAGCCACGTTTTCCAACACAGTCTTCTTACTGCTGATCGCGGTCACGGTCTGCGTGTTCCTCGGCATCTTCATGGTCAACAGCTTCGCGCTCTACATCAATACCTATTACGTATTTGATGGGGATAAGGAAGGGGTGGCGTATCTCAATATGATTTCCGGCTTTGCCTTCCAGGGCGCAGGGGTCGGCTTGATTCCGGTGATCTCCTATATCGCCACCCGTGTGGGTAAGAAGGCGACCTTGATCGGTGGCTTGCTGTTGGTGGTAGTCGCCTATGGCACGAGTTGGTGGTGCTACACCCCGGACAATCCGTGGTTGCAGCTGATTACGCTGGCGCTCGCGGCGCCGGGTTTGGCCTGCATGTGGATGATTGCTTCGTCGATGGTGGCCGACATCTGCGATATGGATGAGCTCAAAACCGGCCGCAGGCGCGAAGGTATGTTTGGCGCCTCCTACAGCTGGGCCTGCAAGGCCGGCATCTCGCTGACTATGATTCTCAGCGGCTACATGCTTTCTTGGTCGGGCTTCGATGCTGCGGTCGAGGTGCAGCCTGAAGCCGTGATCACCAATATGCGCCTGCTGTATATGTTCGTGCCGATGGCTTTCGTCGGCCTGGCCGCGGGACTGCTCATTTTTTACCCGCTATCTGAAGAACGGGTCCATGAGATCCAGAAACAATTACACCCCGAGGAAACACCTGATGACACCACACCAAATGAAGCTTAAATTTATTACACTGTTAATGGCTGGGCTTGCCGCCACAGCCACCGCCAGCCATGCACAACAACCAGCTCCGCTGAATGTGCTGTTGATTATTGCCGACGATATGGGCATTGGCGATGTCGGCTGCTATGGCTCAAAATGGCTTAAAACGCCAAACATTGATCGGCTGGCAGCGGAAGGGGTGCGCGCAACGGATGCGCATTCAACCGCCGCGGTTTGCACGCCATCACGCTTCTCCATCCTCTCGGGCCGCTACTACCATCGCTATCCGCGCAGCTGGAACGGTGAGGCACTGATCGAAGCCGACCGCCCGACGATTGCGTCCGTGTTTCGCGACAACGGCTATGCCACTGGTTATTTCGGCAAGGTGCACACTGGCTGGGGCGAACCGTCGGAAGATCGCAAGCACCGTCAGGATATTGATTGGAACAGCGAGCTGCCGCGCGGTGTGCTGGAGATGGGCTTCGATAAATATTTCGGCACGCCCTTCACCCACAACGAACCGCCGTATATCTTTGTCGAAGATCGCCACGTGGTCGGACTGGATCCGGCCGATCCGTTGAAGATCGTTCTCCAAAAGGACGTCAAGGCCATGGGCCTGGAGAACTGGGGATGGGGAGCGAGTATTGGCGCGAAAAAAGCGCATGAAGCTCGCCCCACAACGGAGATTGATCGGATCGTAACGGATAAGGCGATTGAGTTTATTGACAAGGTCGCCGGTAAGAAACCCTTCTTCATTAATCTGGCCTACGTGGCTCCGCACGTGCCGACCTATCCTTCAAAGCAGTTCAAGGGCACCTCCAAACTCGGTTGGTACGGCGATTGCGTGGAGCAGATGGACTGGTACATCGGGCGCGTTATCCAAACCTTGGAAAAGCATGGGGTGATGGATAACACATTGATCATCTTCACCAGCGACAACGGTGCGATTTTTCATAAGGAATATCTGGAGAAAGGGCAGGATTCCAACCTGGGTCTGCTGGGGCAGAAAACCGATGCCTGGGAGGGCGGGGTGAGCGTTCCGTTTATTGTCCGCTGGCCGGGTAACATCCCGGCGGGCTCCACGGTTGAGCCGCTCATTGCTCTGATGGATATTTCAAAAACGGTCTGGGCAGCCGCCGGCATCACACCGCCGGAAGGCGCGTCACCCGATGCGTTGAATCAGCTCGACCTGATCACTGGTAAATCCACTGACGCGGTCCGTACCGAACTCTACATGACCGGCATCACCGGGCAGGCGCTGCGTTCTGGCGATTGGGTCTATATTCCGCACCAGGGATCCTGCGGCATCACAACGCTGGAGTCCGCAACCTGGGCCGTCCGGTATGCCGCACTCGGGCAGACCAACTCCGACTATAATGCAGACGGAACCCTTAAAGCCGATGCTCCGAAAAAGCAGCTCTACAACCTACGCACCGACCCGCGGCAATCAACCAATGTCATCCGGGAGCATCCGGAAGTGGCTGAGGAGCTCGCGAAGCGTTTTACCGAAATAAGAAAACGGTAAGGCAACGGGTAATTGAACTTCAGGCCGAATTGGCCGAATAGAATATTAATGATGAAAACTACATGGATCACCTTTTTAATGGCGGGACTTTCCGTCACAGCCAGCCATGCGCAACAACCGACACCGCCGAATGTAGTGTTGATCATTGCGGATGACCTCGGCGTCGGCGATGTCGGCTGCTACGGCTCGAAGATGATTCGCACGCCTAATGTCGATCGATTGGCCGCAGAGGGGCTGCGGGCCACGGACGCGCATTCGATCGGTTCAGTTTGCACACCGTCGCGCTATGGTATGTTAACCGGACGGTATTATCATCGCTATCCGTATAGTTGGAACGGCGAGTCCCTCATCGAGGCGGACCGCCCGACAATCGCATCGGTGTTTCGCGATAACGGCTATGCGACGGCGTATTTTGGTAAGGTGCACACTGGCTGGGGGGAGCGCTCAAAAGAGCGTAAGCACCGTCAGGATATCGACTGGAATTCTGAGCTGCCACGCGGTGTTTTGGAAATGGGTTTCGATACTTACTTCGGCACACCGTTTACGCACAACGAACCACCTTTTGTTTTTGTCGAAGATCGACATGTTGTCGGCGTAGATCCAGAGGATCCGATTCGTATTTTGATGGGCGAGGCAGCGAAGGAAAGCGGAGTCACTCCTTACAACTGGGGCGTGAGCATTGGCGGGAAGGCCGCGCACGCAGCGCGTCCAGTCGACCAGATCGATATACTGGTTACCGAACGTGCGGTGAATTACATTAACGAGAATGGCGGTAACAAACCGTTCTTTATGAACTTAGCACTCGTTGCCCCACACGTCCCGGTCGCACCTTCGAAGGCATTCAAAGGGCGCACCAAACTCGGTCGGTATGGTGATTTCGTCGAGCAAATGGACTGGTGTGTCGGGCAGGTGCTGGATGCTTTAGAGGCACAAGGTCTGAGCGACAATACCATCGTGATCTTCACCAGCGATAATGGCGCGATCTATCATTCTAAAGAGCACCAGTCCGGCCATCGTTCGAATCTCGATTGGCTTGGGCAGAAGACGGATGCATGGGAAGGCGGATTGCGTGTGCCGTTTATCATGCGTTGGCCTGGAGAAATCGATGCCGGGCAAACCAATGACCAGTTGATCTCATTGATGGATATCCCACAGACAGTTTGGTCTGCCGCTGGAGTTGCCGTTCCTGAAGGAGCGGGGCCGGACAGTTTGAACCAGCTCGCTTTATTGACTGGAAAAACAGATCACTCGGAGCGCAAGGAGTTGCTGATGATTGGCATTACCGGTCAGGCGCTACGCTCGGGGGATTGGGTGTATATTCCTAAGTCTGGTTCGCAGGGGGTCACCACTGATCCGCGCATGAGTTGGGCGATGCAGCTGGCAGAGCTGGGCTTGTCGAATTCGGATTTTGATGCGGAGGGCAAGCTCAAGGCAGATGCCCCTAAGGCACAGCTCTACAATCTACGCACCGATCCGCGGCAATCAACCAATGTCATCCGGGAACATCCGGAAGTGGCCGCGAAGCTCGCGAAGCGTTTTACCGAAGTTAAAAAACGGTAAGGAAACGGTATGCGGAGAATACTTATCATTTTTTTAATGGTGGCAACCATGAGTTTTGGAGCGGAACCGCCTCGTGGGTTTAAAGAGGTCGGCGGCTCGAACTATGTCATGTATGAGGTCGGTCGGGAATATCTCGATTCCGGCACGGGCTGGTTCAAGCCCGGTGTCCTGCAGCCGGTGGTGGCGACCTTCCATCTGCAGAAGAAGGAAGATGTGCGCCAACAGCTGAAAGCGATGCATGGCTCCGGGCAGCGGAAGATCGCGATCATGATGTGGCACAGTCACCTGCCGCGGAAGCGGATGGCCGACGGCGGCATCTATGGCCACGTGCTGGCATCGAACGGGGGGGCACTCACTCCGCAGCATGCCGAAAACCTGAAGGGGTTGCTTGCGCTGATTCGGGAAGACGGTTTGTTCAACGAACTGGTTTTCCGGTTTGCGCAGCAGGGTTCGGTGTGGTCGCAGCAATGGAAGGTCTGGAACGAGGAAGCCTATCAGGAGAACCTTAAATTCATCCTCTCCGTGCGACAGCAGATTTGTGATGTGCTGGAAGGTTCAGATATCAAATTGGTTTTTGATTTGGGCGCGGAGCTGGGCGGCATCTCAAAAGGGAGCGTGCCGGAATATACCCGTCGGTTGTGGGCGGACTACACGAAGCGGTTTGGCGCGAACGACACCTTAGGTTTTTCCATTGCGGCGCATCCTGGACGGATCAGCAACCTGATCGAGGTCTATGACGAGGTCGGTATCCGCCCCTCCCGGCATGCGCTCGATCTGTATAAGAATGTGCCGAAATGGATGCCTGGGATGGTTTCGGAATTCCATGCCGCAGGCATCGAAGAACCCAGAATCATCATTCTCGAAACCTTTTGGAACAGTGCCCTGAGCTTGCAGGAGTTTCAGCAGGTGGCCGATCAGTTTGGATTAACCTTTGAATACCTGATGCAGTGGCCCTGGCAGCGGGACGCGGCGCATTCGCATTACAGCGATGTGTTTGGGCAGCCCGCCTATAACGAATATTTAAAAAAGGATTAACAGCAGGAAGAGAACGATATGAAAAGAATCAGTTTAAACAGATATAAAATCGCGGCTTTGCTCGCGTGTCTTGGTAGTTTCAATCTGTTTGCGGCGCCACGCCCCAACATCATTGTCATCATGACTGATGATTCGGGGTACACGGATCTGGGTTGTTATGGCGGAGAAATTGATACCCCCAACCTCGATTCGCTCGCCCAACAGGGAGTGCGTTTCAAGAACTTCTACAATAACGGGCGTTGCAGCCCGACGCGTGCGTCGTTGATGACCGGGCACGATGCCGCCGATGTCGGTTTCGGTGCCGGAACACTCGGCGGACACCCCACGATTAATAATCCAGGCTATTTCGGAATTTTGCCCTATACGGTTCCCACCGTCGCGGAGCTGATGCGCGATGCCGGATATGAAACGTTGATGGTCGGCAAGTGGCACCTCGGTGGAACCCACGACATCAAAACCAACAAGGGGGCGCAACGGTCCTGGGAAACTCATCGGCATCCGGATTGCGAGCTGACTGAAGAGGCGATGGAGGACGAATATAATGCGATGCCGTCCGAGCGCGGGTTTAATCAGTATTTCGGCCTGGTTGGTGGCGAGTCGCATCTCTTCTATACTGAGAATGATGTCTGGAAACATCGTATCCAGGAAGGGAACAAACCCGCAGGAAAGCTTCCCATGACGGGCACCTACACCATGAATTGCCTCTGGGAAAAAGGCAAAGAACAGAGCAAAGCATACCCGTATACGCTCAATCACGGCAAAACGGCTCCGGCTTATTATTCAACCGATGGCATCACCGACCGCGCCATTCGCATGATCAAAGAGACCAATGACGCGGGCGATCAGCCCTACTTCCTTTATATGGCGCATCGTGCGCCGCATCTTCCGTTGCAGGCGCCTCAGGACTTGGTCGATAAATATATGAGCCGCTACGAAAACTTTGCTCAAGTCGAAGCCGACCGTGCGACGGGAGTTGTCCGCGAAAAGATGTTCCCCAAAGATGCAGCCTTTCGGTCCGAATTTGGACCGAACAAAAAAATTCCTGCTAAAAGAAAAAAGGAGCTTCAGCTTAAGTACGCACTGCATGCGGCGATGATGGAGAAGATCGACGAGAATGTCGGCAAGCTCGTCGCCGCCCTCAAAGAGACGGGCGAGTTGGAAAACACGCTGATCTTTTACTTCTCGGATAACGGCGCCGCGTCGCATGTCGGCGACATGATGAACTCGCCTTATTACGGCTCCAAGGCGCAGATGTGGGAGGGCGGCACGAAGACGCACTGTATCGCCTCTTGGCCGCAGGTGATTCAACCCGACACGATCACCGACAGCATCGGCTGGGTCGGTGATATTTTGCCCACCTGTCTGGAGTTGGCTGGAACCACGTACCCGGAAACCTTTCGCGGTGCAAAAACCTCCCCGCCGGAAGGCCGAAGCATTGTTCCGGTGTTGAAAGGCCAGGAGATCGCTCCCCCCGAATACCTCTTCTCCAACGACAAGGGGCAGCAGGGCGTGATCTTCAAAGGACGCTGGAAACTGCTGATCGAACCCGGTTGGTATGGGAATACCTCGAAGGTTTCGGGCATTCATTATGAATTGTACGATCTGGAAAAAGACCCGGCCGAAAAAACAAATCTGGCTCAGCAAAACCCGGAGTTGGTTCAACAACTAACCGCGGCAGCCGAAACATGGCAGAGCAAATGCAATATCATCGATTACGGTGAGTTCCTTAAGATTTTAAAGGAAAGCAAATAGAATAGGACGACGGCTTTGGGCCGCCCGTCTAGAACGAAAATTTACGCAGCGAATAACCAATTTTAACAGTAGAAAAAGAGTATGAAAAAAATCACTTTAAACGGAGAATGGGGCCTACAAGGCGCCGAATATAAGGCAGAAGTTAATCCGGCCGGGAAATGGATACCCGCGCAGGTGCCGGGCGACGTGCATGTCGACCTGATGGCCGCTGGTGAACTCGACGACATGTACTACGCCGACAACATCGCCAAGAATAAATGGACCACCGAAAAGGCCTGGTGGTATCGCCGTGAATTTACCGTCGATTCGCTCGAGTCCGTGACCGAGTTGGTATTCAAGGGCATCGATACCATCGCCAATATTTATCTGAACGATGAAAAAATCGGCCGCACGGAAAGTATGTTGCGTGAGCATCGCTTCGATGTGTCGAATAAGCTGAAGGTCGGGGAGCCAAACACCTTGATGGTGTGTATTGAGCCGATCACAATCATCATGCAGCAACACGATGCAGAGCCGTATTTCGCCTGTTACGACCAACATCGTATTTTTATGCGCAAAGCGCAATGTCACTTCGGTTGGGACTGGGCGCCGAACTGCCCGGGCATTGGTATTTGGGAGTCCGTATTGCTGGAGACCTACGATCAGGTCTGCCTCGACGAGCACAACATCAATACCCACTGCGATGGCGCGGTGTCGTTCTTTGTATTCCTCAACGACGCAGTGAAGCAGGCCGGCACCGACGGTCTGGAGCTCAAGCTGACGGTGCATTCGCCCGACGGCACACAGGTCGCTGATGAGCAATGGGCCGCGACCGGCGTCAAAAATTTCCGCAATCTATTTATCAAAGATCCGCAGCTCTGGTGGCCCAATGGTATGGGCGCTCAACCGCTCTACAGCTATGAGATCAGCCTGCTCAAGCACGGTGTCGTGGTGGAGAGCAAAGGCGGGCGCTTCGGTATTCGCGAGGTGGAGTTGGAAGAGAAGCCACTGCGTGCCGATAAGATGGGCTTTGCCTTCGTGGTCAATGGTGAGCAGTGCTTCAGTAAGGGCGCAAACTGGGTGCCACTCGATAGCTTTACCGGCATCATTACCGATGATAAATACCAGCATATGCTCACCTTGGCTCAGGAGGCGAACTTCAATATGCTGCGCATCTGGGGCGGCGCCATTTATGAGAAAGACGTTTTTTACGAGCTCTGCGATGAGCTCGGCATCATGGTCTGGCAGGACGTCATGTTTGCCTGCAGCGATGTGCCCGACGATCATGATTGGTTTGTCGAAGAGATTCGCAAAGAAGTCACGTATCAGGCTAAGCGTTTGCGCAAGCACACATCCGTGGTTTATTGGTGTGGCGGCAATGAGAAGAC
>Ga0115008_10005021_pt1 | contig 10979 bp, 10 predicted proteins | sample FraStrMetagenome_FD_87164 | JGI IMG/M metagenome (GOLD analysis project Ga0115008, IMG submission 87164) | Marine eukaryotic phytoplankton communities from Arctic Ocean - Fram Strait ARC3M Metagenome | ecosystem: Environmental > Aquatic > Marine > Oceanic | place: Fram Strait | collected...
ACTAACAAAATACCCAATAAAAATAAATAAACTTCTATAATATATTAGATTTACATAAAATAACCTACATCATTATATAACAAAGGGTATTGGTAATAACTTAGAAATATTATATCCTTTCTATATAATTATATATCTCCTTGAAATTTGGGACTCCCAACCCATAAACAGCATCATAACCCTTAGCACCATGATAGCCCCACTTACAGTCTGCAAACTCCGTTGAATTATTTGAACCATCTATAATATCTTTAAAGCAATTCGCACAATTCTCTGCCATACTATATAAAACAGCAGCGACTGGACCAAGTGTAGATTTACCATTTGAAACGCGCATATTATTTAATATTGATATCATTGCCGATACACTTGGACCACTGGCACTTGTCCCGTCTACTGTTGAATAACTACCAGAACTGCTGATTAAATAATTATGAGCTACAAGAGAAATGTCGGGGTATATACGCCCATGTGTATTAAATAAATTTTCTGGTGGAAAATTAGCAGTACTATTTAAATAAGAAATTGATGCGTTTATCTGCCACGGGGGTCTATTAAAATAATTACTGAACCCTCCACCCGAAGTCCAACCACATCTATCAAAATTACAATTAAGTTCCACGCCGCCCCCGATACAAGAATTATTTTTACACATCGGTGTTTGTGGATTTTTTAATTCGGTGGCATTTATGAAAATGGTACCACCTACCGCCAAAACCCACGGACTTGATGCTGGGAAAGCAGGGTTAAGTTTATTATCACCGCTACATTCCTCGTTTGTTCTACCTGGTGCTCCAGCATCTCCAGATGATGCTACTAATGTAATACCACGTAAACCTAATTTCATAAATTCAATATTAGTTCTTCTCGTATATTCTTCACCAGTAACATTAAGCAAACATGTGGGCATCACAGAAGGATCACATTGGTCCCACTCAGCCCAACCATAAGACATACTTAACACTTTTGGCGGATCGGGGCTCTCATAAACCTTATTTGAAAACTGGTATAACCAATCTGATACTGAAATATAATAAAGATCCGTATTATTATTAATACCAGTTTGATATTGTATATCTAAAGTAGCTTCTATATCAGGGGCCTCGGTGTTAATATCACATGGGGCCCAAAAATTTTTCTTTGGAATTGATATATTTGATATTCCACTGGCCCTCAAAAATATTTGCAAACTCTCATTATTGTAACACGAGTCTCCTAGAAATTCAACTACCGACTGGGAAGAATGGACTTTATGTTCAGGATATGAGACGTTATAAAGATGGTATATGCTTTCGGGTGAAATGATATAATTACCAGCGACATAGTCATTATTAATTGGTTCAAAAAGGTCTCGTTGATAATCGTTAGACATTCCTAAAATAATATCTACATGTGGAAGAACATTATCAGGGACATTATACACTATTTTCTGATTTTTAGTATACGTTATATTAAATAATTTGTGAATTTTTTTCATTGGTGCGTAACAAAGAAGATTATCAGTATTATTAATACACTCTATATTATGACTATTTAACCAGTCGGTTACTACTTCATAATTAGAGGGTCTGATAATATCATCAATCTGATATTTTGTGAACCATTCTCCATAATTACGCGAGTATGGATTACTTCGGTCAATTAATTCTCTTTCAATTACATCGGTATTTTGTTGCTTCAATAATATATTAAATTTTAAAATTCTATGAGAAGAATGACTTAGTAAATTATTCCAAATATTTCCAGGTAAAAAAAAGGTTATAAGTGTGAGGATATTCATTATACAATAATTATATATAGTAGACTTTATATAAATATTATTTAGGGTGTTCTGGGTCCTTTAATTATATATGATATTTTCATATAAATCCGTTTGTATCTGGGATAGTTTCTAATAGTATAAAAGTAATCAGTCCGATATGAATCTTTGAGTTTTCTCTCACACATCTTACGGTTTCATATAATATTATTACTAAGCAGATAAATCTTTATAATCAAATTTATTTATAAAAATTATTAAAATGGGGGGAAATCACTTTGCACAGGAATTTATAATGGAATACACGAATAAAAAAAATTTTTAATTTTTTTAAATATTCGCTTAAATATATTACTGGAATTATCATCATTGATTATAAAATCAGAGACCTCGTCAATTATGCCATCTATAAAATCTTCGGAATCCTCCGAACTATACGTATAATTATCAAGTGAGCATGTATCCACGTTCATATTATATAAATATTTAAATATAATTAGTATTATTATTAAATTTCTGGAAATTTTAATAAGCAATTATCATATACAACCTCTTTAGTTTGTGTAATTATTCAAGTATTCTCCAAGTTTAATGCGTTAATTAAATTTGTTTCCGAAAGGTTAAACTTATCCGAGGCGTTATCCTACTAGCTTTAGGAACTTGATGTGTCCAATATTTTTGAGACGACCCGGCCATTATAAATAGAGAATTGGTTTTTAATGTCCATTTGAAGTTCAAATGCGCGGCATGTTTATCCCGTTTTGATAGGGCTTTATTTATGCCATTATATGTAACGCGTTTAAACATGATTTCCGCAGGTGAACCAAATGATATTCCGACTACGACAGGTTCTTTACCAAACGCATTATCTGTATCTCTGTGAGCACGTATGTAATGATTTTGAAGATATTTATTAATTAAACAACTATTAAATTCAGGAATATTTATTCCTAAATTTTCTAACCCAAGTCCTTTTATTTTTTCAGTAATAAGTGTTTGAAATTCAGTAAGTTCTTTGAAATAACTATTTGCCTCCCACCGCTTAAATTTTGTTTTCCATTTATTACAAAAATATTTATTATCATTTTGATACCATTTTTGATATCTAATAATTTTAGTATCGCTATAATTGTAATTAGGGATAAAATCTAATTTATCCAATATATTTTTAAGTTTAATAGTTTCCGTGTCGGTTATAAAGTTATCTATATAGACAAACACGCTATCAGTATCATCTATTTCCTTAACTATAGTCAGTTTCATTAATATTAATTGTATAACGTGCGAATAAATATATAATCAATTTTATTTATTTATAGTCCTTTCAAATATCACGCTTATTTGAAATTTATAGATGTAACTAAAGAATTAAATATTAGAGGGAGTAATTATATGTATATATAATATAGTATATGTACTCAAAAATAGTAGACCCCGAAACAGGTATAAAAATTTCATTGACGACTCAATTTGGGAAAAAAATTTTAAAGAAATATTTAAATATTTTAAAAGGGGGGAGTAGCCCAGATGCGGCTGATTTGACACACTCCACTTCAGCGTCGTCCGCGGCGGCTTCCGGGCCATGTGGTGTCCATCGTCCCGGTGAGTCTGGTTCAGATAAATTATGTCAAGATTTTGATTGCGGTAAGTTTGTAGATTCTGAAAAAATAGTAGAAGGGGGGTATAAAAAAGTGTTTGCGGCAAAATGTGCCGACATGGATTATTTCTCAACATTTAAAGGTGGCGACGACGAAGAGCGTCTCCGTAAATGCAATGAAAGTGTTTTTATGAAAGATTCAAGTTTGGAAGAAAATTTTAATAATGAAATAACCACGTCTATTAAAATAAATAAACCCGAAGTTTTTAGGTATGGTCGGTGTTCAAATGACCCGAATCTTCGTTTTAAAATTGAAGAGCGTTTTGACGAGGATTTATTGACCATATAGGTAAAATTACAGGCAGTGGTACGCCCTTTCTTAATGAAGACAGTATTGATACAAATTTTATTAAACATTTAAAAAATTTATTCATATTTATAGGAACTGAATTACATGATACTCTGGGTAGTGGGCATTACGACATAAAACCTGCAAATATTATGGTTAAATATAATGATGATTCACCCGCAATTATAAAGGATTTAATTCTTATTGATTATGGATTTATTAATAATGCTGAACTTGCGGTGACTCCCACTGGTGATAATTGGGTTGGGGGTACTCCTGAATATTTGGATCCCTCGTATGTGATACATCCACAAAAATTAACATATAAAGCAGATATTTGGGCAATGGGTGTGACACTATACTATTATTATATAGGGAATACTCATATATTTGACCTCCCGAGGTCGCCGACGGCGTTGCGTTTAGGAGGGATTAAGGTTGGACAATATCGTGAAATATGTTCAAGGAGTGGTGAAACTGCATTAGACTGGACCGAAAGACTTTTAAATTTGCCCCGCCACAAACGCTTTCCTCGTATTCGGAAGGATTTAGAAAAATTACACAACGCTGCGGAGGGTTCGTTTGTAAGTAAATTGCGAATGCTATTATTTAAAATGCTTCAACAAAATCCCACAGACAGACCCGAGTTTATAGACTTAGCCGAATTCGCATTTTTTGATACCGACCCAGTGGACGAAGAAGGGCCTCCTACAGTAAAAGGAGCGATAGATTATCGTAACTCATTTGGAGCTTTTGCTGTTATCCCAGAAGAATTATCAAGTATTGAAGTGACGGAGGAGACGAGCGAGAAAGAGCCTCCTACAGTAAAAGGAGCGATAGATTATCGTGACTCATTTGGAGCTTTTGCATCTAAATAAGAATATTTTATTATCTCACGTCGACGAGGTCAGGACGGGTTACTATTTCAAAATTTAAAACTATTAGGGTATCAATATGGAAACTTATAAATTTAAAGATATTAAATTTATAAACTTATGTTTATATATGACTAAATTAATTTATTCTTGTATATTTGTTAATATAGAATATCTGGAGTTAGCGGAATTATTATTAAAAAGTTATAAATTATTTGGAGGCGCCCCGAATGATATTGATTATTTAATATTTTGTAATCCAAACTTTAAAGATAAGATACAGGTAATGTTCAATAATTTAAAAATTAATGGAAAAATATGGTGTTTAGATTTACACACAAAGTTTGATGCGTGTTGCGCCAGACTCAAAATATTTGATTATCCCGATATTGACTTATATGATAAAATATTATATTTAGATTGTGATATTCTTGTTACTAATCCAATAGCGACTATATTTGATATCCCGTTAGAAAATAAATTATATGCCATAAAAGATGGTAATACCAGTCATGAATATTGGGGTGGGGGATTTTTTGAAAATGACTTAAATATTGATGCGTTTAGTTCGGGTATATTACTCTTTAATAATGACATAATACTAAAAAGATTATTTTTAAAGATTATTTCACATATTGGAGATGAATTAAATAATCATAATTACGAACCACTATTTAATCAAAAAAAGGAGGTGGATTTTAATAAATTATTTGGGGACCAACCGTTTATTGTATATGCGGCTATTAAAAGTAATCTATATGATAATACAAAATTGATAGAATTTATAGTTAATAACCCTGATGTAAATTATATACACTCTTTAGAAGAATATGCGACGATAACTCATTTTCCAGGCGGGCCAGGATATTGTAAAAATAAATTGTATAAAATGATTAAATTTATAACTATGCGCGTCAATATAAAATTAGGTAGGGGGGTACCCCCATTACCTTTAATTACGAAGACACATAACCAAGTTGTAAAAAATACAATGTTTCCCTTAATTGGTATATGCGTAAGTTATAATTACATGGATACACTTAAATTTATGCTTCCAATTAATTATAACCATTTTGATAAAATATATTTAATAACACAAGAGGATGACAATGAAACCATTGAATTTTGTAAAGGTTTTCCGAATGTTGAAGTATTATTGTTCACCTTTAAAACAGATGCGGCAGTATTCAATAAAGGGGCCGCTTTAAAAATGGGGCAAAAAATAGCATATGATAATTATCCAGATCATTGGTATTTAATTATTGATAGTGATATTATTTTACCAAATAATTTTATAGATATTTTAAAGAATGAAAACCTAAATGAGAATTATATTTATGGAGCGGTAAGAAATAATATTGAAACGTCGTCACAATTATTTAAACCAATTATACCGGATCATAAATGGACACAAAATGATATGACATTTAATTGGCAAATCAATGCTAAAGTTACGGGACCTGGAATTCTAGGAAGTTTTCAATTATATAAATTAAAAAAAATATATAAACCGTCCTCAGATTTGTGGTTTAATGGAGCCGATTATGATTTTTATTTTGCTTGGATTAATTTTAATATATTTTGTCAATTAGAAAATATAGTTTATCTGCATCTTGGATTTACTGCTACAAACTGGAATGGTAAAGTTAAAGGATTTATTGATGATGCTAATATTGATTTAGAACAATGTAGTTTTAAATGTAATATACGTTGTATAAATAGTTATTATAATATTAGAAAAAAACCTGTTAAGGCAATTAGTGACGATACTGCTATGGATATATGGGGGTGTTCGGAAGAGTTCAAACAAGATATAAAATATTTTTTTAAAGATGAAATTAAATCTGAAATAGTGGAAGTAGGTTCTCACAGAGGGTATACAACTAGATTTTTATCAACAATCTTCGGGAAAGTGTATTCAGTGGATAATAAAGATAACTGGACAACAAGTTTTAACAAAGAACTCAATAAAGATAGAATTAATATTAAGTATATTAATTCAGATATTTATAATAAATCATATAGTGTTACTCGCGACATTGAGACAGTATTTATAAATGGACCTTTTAATTATGAACAATGTAAAAAAATTATATGTAATTTACCTGAACAATTCCATAATCTAAAGTATATTATTATGGATAATTATGGAGTGTGTAATGATATAAAAAAATGTATTAATAAGTGGTTAGATTGTGAGCTATTAATAGGGGCTAAGTATATGGGTTTGAATAATATCCAAACTACTCATCATTCGGTGAAAAATACATCTGAAGGAATTATATGTAAAATAAACCTACTACTTTATAAGAGTGGTAAATGGGAGCAATTCGGAAGATCCTCTTTAGAAAAAAATCAAATAATTCCTAAAAAACCGGAAGATTTATTAATAAAAAAGACGCAATATATGTCGTGTTCTCGTTTAAATAAATCGGGGATATCGCAAATTTCAATTAAATAAGTTTGCGTTACAAAAAAAAACAATAACTTAATATTATATTTTCAGAAATATTTAATTATCCTGACTATATTATATGTGTGGTATAATAGCAATATTATCTAATAAAAATATTATTCAAAACGCACTGGATGGGTTAACGCAATTACAGAATAGAGGTTATGATTCCGCCGGTATATCTTTTATAGATAACAATAAATTAGAAACGTATAAATTCGCCTCAACAAATAAAATAGATTCCATTGATAAATTAACAAAGGTGGTTAATAAATTCAATTCTAATAATATAATAGCGCATACACGCTGGGCGACACACGGGGGTAAAACGGATATTAACTCACATCCTCATGTAAGTTATGACAATGAATTCAGCGTTGTTCATAATGGAATTATTGAAAATTATAGAGAGCATAAAAAATTTTTAGAAAATAAAAATATATATTCGGTGTCTCATACCGACTCGGAGATAATTGTTAATTTACTAGCGTATAACTATTCTATACTTTTAGATATAAAAAAGTCAATACACAAGACGACCTCCTCTTTAACGGGCACTTGGGCACTAGCTATAATACATAAAACAGAACCCGATAAAATATATTGTATTCGGAATAAAAGTCCTTTGATAATTGGAGTTAATGAGGATATGATTATTGTTAGTTCAGAAATATCCGGTTTTAATAATAAAATATCTAAAACGTATAGTATTAATAACAACGAATTAGTAATTATTAGTAAAAAAAATAATATTTTATCCCACTCATGCAGATCTGATTTTAAAATTATTAATAATACAGATAATATCGCCCTTACTCCCACCCCGTATACATACTGGTTAGAAAAGGAAATCAATGACCAATATATCACTTGCAGAAAAGCATATAAAAATAGATTGATGGACAATGATGTATTTTTTAGCGAACTAAGAAATAAGGAGCATATTCTTTATAAAATTAATAATATTATAATAATTGGTTGCGGAAGTTCGTTATACGCTTCTGAACTAGGTGAATATTATTTTAAAAATACAAAATTATTTTTTAATGTATCATCGTATGATGCGGCCGAATTTAATATTAATGATGTACCTAAAATTGGATCTACGTGTATAATAATGTTGTCACAATCCGGCGAAACACGCGACGTTATAAAGGTGTTAGATTTGTGTAAAAATAATAATATTGTAACTATTGGCATTGTAAATGTTAAAAATTCATATATATCTCTTAATACAGACTTCTGTATATATTTACGTGCTGGTCGCGAGGTATCAGTAGCTTCTACTAAATCATTTACAAGTCAACTTATTGTGCTTAAATTACTGAGTTTTTGGTTTTCAAGATTAAATTATAAAGATGAATTAAAATACGACTTAGAAAAACTTCATACTGGAATATTTCAAATAATTACTGATATTAATACCAACTACCAACAATATATATCCTCTCTTGACAAACCCTCACTTTTTGTTCTTGGAAAGGGTAAATATTATTTTATCGCAAAGGAAGCAGCTCTAAAAATTAAAGAATTAACATATAATCATGCCGAGGGATATTCCGGCAGTGCGTTAAAACATGGTGCCTACTCATTATTAACTGATCAATTCCCAGTCATATTAATTATAATGGATGACGAATATCGCAGTCTTATGACAAGTTGTTATGAGGAAATAAAATCTAGAAACGCCTATATATTAGTTATAACCGATATAACTGATACGTATTTTGAAAATAAAATTGCTATTCCTAAGAATAATTTATCAGAAATTTATATTATTATCGTATTGCAATATTTATCATTTTATATTGCTAAAAGTAAAAATCTATCCATTGATCGTCCTAGAAATTTGGCAAAATGTGTTACAACCGATTAAGTTAAATAATATGCCATATAATTGCCTTTATTACTAAATCCGCAAGCCTCATAAAACCCAATATTATTGGTGTTGCAATCTAAAATCACCTTATAACAACCTTTATTTAAGGCGACCGATACTAAATAATTAAGTAAGTGTTTACCATATTTTTTACCACGATGTTTCTGATCAATAACAATATCTTCTATATGTGCAACTGATTGAAATCCGTGAATTATTTTTTTTTCAATTAAAACGGATCCGGTGCCTACAATAACATTATTATCTGAAATAAAATAAATATATTTATTCACACTAAGATCTTGAATATATTCACAATACTGCTTATAAGATGATTTCCCTATTGTAGTTAATTGTGATAGGAGGTCAGTTATTACGGTGTAATCTTTTAATGAATTGGTTAAAATTATGTACTCCAACATTATATAATATTATTAATTATTATATATTATTGCTAAAAATTAAATAATGTCGCACACATCCAAAGTATATCCTAACCGATTTGTTATCGTTTTAATATATTTATTAGGTACGGGTGACGGATGATATTTGTTAAATTTAAAATAGTGCTTGTTGATGGGACTGGTCCATATCCCAAAAGTATGTCTGTTGGCAGGGGCAATATATTTATAGCATATAGGGATATTTTTAACAATAATAATTTTTTTTTGAACGTATTGTTTATAAATTACTGTCAATATTTGCTGATTATTAATAATTTCAACGTTCCATATTAAACCTTTAAACCATTGAGAAGAAGGGAAATCTAAAATATCTAAATAACCCCCTGGGCGATATTGTGGGAATTGAGTTTTGTCCAAATACGTTATATTTTTAATGGGGACCCATTCGTCAAAAGAGTCGTTCCAACCATTATACGATATTTTAACTAAATTACCCCTTCGTTCGCAACATTTTCCGATATATTGATTTGAATCTCTGGGATATAGATGCAAATCGGTAACATAGTAATAGTATTCAGGTGCTATAAATGCGAGCATTTTAAAAATTTTATGAATCACCACAACGGGTAACTTTTTAAAATATGGAGTATTGTTACGAAGAAGAGCACACCGCTTATTACGGATAGTTTTATCAAAATTAAAACTTCTTTTAAAAAGTTCATTATATGACATTATAATAAATTATTATTAATATTATTATTTTATGTTTAATCAAATTTACGTAATTGCTGCGACTAAACTTTATTACTAATAAACCTTTACATTAATTGTAAAAAGGCAATTAAAAAAGCTATTTTACACCTTTGTGAACGATATGTTGACAGATACTTTGATTGCGGGAATATTTTATCCTCGTGATTTCGCAACAAAATTCCATATCCCATATCCATCACCTGGTCACGCCCAAGAAATGAAAATTAGAAGTAAAGTAGCATTAGCCTCGTCAACCAATATTACGAAATATCCAAACAGTTCGCTCTTTACTATACCAAATGAACTTGTAAGAAATATTGGTACTTTTGTAAATTGAAATTAAAAAAATAAGACTTTTATAGACATTCTTAGGTCTTGGTCGCATGTTCGGAGGATGGGCACCGGAGTAGGGCTCCTCCGTCCTCGCCTCTACGGTTTTACACCATAAATTTAGAACCATTCAGACTTTTTAAGACGTTCTCCAGGTCTTTGACGTTTATATGTCAGTCCGTTTGCTCCACATTTTTTCTTTTTTTCTGCGTCAAACATATTATTAGTCTAAGTAAGTACCAAGAATCTAACCTGATTTCGCCACATTTCTGCCCCACCTAAGCATAACTCGTGTGTTTGTGCGAACAATTCATACCTTACTCTCCTCCGGTCGGAGCAACCCGATGTTTTTTAGGACGACATCCCGTCCTAGGCTAAGATACAACTATGTCTGTTCCGCCTAATTAGTTTATAGACTATTTTCGGTCTGAATAAGTTTAGAGACGTTTAGGGTCTATTCTTCTCCAACTCTGAGACTTTTATCTTTAGACATTCTCCAGGTCTGATATGCTCGCGGATACGGAATCCTACGACATTCTCCCACGATATTGTACAAACACGTGCATTGATCCGTTTGA
>Ga0115008_10005023_pt1 | contig 10977 bp, 13 predicted proteins | sample FraStrMetagenome_FD_87164 | JGI IMG/M metagenome (GOLD analysis project Ga0115008, IMG submission 87164) | Marine eukaryotic phytoplankton communities from Arctic Ocean - Fram Strait ARC3M Metagenome | ecosystem: Environmental > Aquatic > Marine > Oceanic | place: Fram Strait | collected...
CGGAGCAGACGCGCAGGGCGAGACGAGGGAGGGAGCAGGATGTTGCGGAGATCAGCAGGAGGATGTACGACGAGATTAGGAGCAGCAGGGACCCGAGGGACCATGTGGAAGACGGCTAGTGCTGGCACGCTGCGCAGGCAGGGTCGGGAGGCGTTGTTGGAGGCTAGGTGACGCAAGCGTCTGTCGCCCTTTAAACTCGCACCACTTGGCACTGCACTTGCGCTCACCCGAATTTTGCATTTTGGAGAGTACCCGCCGTGACTGTTCTCCTCCCTTGTGTGTGTCTTTCTCTCGTTTCTGTTCCTTAATAGCAGGCCACTTTTTGACACATGTGGTGCTCGGAACCACCCGTGCGCCGACGCCAGGCTACCTACGCGGCCGCCTCGAGCCTCGCCAGGTGCGCCTCTAGCTTTTGCGTCCTCGCGGTGTGCTGGCTCTCCAGGCGGGAGAGCTGCGCCTTCACCGCCTCGAGCACCTCTGGCGGCAAGTCCGCCTGCAGCTCAAAGGGCGCCGGCCCGGCGCTTGCAACCCCGTCTGAAGGCGTGGTCTCGCCCTCGGTGGCGGGAGGGGCCTCCGGCTCCGGCTCCCGCTCGTCTTCCACCGGGACGCCTGATCCACCAGACGCGATGGCATGGAGGGGGCGAGCGGCAGGGTCCAGGGCCCAGGGACGAGGGTGCTGCCCTCGGAGAGCGGCGCGAAGAAAGCCGGCGGGAGCTCAACGGTAGAGGTTGCGAGCGTGAGGTTCCTGCACGGCAAGGGGACTGTGTACAGGAGGCGCTCTCGTGCGCGGCCTCCACTCCTCCGGCTGCGCTCTTTTGGTGCTTCATCGTGAAGGCGTAGCGGAAGAGGCCAAAGTGGCGAAAGTAGTGGTCGAGAGCGTAATCAGCGACGGCCTTCACGTCTTCGAGCGAGAAGACACCAACCTGGCCAGGTCCGTCAGTTGGTTCAACGCGGGCCGTGATCAAAGCGGGATGTGATCAATGCGCTCGAGCGGGGACGGCGGCAGACCGAGTATGGCGGCCGCTGCACCGCATGCGCGAGCAGCAGCGCCTTGAAGAATGCCCAGGTCTGCTGCGCTGTCAGAAAGAGATCCACCTAGAGGCGGGTGGTACCGGTCGGCGAGGCGTCCGGTTGGGCCGGGCCTCATCCACTTTGAGCTCACCATCTCTTCGTGCGTCTGCTTGAAGAGAGCAAAGAGGACGCTCGTCTTCTCGGTCCCAAAGCGACGCTGCCGCGAGAAGTGTAGCAGGTTGAAGTAGAGCTCCAGCAGGATCTGCGACAGAGGGCGAGGCCGGTCGCACCAGAAGGAGGTGACGGGCAGCCGTTCCGCAGACGTGCACACCTCGCGTCGCTGAGGATGCTTGGCCTCGGAGGTGCAGAGCTCCGCGAGCACGCCGCGCACCTCCTCTCGGGTCGCGGCCGCCTCCAGCCGCTCGACCTGCTCGGCCGTCAGCTCGGCCCAGAGGAGGGCGGGGACGCCCATGTATGGATGTCGCGCGAGACACGATTGAAACGACTCCGCTCCGAGCGTTTTCTGCTTTTCTCCTTGTTCATACCGTATGTTTTCACAGCCTTGTTATTGAGAAGAAAATACCTCGTATGGCGCTGTGCGCTGGCCTGTGAGATTCACATAAGCGCACAACCCCGGGCCCGAAATCGCACAGAGACAGTATGTTTTCACAGCCTTGTTATTGAGAAGAAAATACGTCCTATGGCGCTGTGCGCTGGTCTGTGAGAGGTTGAGGTGCGTTCACAGATAGGTTGATAAGAAACAAGAAGCTCACATCGCAGACAGTGAGGGTGTGAGAGGCGGACCAAGCGCTAAGGAAGGTCCTACATCTCGCAGTGTGTGAGAGGAAACTTGCAAACATGACGCACGAGACAACGAGCGAGTGTGGAGTGCTTTTCACTCCTCACAGAGAGAAAGCCAAGAAGGACAGTGAGCCCGAGGGCTCTGAGAGGGGGGACACATAGTGATAGCGCGAGTACGCGGCTCTAGACACTAAGTAGTAGTAGTAAGTAAGAGCGTATAGTCTACTCACTAGTAGTCTCATTACGTCCCAGTACACGACACTGTGCACACGAGATGCATGGTACTACACGAGACACAAAACGTAAGCAATAGGAGATCCGTCTCACAAGAGTGCACCATTACGTGGGGTCGGCGTGAGCGCGCGAAAACTGTGCGGGGCATCGGAGCCGCTCATACGTCCTCTCTTTCGCACGACGCTGCTTAGCTCGAGTCGATCGAGGGAGCGCTCAAGGTCGTTGTTCGTCTGCCGAAACAGGAAGATGGTATGCAGCTGGCCAGAGAAGGGCACGACTGCGGCCACGAGCAAGACGGTCTGCAGCAAGAGGCCCAGCGTAGCATCGCAGAGCAGGTAGTGCGCACCGACCGTCAAGCGAAGCACGCGGGACACGTGCGCGAGGCCACCGCGGCGCAGCGGCTGCAGGAGGCCGTCGACGTAGATGCACGTGGAGAGCGCGGCGCGCCAGCAGTAGAGGCGCGCCAGAAAGAGGCACGCCCAGATACTGCCGAGCGAAGAGGACCCCCGCGAGTGGCGCAGGACAAAGCAGTGGATGCCAAGCGCCTCGCAGACAAGGAGCGCCCCGCACGTGGCGGCGGCGGCGGCGTAGGCGCGAGGAGGCAGGTCCGTGAGCGCTCGGTTGGATGAGGAATTGCTGGATGAAATGACCGGAGCCGTGCCCCGAGGCGTGCCGCCGTCGATCGCGAGCCTGTCCGTGGCTGCTGCGAGCAAGGCGACGGCAGCGAGGGGGAGCACCGGCAAGCCGATGACGAGGGTGTACATACCGAGCGGGCGCAACGCCTCGTGCAGAATGAAGAGGAAGGTGAGCCCAATCACGACGACGCGTGATGGCACGACGAGCGGGATGTACGAGATGGAGCGCTGTCGCTCGCACGCGGCGATGTGCTGCGCGCTCCAGCCCGTTGCTCCCGGGTCGAGGAGCCAGCGTCCCCACGCGGAGAGGTCGCGGATACCACTGCGGACGGAGAGGGCGCGCGGGTGGAAGAGGAAGGGCCCAAAGAGCAGCGAGAAGGGCGCGAGCGACGAGAGCACGACCAAGAGCCACCCAGCATCGAAGCGCGGCGCCCCCGCGAGTGCGGCGACCAGCAGCACAGCCAGCTCTGCGCCGGACTGAATGCACGACTCGGCGAACCGTGCGTAGATGGTGTGGAAGGAGACGCGCTTCGTGCCGAGGGAGCGGCTAGTCTTGACGAACTTGGCACCGCCGAGGTCGAGCTCCGAGTTCATGTTGTACCCAATGCACTGGTTGAGCACGATGTAGAAGAGGGGCGCGCCAGTCAGGAGCTGGCACACCGGCTCGAGCGCCGCCGTCCTCGGTCCGACCTCGACGAGCAGCTGCATGAAGAGCGGCAGCATCCAGCTCATGCAAACCAACGGCAGGGCGTAAAACATGAGCTGCAGCAGCGCCTCGGCTGACTGCGACGCGCCTGCGCGGGGATGGGGAGGCGCTACCTCGGCGGTACAATTCACGCACATCCACACACCCCAGCCTCGCGGGTTGCGGGTGTGATGGTCTCGAGGTGCGGCCTGTGGCGGGGTGAGGGGCGGTCTCCATGCTCGGTGACGAGGCACCTGGCAGCACGCCCGCGCCGTCGCACAGCGTGCAAAGCGCCATGACAGTGAGCAGTGCGAGCAAGGCGTGCGCAAAGTGGAGCTGGCCCAGGTAGAAGCCGGTGTGCGCGTAGTAGAAGCCGAAGAGGCGGCCCAGGTCGAGCCGGGTGCCCAGCCGGTAGGCCTGGCGGCTGGTGCTCATCTGTGCCGTCCCGCGCGACAGCTTGCTAAAGAAGCCCACCATCTCGCCGAAGTCCATGCCACGCCCCTTGCCGACGCGGTAGTACTCGCGGTAGGTGATCTCGTGTCCGCGGAGCTGCGCGTCCATGCCCGCAAAGATATCCTCTGACAGGTGAAGCGCGCGCGTCGCCTTGGAGATACCGCCCTGCGAGATCATCGCACACTTGTTCATCATGTCTGGGTGACCATAGTGGTAGCGCGAGCCAAGCGTCTCCGCCATGGTCCGCTGCACCAAGCCTCCAAACACGCGCTCCGACGAGGCGGCAAAGGCGCCGATGCTGCCCAGACCCGAAAAGATGTGCTCGCCAAAGCCCACGATCGCCGGCGCCTCGTCGAGCGACTCTCCACCCGACGCGGGCACCTGCGCACGTTGCGTGTGACGCGGTGGAACGGGGCGTGTCTGGGGGCCGGGGGGGGCGGACGTCGCGCCTTGAACTCATGCAAGGCGCAAGGGAGCTTGAGGCTCTCCTCGATGTAGCCGTCCTGGTTGGCGTCGATAGCCTGAATGATGGTGCCGCGAGAGAAGATGATGGCATGGTTCTGGTTGTCACTCTTGCCGTCGCCGAGGATGGGGTGGCCCGGCAGCTCGACGCGGAACTGCGGATACCGCCTCAGGGTGGAGGGCGTGAGGCTGCAGCTGGAGTCGACCGCGCACGAAGCGTACCGCGGCCGGCCGTCGTCCCCCGGCCATTCATCGATGTACGCCACGGAGAGGAGTGGGAACTCTGCAAAGAGCACCTGCGGGCAGCGAGGGTGGGCGGTGGCGAGGATGAAGGATGGGGCGGGCGGCGTGGGATGGGGTGGGGACGGTGTAGATGAAGGCTGGAGACCGCGGCAGAGAGGAGGCCGGCTGCACAGCAAGGCGCGCCTCTACGTCCATCAGCTCCTCCCTCCGCATGGTGGCGTAGCGCTGCATGGCGACGACGCACGTGAACTTGCTCCGCAGGAGCAGGCACAGCGACTGCTCGTCGAGCGACGGCAGCTGGAGCCTCAGCAGCAGCCCGAGGGCAGTCTGGTTGCGCATCATGCCCGCAATCGTGCGGTAGAGCGTCTGCGTGCGTATCGAGGCCCACTTGCGCAGTTCGAGGTCGCCGTGATCGAGGTACGGCAGCGAGGCGTCCAGATACTGCTCGCTCAGATCCACCGCCGACGCTTCCTCCGCATTGGCAAGCGCGCTGCGGCATGCAGCGGCCAGATCGCGCGCCGCCATGCGGCTGTGGAAGTTCTGCAGCTCATCATTGAAGTAGGTACCCAAGAAGGCCATCGGAGCTGCATAGGCCTTCTCGCCGTCTTCAAACGCCAGCTTGACGAACGACTGCGTGCGGCGGATCGAGTTCGAACGCAGGTCGGCGAAGGAACCTCGAGAAGCCTGCCGGACGCGGGTGGCCCGTCCGGGGCTCAGGAGCGCAAAGCAAGCCGAAGCGGCACCCATCCCTTCTACTATAACACTGCGAGCGAATGTGACGGGAGGGGCTTCGATGTCCATGTGGCAGGCGCGCTCGAGAGGGCGGCCGGACGGATCGCACCTTGTTGAGCCCACGCCCCATTAGCGGCGGGTACGCGCCCTCGATGATGTCGTCTAGACTCCGACTCCCCTCATTCGACGCTATCACCTCAGATATATCGGGGTCGGACTCGAGGGGCATGTTGAGACTGCGATTCCGGTTGAGACTGCGACTTCCAACGTGGAGGACCGAAGCAAACCCCTCCTCCCCGTTGAAAGAGGCACGGCCAATCGAGCTCGCCGCTGACGAACGCCCCAAATCAGAACGCCCCGAATCAGCCACAACGTTTGCCTCGACCACCACGTCCGAGTTTGGCGTGATGATCGTCTCGGCATAATGGGGCACGAGGACCGTCAGCCCAGGAGAGGTGAGCGCGTCGGCGCGAGGCAACTTGGCGTCGTTGATGGACCTGGGCAGTAAGGTCAGCTACGGTCAGGGCGGCTGCAGAGAGGTGAGAGGTTGCAGGCGAGTGAGCAAAAGGCAGTGGTTTGCTTTCTTCACCTGGCAAAGAAGAGAAGACGGCGCGTCGCCTCGCGGTTTTGAGGCAGCAGCGGCAGGTCCGCGATGTCCGCCACAACCAAGGTGGCGAACTCTGCCTCAGTGATAAGGTCCCGAGTGTATAGCTCGCTCAGGATCAGGTCGCGCACCCCCTCCCACGCCCTGGCCTTGTCCGTCGCCTCTGGGCTCCCCTTGCTCCCAACCGCGTCGCCGATGGGCAGCTTCTCAATCGCGTTGCTCCGAATCGCTCGCAGGTGGGCCCTTTGCGCGAGTGCGCCGCCGATGCCGTGTGCGCGCAGACCGCGCACCCCACCAAAGATGGAGAGGGCTAGGTTGTAGAAGAGCAGGGTGTCGGCGATAAAGAGGAGGAACGCCAAGAGCCAGAGAGCGCCTGCGCGAGTGGGGAGGAGCAGCAGCTTGTGAGCAGCAGCTTGTGAGCCCAAAGCCGGCGCAACGCGAGGCGAAGCCGCCTATCAGCCCGCTCGTCAAAACATCGGCCGGATCAAAGGGCGGCAAGAGGCGCAGCCCGGCAGCAGCGAATGCGCGGTCGTCGAAGGCGCGGTCAATGCGCTCCGTGACGTCGAAAAAGACGGGCAGAGAGCAACTTCCGGCAAAGAAGAGCTTGAGCGCCCAGACCGTGGACCAGAATCCGTACAGCCGTGCCACCGCCCGCACTGCGGGCTGAAGCCGGCCGCCCTCATCGACCCAACGCTGCCGGTGTAGCTCCGATGTGCGCCGCTCGAAGCGGAGGCTGTCGTCGAGCGAAGTGCCCGGTGCCGCCCTCATTGGCAGCAACTCGAGAATCGCCAGCGGCGTGCCAATGAGGACAAGCACGAGGCCAGAGAGGCCAAACGCCCATTTGCCAGTCGCGCTCTGTGTCATCACGTCGGCAAAGGCCAGCCTCTGGCTGTGCAGGTTGACTGCAGCGGCGACGCCGACCGTGAGCAACAAGAGGTACGAGAGCTGCGCAGCGTGCTGTTCTGCTATCGTCCCAATTGCGAGCCGCTCAAAGGTACACCCAAAGGCACGGCACAGGGTGATGAGCAAGACGACGAAAGGCACGATACGCGCCACCCCCCACCCGCCAAAAGACCAGTACGGCACCCTCGGCCGCGCGAGCTCGTAGCTGATTGCGAAGGTGAGCAGGTGGAAGAGGAAGACGCGGCGGTTGGCGGCCGTGAGGGAGTGCCACCAGCGGATCTCATGGAAGGTCTTGCCCTCAGTGTTGAAGAAGCTCGCCCAATCCGCCTCCAGTAGCAGGGCCCAGCGCGCCGCGGGGTGCGCAGCCATGACCGTGTCTCCGCGTTTGGTGCGCAGCTTCAAGAGAGAACGGAGCGTCCAAAACCGTTCGTTAAAGTCGTCGTAGATCTTGGGATGCAGCGGTGCAGGTTGGAGGGGCTCCGGCCGACGCCCCAGGGACACTGACGCAAATCCCTCGTCAAAGACTACGTCGTAGAGCGGTTTGATCACCCGGGAGAGGAATTGGCCTTGCCCGCCGCGGTCGCGCTCTCCGTCCTTCTGCTCCCCATCGCTCCCGCTCGGACTGTAGTCGCGCGCGAGCTGAAAGATGAAGTAGAGCGACTCGGGCATGAAGCGCAGGTTAGATGCCTCGCCCCAGATGAGGAGAAAGAGGAGGACGTCTGCCTCGAGGTCCTGGGTGGCCGGGGAGATGTGCGCGGGGGTGGGGGGAGTGGAGGTGGGGGGCGTGGGGAGGTGGCCGCTGGTTGCGCGCCTCGAAGGTTGCAGACGACCACGCGTCGGGCAAGCAAGCGCGGACGCCGTCCGAGTTCTGTAAGAAACCCTGCTGCGTGGCGTACGCCATGCCCGTTCCACTCGTCTGCACGCGCCACCTCGAAAAGGGCAGCAACAACGTGCGGTGGAGCGAGCGCAGGGCTGACTCGCGGCTGCCGTCCGCCTGGCTCAGGTGCGATAAGAGGAGCGACTCGTAGTGCTGGAGCTGGTTGGCGGCAGAGCTCCGCTGGAAGCCAAAGATTGAAGCGAGGCGGTCGAGCTTAGCCTTGCGCTGCTGGCGGAGCTCTGGTGCAAGCTCTGCGAGCAGCACTGCAGCCAGCTCTGGCGCCGCCATGCTCTCGGCGGTGGTGGCCGTCCCCTGCAAGGTGGACTGCTCCAGTTTCGGAAGCAGGGTCGGGTAGCCCCGCCGCAGCCTCCAGCGCCTCCAGATAATGGCTGCGGCGATTGCGAACTGAGAGGCGAGCGCCATCGCCAGCAAAGGCAACCACAGGCCGAACTCTGGGTTTCGGCATTGGAGCGACGCCATCCGGCCGCCCCCGCTCTCGTGCCAGACCGAGACCACGTTGCAGCAGCGGCCGTCGGGGTCGCCGTCCTCCGCGGCCATGGTGACCAGCTGCGCGCGCGTCCGCAGTGAGCAATCGGCGTACTCGTACGTGGCCGCCAAACAGGCGGCCCGCAGCTGCTCTGACTCTGCGGCGGGCGATCCAGGCGCGCAGATCTCATCCAGGAGGGCCGAGAGCATAGACGCGTTGTACGCGGCCGGCGGCTGGCAGGTGCGCCGCACGCCAAGCATGTGCGCGCTGACGGAGGCGAGAAACGTTGCCGTCGAGGCGGTGGGCGCCTCCATCCCCGCCCGCTCGAAGTCGGCACAGGCGAGCGATGTGCCCGCTGCCTGCGACATGCATGTCGGCCCAACCCAGCCAGCCTGGCAGCGGCAGCGGCCGCCGATGCAGGCGCCGCGTGGCGCCGCGCAGCCTGCGCTAGATTTGCACTCGCCGCCACCCGGCAGGACAGGCGCAAGCGGCGATTCCTGCCACGACTGTTTGTAGTCGTCCGCGTGGTCACGGATCCACTGCTTGGTCGGGAAGTCGGCAGGGCTGCACCCCACCTACCAAGGGAGGGAGAGGGATTGGGCATCAAAGCCCGTGCTGCATCACACCAGTCGCCTCGTCACGACCATGTGTTCCTGACATGGGCTTCTCTCCACGTGAAAGCGGGGGCGCGAGCATGTGCTGCATCTAGGGGCCAACGTTGACAGCGTCGGTCGGCTGGTAGACACGAACCCAATCGACCTCGAGGCGAGGGGCTTCCGGTGGCACGGGCTGCGAATGCGACAGGATAGGAAGCGAAAAGCAAAAGTCCGCAAACCTAAGGCAGCGCCCAGTGGGTAAGCCAGGAGGCAGTCGGGCGACAGAGGCCTCGAGACGAGCGTGCACCAAGCCCGCAGCTCCCGGCTTCCGTTATAGAGGCACTGCAGGCAGTTGGCGTTGGAGCAATCGAAGCAGTGGGCGCAATACTCGGTCTGTGCGCCCTCCTTGAAGCCTGTCCATCCCCATATCGGCGAGACGTCCACGTTGAGGACCAGAGACCTGGTCGATGCGGCCACGGTGACAATCAGGTGGCTGCCGGTGAGCCGTCAGGCTAATGCCTCTCCCTCCCTCCCTCGCGCGCGCGGCGCGCTCTCTTCTCCCTCCCTTCCTCCCTCCCTCTCTGCCGCACATTGGCTCCCGAGGTAGCATGCGTGGCCGCATACTGCTGCTCGACTTGTCCAGCGGCCAGCTGACCTTTCGCTCCGCGCTGAGCAGCGACTCGGGCACCTGCACCGGCAGAGCGGGTCGTTGGGCCACGCCATCGATGTGTGACAGTCGGTGTTCTCGCACACAAGCGTGGTCGCGCCTCGAAGACAAGGTGGCCGTCAATCAGCCATCGCAGGTACCCTCCCTCTCCAGCGCGCCACTCCACGGCGTACACATGGTGGCTCTCCCAGTGCCGCTCGCCCACAGGCACAGTGGCGCCTAAGAGCAAGACCGTCTAGGCTCAGGTGAGGCTGCCGCCACTACGCCAGTTTGTGCTGTTAGGCACGCCGATCGAGTCAATCTGCAGCTTCTCGCCATTAAAGTAGTCGGTCATCTCACCGCCGTTGTAGTCCCACGATGGAATGACGGAGAACTGGTTGGTCGGTGGCGGCGAGGCGCCGAGGTAGTGAAAGTCCGGCCCAGCGAGGTCGAGCTCGTATGGGTACCACTCGCCGCCGGTTTGGTTGGCCATGCATGTACGAGCAGGCGCTGACAACTCACGTGGGCGCTGCGCCGAGCCGCTGGGGAATCCGGGCGCCACAACTAGCGTGTGCTTGACCTTCGGGCGCGGGATGCGCAGCCGGCGCGTGAGCCTTGGCGTGCCTCCGCACGCATACTCGTCGGCAGTGGTGCCCGCCATGCCCTCCATGATGTCCACCTCGGGCGCGCCACGGCCCTGCCGAGGGTTCATGCCGTGGCCAGGGTTCTCGTTGCAAGCTGAGATCCGCTGCGCGTGGCACTGGCTGCCTCGGCAGGCGATCTCGTCCTCAGGGCGGACGCAGTCGTCAAAGCTGAATGGCCAGAAACCAGCCGACGAGCTTTCATAGGTGGCACGCGCTAGGTTTCCGAGGAGCCAGAAGGCAGGCCAGAGACCGGGTCTCGACCCAGGGCCCGGGAGCCGCGCCGATATCTCCGCCCGGCCGCCCGTATAGCAGAACTTGTTCCACGTCTGCAGCATCGCGGATTCAAACTGCCGCCCCTCCTGCCAGGCGGGCTGCGGGGCTGAGCGAAGCCTCCTCGTCACCGGCAGCTGTAGGAAGCCGTTGGTCGTGACGGGTAGGTGCGGGTTGTACACGTTGAGCTGCTTATTCGTGTATGGAAGGGTCTCCACAGCTGTCCATCGGCTGTCGCGCCCGTCGCCAAACCTGCGCCCCTCGAGCTCAAACTCGTCAGAGAAGACGAGCGAGAGCTGTTCGCCGCCCCGGCCGGCGACCGTGCAGGCGCTGGCCGGCGTGTCGGCGTCGATCCACTCGCTACCTTCGCACGCTGCAGCAAGCGTGTGTTTCATGGCGCCCACCGCATCTCAATGCACAATGGACGGGGCTTCCCAATTATGAATTACTCTTGCCCGCCAAAAGAAAGCCAATTCCACTTGGGCCCTCGGCCTGCGGGCGGCCTTCTCTCGAGGTCTCGAGATACACAAAGCGGCCAAGAATTACTCAATCCACGAAGTTTCCCTCTGGCCGTCTTCTCACTGATCTGATCTGATCTGATCTGTGAGGGTCCGCCCGCAGGCGCATTTTGTATACCGAGGCGGTGCCCGGTGCCGAGCGCAGGCAGAGCCCACAGGTCGGACCTTAAGACAGC
>Ga0115008_10005024_pt1 | contig 10976 bp, 15 predicted proteins | sample FraStrMetagenome_FD_87164 | JGI IMG/M metagenome (GOLD analysis project Ga0115008, IMG submission 87164) | Marine eukaryotic phytoplankton communities from Arctic Ocean - Fram Strait ARC3M Metagenome | ecosystem: Environmental > Aquatic > Marine > Oceanic | place: Fram Strait | collected...
GAGGAGATGGAGAAAAAGATCAAGGACCAAGACCGTATAACGCGTCGCCGGCGCCGTCAAATACAGTATTAACTCGATGTCTGCTTCGTATCTCAGATGATAAATCCTCATTCCTTCGCTAGAAATGTTTCCTTACGAGGTTGATAAAGAGGCTTAAAACAAAGCCACCGCATACTTTGTTTAAATGTTCTGCCCTCAACATTTCCGTTAAATCCTTTTATTTTCTATATAACTGCCATTCGCTAAATATCAGCACTTTTCAAACAAAATATATGTAAATGAAAGACTTTCAGATGACAGTGGATCATTCACAATGGACGACTAGGGAAACTCTAGCGCTATTGAATTACGCACAGCAAGCACCTTATGATCCTGGCTTTCATAAATGCCAAGAACTGCTGTTGCCATTCGCGGAGCAAAACAGACCACAGTCATTCTTCAGCTCAAATAATTGCAAGGTACAATTTGTCTGTTAGTCTTTGTAATTAGATTGTAACTTTCATCATAAGAGACGAATGAACGATCTCAAGCATAGAAACGAGTCGATCGCGCAACTTGCTGAGTTTCACAAGGGTAAAAAGTATTATAAATCACGATAAATTATTCCTATTCTCGCATAGAAAAACGAATACAAGAGCATAAATCTTCGATAAAAGATAAACAAGCGAAACTCGACCGCCTAAAAACACTTCTTAAGCTTCTTGGTAACTTTATTTATCATCTGTTGACATTGACCACTTATTTAAGACCAAGACAAGCTTGGTGAAGACGGACTTAATCAACTTAAAGAGCAACTTTACTGTGCAAAGCAGCTCCCAATCAAGCCGAAAATCGAGCAAAATAATGTTTCGATTGTATACAGTGGTCAATCGGCCGCGCTTACTCAGCCTGCGTCCCAATTAGTTAAATTACAATATGGCCAAAATATCGTCGTTGCACAAAATATGCGGGTTAGCCCTCAAAAAGGAAAACAAAGAATTTCTCAGGGGTCGTTGTTGTTATCTTCATTTTGTTTTTTCTTATTCAAATATATATTAAAATCATGAAATATAACCCAAAAAAGCAACAGAATCAAGTTATTCAACTTGTCAATGGTGCTCAAAACATCCACGGTCTTCAGCTCATCCCAATAAACACAACGAATGTCGAGCAAGCGAAGATAGAAACTGTTCCAAACAGTTCAAATCAAATGTTCGTAACAATGCCCAGCTCCTCATCCACAGCGGGTGATACGGCAGCGCAAGTCCAAGTCCAAGCCGAAGGCACGGGCATATCCAAAGATAGAGCAGGCTCTTGTAATCTTCTTTGAAGTAAATTTTCTCGATCTGCCCGTCGGTGCCAACCAATCAGTCGTGCCAACCAGTGGATCCAGCATGGAAAAAGTCTGCTATGTTGTTATGGAAGCAAATCGCTGAGCATAAGTATGCTTCAGGTGAAGCCAACTGTTTTTATTTACAATAATTTTTTATTCAAGTTTTCAAGAATCCCGTTAAGGACTCCAAAGCCAAATCATACTCAATTTGTATAAAAGTAAGGGTTTTTACCGACTCACATAAAACTACTCCATCTTTTAGAGCTCCACGGATTTGATGCAAATCCGACGAAAAATCGAAGCTGGCTTGATCAAAGACGGCCCAACACTGCATCGCGAGCTTCTTCATCTCTTCCAGAACGCGATGATGTACAATTCATCGAGTTCTGAGGTTTACAGAATGGCGTTCGAAATGCAGCGCGACGTCAACGAGCAAGTTGCCGATTTCATCGGCACGCGCATGATTATACAAGCTGGTGCACTTTCATAATTTCAATTATCAATTGACAATTGTTTCTTATTTATTTTTACCATTGAAGAATTCTAGATTTTCAAATAACTTGATACTTTAGTGTAACTGTATCCCTGTTTTCTTCAAATTTCTCTTTTATTTTTGCATTTGCCGTGTCCTACAGTTCATAAATTATTTCAAAAGAAGAACTACCGAAATAATCCTCGTCAAAATAGAATGAAAGACATAAATAAACGTGAGCCAAACAGCTCAATTTGCATTCGTCCTATCGACGCCTGTATACGCCCAGATGAGATCAAGGCCGAATTTAAAGAATTCGGTGAAATAAAGGAAATAAGAATTCCAGTCGACTTTGAGACACGCGAGCCCCGTGGATTCGCATATGTCGAGTAAGAGTCTTCCTTGATTTCATAATCATTACGTAACACCGTCTATCTATTCTATTTTTTAAGCTTCGAAGAAGTTGAAAGTGCAATCGAAGCCAGAGATATAATTAACGGAAGAATACTCTTCGACAGAAAGGTTCAAGTTTATTACTCAAATGGAACAAAAAAACGTAAGGCTTCATCTTTGTCCCGTTGTGTTTAAATTCATTCAGTTCCGAGCGAAATGGTTCGTCAAAAAGAATGCGTAAAAATACAAAAGCAATTAAAAAGTACTCGCAAAACAGTAGATGAAGTTATTCGTCAAAACACCGAAAAGTCCGCCCCAACAGGCAACGTGAAAGGCACACTGCATTTCCTGAAAGTTGCTTCCGTAAGTCAGCGTTTTTTTCTTATCAAGACTAGCAAAATGTTTTAGGAGCTGGAAGCAACCAAAAAGTATCAAACTAAATATGTGACGAGAATAAGAATCGATGACCGAATCCCAAAAGAAAAGACAACAGAAGACGAAAGACGCGAACGCCGTGATAACTTCAGAGACGATCGGCCTGATAAGCGTCGACGTCGAGTAAGCTATTAGATTTTTTTATTGTTTCTAAAGAGATTTAAGCGCACCAGCTCTTCTTCTCGATCACGATCGAGCTCGAGTCGACGATATCGATCCCGCTCTCGATCGAGTTCCCGTTCTCGATCGTACTCTCGTTCACATCGAAGTCGAAAGTACTCTGAATCGAGCTCTCTATCTCGATCACCTTCACCGCGAAACTTTCGGATAAAAAAGTCCAAAAAAAGGCGGACAAGAAGGCGAACTCCGGTAGAGCGTTCAAGCTCCCGATCAAGATCTCCGTCACGATCGCGTCGTCGCAAGAAGAAGCGATCAAAGCGTCATCGAAAATACTCATCGTCAAGTTCAAGCGATCGTTCACGCTCACCATCGAGATCGCGCCGCCACCGCAAGTTTTCGCGGTCAACCTCCAGCGCCTCTTCTTCTCGATCACCGCCAACTCGCAAAAAGCATTCCAAAAAGTCAAAACGCAAACGTAAGCGTCAATCATCGAGTTCGCGATCCCGTTCCCGATCTGCACACCATTCTTCCCGGCGCAAATGACACGCCATATCTTCAGACCGTTGCAAAGAAACTATCGTAAAAGTTAAAGCAAGCGAGCCGTTACTAAACATGCATAAGAAACAAATGGGCAAAACAAACATTTTCTTCAATTATCTCCTTAGTCTTCATTTATCTCAATTTTCAAAAACATCGTTCCAATAAAATATGTTAACATGATTTGTAGACAGGGTTTGTAACATGGCCCATTATAGACATGGGCCATGTCACAAACCATGTCTACGAATCATGTTATATGGGTGAGCCATTGTTTATCGCTTCTTTATTTTAGAATGCTGCGTACAAGGCGCAATCTCACTAAGGCTTTCGCTATATCGGGCGCATGCGGTGCGAGTTATGCTTATGGAAAATGGGGGCTCACCCCTCTAGGTACTTAATAATTCCATTTTCGAACTCTAATTATTTGAAAGATTACCCTGAAATGGCTATTCGCTCCGGGCGGCTGGGTATGACAGTTGTAAAGATTGTCAAAAACTTTGGCGATATGAAAAAACTGTCTCAGGAGGCATACAAGGAGCAAATGCCAGAGTTTCATGTGCGCACGGCGCAAATGCTTTATGATATGTGTTGTGCAAATCGTGGGACGTATATTAAAGTTGGCCAGCATATCGGCGCCATGGAGTACTTGCTTCCGATTCAGTATATTGACAGGTTCAAGACACTGCACGCCGATGCGCCAAAATCAACAGAAGCAGAAATCCGAAGTGTTGTGCGAGCGGAACTTGGAAAATACCTGGAAGAAGTATTTGATAAATGGGATTGGGACCCACTTGGAGCCGCATCGCTTGCGCAGTGCCATAAAGCTCGGCTAAAAGAAGCAGGCGAAGTTGTAGCGGTTAAAGTTCAGCATGCAGCAGTTCAACATTCCGCTCATCTGGATCTTATGCTGATGGAACTTGGAGTCATGCAATGTGCGAAACTTTTTCCAGAATTCAAACTCGGCTGGCTAGCTCGAACTACACGGCAGAACTTACCGCGTGAACTCGACTTTCTCAATGAAGCCTCCAACGCTGATAGATGTCGACAGCTTATGAAGGATATTCCCTGGCTTAAAATTCCAAAGAATTTACACAAGTACTGTACAAGCCGTCTTTTAGTCATGGAGTATCTTCCTGGAACAATGGTGAGCAACAAACAAGAATTAAATCAGCGGAAAATAGACGTGGATAAAACTGTGGAACGCGTAACAGAAATGTATTCCGAGATGATTTTTAATCATGGATTTATTCACTGGTAGGAAAACTGTCTTGCGACATATTTTTACATTTACCTTAGTGATCCTCATCCAGGGAACGTTCTTGTGAACAAGGGCAAAGATGGTTATCCCGAGATTGTTTTACTCGATCATGGCCTCTACGAAACGATAAGCCAGGACTTCCAGTACAATTACTCCATGCTCTGGCGATCTATGATCCGTGGCGACCAAAAGAGTTTAAGAAAAGCTTCTGCAGCATTAAATGTCGAATCCATGTTCCCGCTTTTAGCTGCTATGGTGAGTGGTCGATCCTGGCAAAGCGTAAAACAAGGCTTGAAAAATACAGAAAGTATAACAAAAAAGGAAGATGAGCTTATACAGGCAGAAATCAGCATGTGGATCCCTGAAATGTCTGAAATCCTAGAACACATTCCAAAGCAAATGATTCTCGTCTTGAAAACAAATGATCTTCTTCGAGGTCTTGAAACGACACTTGGTTGTCGTCCAGGAGTCGCCTCATTCGTACACATGTCCGAATATTGTCTTCGGATGATGTACGCGGTTGAAAAGCTCAATCGCCCTTCGTGGAAGTTGTATTTTGACTTTCAGAAGGAAACGTGGGCGATTTTCTTTTACAAAATGTATTTGCGTACAACAAAGGTGTGCATTCAATCTATTGGTGGATAAATAACTAGTTTTAGTGGGGTGGTGAGAAGGTTACAGACTTGCTTCATGGAACCAAAGACGAGCGAATGGTCGAGTGGAACAAAGCCTTTGAGAGAACAAGCTCTTGATCATAGACTTAAAAAATTATCAAACAGAAAAGGTGTATATTTCTTCTAAAATTTGAATAAAAGCTTTACTACTGATAAACACATCTCTTCTTCTCAAATAAAACATGATTTCTAATTCTTTTTGATTCTTGTCGATGTCAGCGTGTTTGAAAGAATGTCGCACTAAAATGGACGGTACTGGCGACGGAAAATTGCCTGGAGGTGATACATCTCAAAGTGTAGCCAGGTCTTCCTTCGTGCCGTCTCACGCCGATCTACTCGACGATGACTCTGTTGTTCCCTCGGTCGAGAATATCTCCAACGACTCGTCAGAACCTATAGTGCTGAACAAAAGGCGCGGTGGCGTCAGTTTCGCTGTAAATACAGAAATAATTGGCCCGACAATGCCAATAGAAGGGCCAAGGCGCATGTCAAGTCCAAATCTGTCGCCTGTGCGTGGTGCTGACAGGAATATATTTGATACAGACGACGACAGGGCTCCGCCGAAAACGGGTTGTGTCGGGTTGAGGAACTTAGGCAACACGTGCTACATGAACTCGGTAGTATTCTTGTACGTCATACTGCTTATATTTGAGCTAGGTTCTTCAATGCCTTCTTCACGAGCCGACATTTTTCAACTTTTTCGCTGACTATGAGAATACGTCGAAATCTGAAGGAAAGGGCTTCAAGGACACAGCCTTAACGTAAGAAAAATTGAATATAACTCTGATTATCAAACTATTAAGCCCTGTATTTCGCGACCTGTTTAATAATTACTGGACATCAAAATCAAGTTTCGTTGTACCAAAGGACTTCAAGGAGCGACTTGACGTTGAGTGCACAATGTTTGCTGGTTTCTATCAGCACGATGGACAAGAATTTCTCGCCGTTTTGCTAGACAGGATACATGAAGAAATCGTCGCTGCAACGAAACCATCGTCTGATTCTGATCATTTAAACATAATAAGAGCGATTTCGAACGATGGCTCATCAGACTCCGCCTTTCTTTCGGCAGGCAGCGACACTAATCAGCAAAGCTCGCCATTTTCTGACGCTGGAGCGTCAGTTGAGTCAAAGTCGAGGAAGCGTCAATCAAGTGGCTCAAGCCAGGCAGATTCGCCACCTAACCCAGCGAGTCCGATAAATAACGCGTTCAACAAAGTTTCTCTCTCAGATTCCCCTAAACACCAAAACAGTAATGGCTCGCCATCAACGAGTAAAGCTACTGGAGGCCAGTCTACCCCAAGTCAGCCCGCAAAAAGACCACGTCTAACTTCTGAGTGCACAATTGTATCTGATGATCCTAAAAAACTTTGGGATAAGTACATGCAAGAAAATTTATCACCTATCTCGAAAAACTTCCAGGGGCAGTTTGCGTCTGAACTATGCTGTAAAATTTGCAACAATAGGTAACTTAAAAATCGTATTTTTACTCTTCTATATTATTTTTCAGATCCACAACATACGAAAACTTCATGTATTTAATTGTTCCAGTTCCAAATCCTGAAAAAAAGACCCTCGCTGTCAAATATGCTTCTCATCAAAATTCATATTTCTCCAAACTGGCAGTCCAAGTTTCAAAAAAATCAACCGCTTGTATTACCGAAATTGTAGATGCAGCAAAAGAACTACTTGAGGTAAGAACTTTTTTTTTTGGCCAAGTTACGGTCATTTCAAATGACTGATTTGAATACCTCTAAAATTCAGAAAAACAAGCAAGAGGTATCAGATCTCCATCTATGGGAAATGAACGACGGGCAAATCCGAAAACTTATAAATACAGATGACTTTATGTGCATGCTGCCATCACGTGAGAACTCTGAAATCATCATGATGAACGCTGTCGATCTGAGAAATGAGCCAGAAGTTAAAGAAACGCAGACAGAGGACAAGATCGAGTGCAATATTTGCCTGACGGAATACGTTATTCAAGAGCTGCTCACATGTCCCTACACCTGTGGGATAACTGTTTGTGCAGAATGCTGCAAAAATGTTCAAGAAACAAAAGAATGCATGAAGTGCAAAGAAAAGCTAGATAAATATGATGAATACGCGGAAGGATCAACTCCTATAGATATACCATCAGCATCAGCGCCATATGAAGAGCAGCTATCAATCGTTTCTTTGAAGTATAAAGATTCAAACGGAGAACTGAGACCATGCTCAGTCCCGTTTTCTGTCAGAATAAGCAAAAAAAGTAAGCTAAAATTCTCTTCCATGTCTTCATTCTCTAATTTTAAGCCAATTCGTCGAAGCTATATAATTATGTGACAATGTACTTGATGCAGTTTTTGGATCTGTACGAGTTCGACATTCACTATTCCAATAGCAAAGGAGAAAAGTGCTCAAAATGCAGCTTCGGATCAGAATGCAAAGGATGTATTGTACCTCCTGACTTTGATATCCAATTGAAACAGTACGTTCGCAAATTTAGATTACAGGGATATTTCACGATTGAAACTCGACCGCCCGAAAGTTTCCAGAAAACCCTAAATTGGGGTCCCGAATCGGGACGGATCCGAGCTATTTTCTGACCCGAAGACTCAACCTTTTCGCGAAAGTGGCCCAAAATTATTGAACTCGAAAACGCGAAAAGGCAGCCCTGCCTAATTGATGACCTAATTGGTCAGTCTCGCACTACTTCTGATTTTTATATTTTTTTAATTAAAATTTTAGGAACGACCATTTTGTAGTCATCTGCTCACAAGAGATTCAAAACGCTACCTGGGAAAACAGCGATAGTTATAATGATCTGTTTGACAAGGCAAAGAGGCCTTCGCTTAGTAAATGCTTGAAGGAGTTCAAAACGCCGGAAGAATTGGGCGATGATTGTGTTTTCTGTCAAAAATGTCAGAAAAATACGAGTGCGACGAAGGTCTGAAAGCTTCTGTAAAGCATTTAGTAAAGTTTAATTTAGACGATGATGGTGCAGCGCTTTCCTGACACATTAATAATCTACCTCAAGCGATTTGTCTTTGAGCAAGCAATCTCCAAAAAAATAGACACAGAAGTGCTCTTCGAGCGAGTTGGACTTGATGTCAGCGCGCTAGAATCAGCTGACGGAGAAAAAGCGGGAAAGTACAACTTGATCGGTTCTATCCAAGTAAGAGCAATACAGTGACTTTTTTACTTGTAACGCGCATTTTATTTGTAGCATTTTGGAAGCGTTAATTCCGGTCACTACACAGCCTACGCAAAAGACCCTTTCGATCGAAAATGGAATTACTACGATGATAAAGTCGTTGAGCAAAGAAGACCTGTATCTCGTGACGCCAAAGATGTTTATATTCTTTTTTACAGGAGGTTTGAATCGATCCGAATATATATAAACAGGTTATCTTATATTTTATTAAAAAATTCTTTATTTCATGTTTTTTCTAATAGGGAAAACGCAAAAACCTCAAACAAGTCGCTTCTGGAAACTATAATTTCCAACGCGCCTGAAGAAATAAAACGAGTCGATTTCGAAGAAGTTCCGCAAATCGCCAGTTGCCAAGTAAATACGATGGACTCAACGGACGATCTCTGGATGGATGTTCCGATTAATCCACCGCGGGTCTCGCCTATCGGATCGCCTATCAGAAGAGTTGGAGGGTCGGTCAATATTCAGACCTGCTCGCCGTGCGCCTCAGATGACAACTGCGGCCCGGACTCAGACCGCGAAGAGCTCGATCTCGATCTTGACTATCAGGTGACTATTACTCACGGACCTGTCTTCCTGTCTGAAATTCGACGCTGTCTGCATCCTGTATATGTAGACAGACTGCTGAGTTCAGCATTATAAGACAAAATAACTTAAAGCGAATTAGGTGGAGACAAATCAATGCCAATCCGAAATTCCGGACGCGCTTCCCGGCCCTGAAAATGGAAACTATTTTTAATATATTGTGGCAGATTCATTCTGAAATTCGTTGAAATCGCATTTAACTGCCTTCTGTTTTTCTCTGTTGACCCTGTATTTTTGAATTATATGAGAAAATTTGTCCTTGTCGTTCCTTCACCAAAAAGTTTAAAGGTTTTATAAACACACGTTATTGTTTTTTTGTTTCACTGCCTCAAGATTTTCTCCACTCTCACTTTTTTATGTTTTTGTTCGTTAGATTCACTTTTTTTTCCTGTAATAATATAATTTTTGTTTCAGTTAGACATCTTCAGCTATCTCTCCGCGTTTTTATTTCAAGTTCAAAGTATTGAATCTGGGAACTTTAAAAGGTCGCAATTAATAATTAAAAAATCCCCAACTTGAGTATGTTCTCTAAAAATAAATTATATGTAAATTTATATTTTCGAAATAACGATTCACTTTAATATTTACAGATATCTTGATGTTAAACTAATGGTATCATTACGATCGAAATCGGCACCACGCAAGTCGAAAAGATTGCAGGAATCGACGAAGATTCAGAAGAAAATAGTCGAGAAAGCAGAAAAGGGATTACAAATAAAGAAAAAAGTTACCGCGAAAAGAAGCAGAAAGCAAAACTTTGACAATTACTGTGAAGAAGTAAAAAAGGAACCTATAACACCTCCGTCTTCGAGGAGGGGCAGCAGATGTAACTCGCCAATTATTGTAAATTTACTAATTTCTTTATAAATTTTCTAATTTTCTTTTTAGATTCCTCATTTTGGACCCGTCATCCTTAACTACGTCAATGCTCGAAAAAGCAAGCGAAAGCCGTCCTTCAAGCCCAAAAACAATGACTGGATCAAGAAAGGCTCCAAGATCGAGTTTGTCGGTCCAGAAAAGCGGCTCTTTCGCGCAAATGTTCAACGACGAGGACACAAAAAGCAGCGAGAATACATCTTAGTCGACTATTTATACAAGAACTCTTATAAAACAAAGCTTCCGCCAAAAAATCTCTGGCTAGAGGAGCCAGACTACGATTTTTTTCAAATGCAAAATGTTAAAGCAAACAATAATAATGAGGAAAACACGACCACCAAAGCCTCGATCAATCCAAAAAAATCCACGAAAAAGACTGTAGAACAAGCAAAAGCACCGGCAGTTCGGTCAAAATCCTCATCACGTGCTGAAAAACAACCGAAGCAGCCTAAGAAAACACTTTCAAATACGTCAAAAAAGACCGCTTCAACGAGTCAACCACCAAAAACTCCGTCTAAACAAAGGTTACCTTCTACGTCGAGACCAAGGACTCAGAAAACGCCCAGAGTTCAAGCGCGAAGAGACTCTTCTCCCGAGATCATTTCTCAATTGGCGTTTCCATTACCACCTTCAGAACCTCGTTCTCCTACTCGACCTGCTAGAGTTGCACCACCCTATCATGTGCCTGAAAACCCGGTCTACAATTTAACGTCGACGCCGGTCAACTCACTTCCTAAGCCAAAGCCATTTCGGCCGTGGCCAATGTCAGCGCGAAAACCTATCCTTGCCGGCTCAGCTTCGCCGCGATCAATTCACTCTGGAACATCCTCTATCGATCTGTTTCTCAGAAACAGACGCGCTTCAGGACCCTATCAGCAGGATTTAGCGGATATCAACGAGGATGAGGACTTTGACAATGAAGTGCTTATGCTTTCTCCTCGGCGAGATCGCATCCGATCTCAACCGGTACCACGTGCCACGCCGCGCGGCGGGCTAAATGACTACCATAGAAGACTATCTTTCAACAGCCAGCCTTCAGGTAGAGGTAATGTCGCGAAAATCTTCTCCTGTTGAAATTTATCTTTTTTAGTTCTGTCAATGCCGCCTCCTGC
>Ga0115008_10005025_pt1 | contig 10975 bp, 4 predicted proteins | sample FraStrMetagenome_FD_87164 | JGI IMG/M metagenome (GOLD analysis project Ga0115008, IMG submission 87164) | Marine eukaryotic phytoplankton communities from Arctic Ocean - Fram Strait ARC3M Metagenome | ecosystem: Environmental > Aquatic > Marine > Oceanic | place: Fram Strait | collected 2012-06-18
ATATAAGAGGAGAGAGAGAGAGAGAGAGAGAGAGAGAGAGAGAGAGAGAGAGAGAGAGAGAGAGAGAGAAATGTGTGCAGTACCGGTACAGGCTTATTTCGTCAAATAGATATTTTGTTCCGGTACCGTACAGGCTTACTTCATATTATAGCAACGGACTTTCGTTCGAATATACGTAAATTGGTACATAATTTTTTTTATTTTTTTAGTACATTTTATACGGTGCGTGAGAATGATGTCCTCTCACGCACCCACATCATAAAAATACCATTTTTTATGATGCTGTCACCCATGACAGCATCATCACATCATAATCGATACGTTTTGTGTTGAATTCAATAAAGATATCATGGATGAATGTGATATGATGGACCAGCACTTGGTACATAATATCCATTTTCAACATGATATCTTTATTTCTTTCGACACAGAAACAAAAGGTAAAAATACCATTTTTTCATTCTTTTTTTGTTGACAGCATCACAATGAGATGCTATTACACTCGACGAATTCGAGAAACATCATACTTCAGTTCATCCAAACCCTTTCCAAGTGTTGATTTTGGATCAAGGATTGTTTGATTTGTTGGATATAATTGTACAATGTGATAGTTGACTTTACCTGCACCAATATTCATATTATCACTGTCAACGTTAGGAGCATCAGTGAGACTTCGGTCCTTTATCTCCCCTCTTTTATACCATCCTACCACTGTAAACCCTCCATTACCATTTATAAATTTGAGAACTTTTTCAATTGTATCCTCGATGTCCCAGAATTCGTCTGATGTACGGAGAGCACTCACTTTTATATTAGCAGGAATATGTGATTTAAGATAAAGTAAGTCAAACTTCAGAGATGAGAAATCTTGATGTGAAATTCGTCCTATTTGAGTATCAATGCAAATAGAATGCTCTAAAGCAAGATTTGAACGGTATTGAAACATACTATAACAACCACATCGTCTGTTTCCACTCCACTCGCTAATCCTTTGTCTATCACAAAGCATTCCACTACAGGTAGTCTGCAATGGAACAGTACGATTCAAATGCAATATCTGTCCATTCAATACAAATGCCATAGACATATTCTCTGGAATTTGTAAGCTAATGGGAGTTGAGGTAAGAGTAACAGGTCTCTTCATTGCAACAATAGGCAACTGCGTTTTGACTAAAGGGATGTCATTACGCATACTATTGACAATTGGAAGTGGAGCTAAAATTCGAAAAAAACTACCAATACTGATTGTCCCATCATCACGATATTCAAGGTTTCTTTCGAATAGGACATTATTCGAGTTTTTTGCTTCCATTAGATAGAGAAGCCTTGTATGTTCATTTTGGTTCTTTTCTGGATGCAAACGACAAAGAAGAAGGCGGCTGAAATGAACTTGTTGGTTGCTATTATTATTCCCTCCATTTCGACGACGAATATTGTAGATGCTTGCTCTATGGTCTTTTTGTTCTGGAGTGATGAGTCGAATCAATTGAACATCAATATAGTTCCTGTTCAAATTCATTTCTTGTACCTTATCCTCACACATCAAAGCATCCAAACTGACTTCCTTCATTCGTGTCATCATTCTGGAACCAACTAGGTTTGTATCTAGAGGTTCTATAATCAAACGGGGACGAGTTGTTGCTTGAGTTTGAGTTATGGAGTTAGTTTCATTATTTGTTCTGATTCTACTTTGATTGTTGTTAATGTCATTAGTAGTCAGTGTTTCTGCTGATTCTCCGTTCATGATAGGAGATGAGTTGATGGTACTATTATCTTCGTCATCAAAATTCATCATAGTATCCATGGTAGATGCAAACTGTTGTTGTAAAAATCTTATTTAATGAGAGATAGAAGGTATCTATTAATTTTAAAAATTTCCGAATTTTAAAACATGTCAATGATTTATAATTTTAATAATGTTTTGATTATTACGAAATGTCAATAGTCTTTTTCTATTCTCAATTCTACAATATTTTCTTTTCAATTTGATAATATATTAACTACGTACATACTATGGATGAAATTCAGAAAAAAATTATGCCAGATATAGAACATAACATTATAAAATATTTGTTGCCGCCAAAACGAAAATTATTTTAATCGATTTGTAGTCTTTTCGATAATTTGATTCTTCTGGATCAGAAAAAAAATGATAATGATATAAGAATAATAAAATGATCATAAATAATAAACAACAATAGAAAAAAGTAGAAAAGTAGATGCTGCAATGACAAGCATTGCAGCATCGAATGATTTTATTATTCATTAAATAGTAAAATTAAAATCAACTCGGATTTCAACACTCCGAATTGATTCTCGTTGTTACCTATATGTGAGATTACATTTGAAACTGATTTTGCCCACCTACGAGGGTCTTGAATGCCACCATTATGTATCATATTATCTCTTTCTTCTTTCCATCTTCGCTCAATATAATATCTCAAATCTCTACGAGTTCCTCCAAAACCACACACATACGCGTATAAAGAAAATGGTCTCAAATATGCTGGAGCTGTTTCAATTGCTCCGGTTCCTGTATTATGCATTATAAGCCTTGTCCGAATGCAGTTTGTTGTCCCAATATACGTAAAATTTTGGTTACGTTGTGACACTAACATATAGACATAACCTGATTCATTTGTTGGTAATGAATAGTTAGATATTGTGAAAGGATATGAAGCAGGAGTTGCGACTCTAGGAGTTTGTGGTTCATTTTCAATTTGTGAAGTAGACAGATTAATTGTAATCAAATCTAAAACTTCTTCAATGTAGTCAGACCATTGAGTCCTCCTTGTCAGAAGATCACGGAACGAATTCAATGTATCTTCTTTCCCTCCAACAAAAATTGAATTTTTAGCTAGTTTTGTTCGTGATAAAATAACCACAAGTTGTCCTTTATCCCACATGTTGTAGTTTGGATCAGAGTGTGATATTGTGGTTGCCATAAAGGGAAGAGTATCACCCATTGCCGAATGGATTGTGGAGCTAACATAGTGCTTCAAACCATATTGTTTTCGACGGGCTAAAAAACCATTAGGAATAGACTGTGTGTATTCCTTGGCGACTCCCATTTTTATTTCTTTGAAACCGTCATTTAAATAATCATTTTTTGTTTTATTTGCATTGTAGATAACTTCTTTCAGACCTGGGGGTGCTACAAGCATTTTTATTTTTTGCCAGTTATCTAGCTTTTCTTGGTCGGGAAGTTCAAAAAGAAGTGCCATTTGCGAGTGGCTAAAATCTCCGTTTGGATGATTAAAGGTGCAAGTATATATTGCACCTACAAAGAAGAGTAAAGTTTTCGATTCTTTTAGTTTTTCGTCTAAGATGGTAGACGTTGATATGGAAGCAGTGTACCATTCTTGTTGTGTAAATTTTGACTTTTCAACATCATCTGAAACCCTTTCACGTAGATTTTCCGAATTATAGAAACGTCTCACTCTATCTGCAAATTGTTTTGTGGCTTCTTTTGCAGGTACTCTCTTTGAATATAGTCGCATTGTTGATGGAGGAATTCTATTGTCGTTCCAATTATCAACAAAAGTGAGATGATTTGAACATAAATCAATAAATTCGTCCACCAACTCTGATGTCTCTACTAATTTTTTATGATGATACCGAGCTATTTGTTGGATCCTGAAAAAATGATGGTCTTCAGCAGCTCTAACGGAATTTTCCAAGGCCACCATTTTGAAACAAGGAATCAAATTAGATGATGTTAAAAAGGGACGACTATCGATTGCTTGAATTTGAGTATGATCGAGTGTCCCTATGACTAAGACACCTCCAAGATATAAATTATTATCCCGTAGTCTTCTTAATATAATATCTAACATAGCAACAAAATTTGATGATAATTGTCCCATTTCGTCGCAAATTAAAACATCAAGAGAAGTTAAAATATGAGTTTTTTTTGCATCCTTCATAATGTCGATTAATGCTAATTCAGCTTGTCGATGAATTGACACACTTTTGTTTGGTCGTATACAAAATAGCTTGTGATAATGAATACCCCCAAGTTGAATAGCTCGTTTTGCTAATAATGCTGTCGGAAGTACAAATAATCCTTTTGATAATGCATATAATGCAATATAAAGAGAACAAAAGGTCTTTCCACTGCCAGGAAATCCTCGGATTCCAACATTTTTTGTGAACGTTAATTGATCATTCATATCAATATATTTATCAATCGCACTACATGAAACTTCAATCGCTTTTTTTTGTTCATCAAATGAACTATCAGATTGAACATTACTTTGACGAAACGATTCCAATGCATTCCAATGTAGAGGAAAGGCTTTCGATGCATTGATAATTTGTTCTTTTGGTGGTATATTACAATCATCGTACGATGATCCTAGTTCTAATGAGATGGCTTCTATGAAAGTTTTTTTTATAGAAATAACATGTTGTCTAATTTCTTCATCATTACTACCAAATAAAGTTGATAGTTGAACTGGCGGCATATCCGAAATACAAAGTTCATTTTGTACAATAATACTATCGAGTAAATCTCCTGCAATGACTATCCACTCTGCAAGTACTCTTCTTGAATTTGGAAAATATTGCAATTGTTCATCAATCCATCGATACAATAATTGATTCGAATAATGTTGTAAATCATCAGGTTCATTTGATGATCCAATTAATTTACCATATCGTAAGGCTTCTCGGATTGTTGGATGTAAAATAAGATCAATTTCTGTTGTGAATCTACCCATGGATAAAAGTAGATGATGAATATATCGTAGACCTGTATTGGGTCTGATATAAGAAAAAACGGGTACTGGTAGATGATCATGTTGTTCTTGATCATCTTTTATGAGTTGAGATAAAGCAAAGTCATAAAAATATTTCTCGTCTTCACTCAATGACTCATCATTGTTAATCTTTTCTACAACAGTAATGATTTTTTTAAAGACGATAATGATATCTTGAACTCCATCGTATCGATCATCATTTTCATCAGTGAAATAATTAATATCATGTTCGATATTAATTAAAAATGCTTTGACTTCTGTGATTGCTCTTTTCCGTAATAACACTACGCGTTGTAGATGATCTACCCATATTGATTCAAAAAGAGATTCTGTCAACGCTTCATTTAACTCATCACCATTAAGTATTTTTTTTTCAATTGAAAACCATCGAAAATAATGAGTGACATTATCAATGAAACCTCTAAGTTCTGGAGGACGTAAAGAAAATAAGGTGATTTTGTCGACTGAAACTTTTGAGAGTTTCAAGTCTTCATATAACTTCATCTCATTTGTAGTATGCTGTCGCCATTGAGGAAATTGTTTGTTTCTCCTTATATCGTCAGAAACTGAACCCGTTTGTGCACTGTCACGAACTTTTACTACAGTTGAGTCCATAGCCAAACCTGCACGAAACTCTAATGGCATGGTTGGAATTGAAATAAAGTTTAAATTAGTGATAACCTCTGGATATTTCAACATGTGATGCAACATTTCCATGTGGGAGATAACACGACCTTGTGGGTATCCCTTATCTTGTTTTTTTTTCTCTTTCTCTTCATTTATTTTTGATGATGTGACTTTTGTATTGTGTAGGAATGTGGCTTTAGTCACTAAATTTCCACCAAATTTGTCGACATAAACTACAATATAATTTTGTTCGTCAATCTTCCCAATGTATTTACAGATGTATTTATTAACCCCTCCAGTTTGTGTAAGTAATTGGATGTTTTGCATTGAATGGCAAATAGAGAAAGTGTGACCTTCGCAAGGTGACATGTTGATGTCATCATTTGGATTGGTAGGAGGTATGTGACGCTGAGGGTGTAGGAATGCAAGCTTACATTTAAATGGATGTTCGAATCCATTATCATTTATTTCAATTTCTTCAACCATTCCGATTTGAATTAATCGGTCCAAACAATCTTTTGAAATTTCATTTGGCAATGGTAAATATGTGTGCTTGGTATTATCAAGTGATATTAAAAGATAATTCAATTTTCGACATCTGAAACCACCACCGTCAATTCGAACTAAGCAACGGGAATTACATACATGGCCAAGAAACTTAAGACCATTTTGGACCATATCTCTATGGTCGTCTAATGTCTTGAATGTACCATTGTCAATATATTTTTGAATCTCGTTTGATCTAACTATGTCAAGAACTGAACATCTGCATAGATCGTCTACAAAATCTTTCTCTTGTTGATTAAGCTTTTTTATGTCAACTTCAAGAATAAGATGTATATGAGATAAATTACCGGCAGAAGCTTGGTATTCATTTCTTGAAAAGATAGAAAGTACTTTCTTATAGGGACTATGTTTACTTTTGTGTAGAAATCGAATGAATAATTGACAAACTTCTTGCCAAACTCGTAATAATAAACTTGAAGCTGATTGAATTATTGATGAATCTATTTCTTCTTTTTCGATTGGATCAAGATCATAATAATTGTCGAATTTTTTTTTCCAGATATCATTATCTACCCATTCTTTAATGGGCATTGTTCCAAAGTGTTTTCGCATGTTACATGTGAATGTAAGAAAGTGAGTCATGTTATGATATGATTGTGATGCACATAGATTTCGGACCATTGCCTTGGAATCGAAAGATTCTAACATTGACGAATCTCCTTGGCCTCGAAGACTTAGTCCACCTATTTTATCATCTCCAACAGTCAAACCACGACGTAATACCAATCTTGTATCTTGGTGGTTAGCACTTAGGTTGGTCAGCATATCATAACAAAATGATGTGTAGTGGAAATTTGTGCTAGTTGTTGAGAATGGTAGAGTGAGACGTGCTCTAATATGTTGAGGAATCGATTGGAAACCAAAACCAGTTATTTCCTGTGAAAGTAACGGGTATGGAATTGCACCAACAATAGAACAGTTGTCTCTAGCTGTCTTCCAAAAAATAGATGGAAATAATAATCCTTCAGGATATACTAATGGTATAGACGAACCTTTAGATGTAGAACATAATTTTTGTATAAAAAAACTTTGTTGTCTATTACCTTTGATTTGATGTGTTTTTCTCGTTAAGAGACTTCCACATTGGTTCATTATTACATGACCACTGATGGTTATATCTTCATTTATACCTTTGTTTATATTGTCTTCTTCAACAGTGATGGCATGTTCACCTGCATTAGTTGATTCGAACAGATTTTTTGAATAGTCAAGTTGACCATTAATTTCTTCAATAGGATCATTATTAGGATCTTCTTCTTGTTCTGAACTTGGAAGATCAGGATCCGAACATGTCATGAGAAAATCCTCAAAGTTATCAGTTTCTTCTAACTGATCTATCATTGTATCTTCATACACCAAGTTGGTATCATTTTTATCTTTAGGATTCTCACTGTCGTCATCTGCCAGGTCTTCAGTTTGATTGCGATTAAATAAGTAATCACCATCGTCACTTTCTACTTCAGATCTAGTACTATTAATATCACTATCACCATTAGAATTGTTGGAACAACTGCCATTTGTAGAAGAGACTTCAGTATCAGTATCAGAATTGGGTTGATTGTCACGTAAACCAATAGTAGTATGATGAACTCCATTACTATTTTCGTGATAATTATTAAAACAATCTTTGCATAAACAAATTTCACATTGAATATTTGGGCATCGCATATATTCTTTTTGTGAATTACAGTTTATACATTTTGTATTGTTGTTGTATGATTTTACTAAATGGTAACCATGAATATGACATTTGACATGGGATTGACCTCCTAGATACTTCAAAAAATCTTCTTTGGCCGACTCGATATTGAACGCATTCTTTTTAACATACATAAGTATGTATGATACGTCTCGCTTCAAATTGATCGAGTTTGGAGAATCGATGACATGACGACGTAAGTGATTTTTTCTTCCTTGATACCACCAGGATGAGTGATATTTGCCATGTCGTGCATATACTTCTGCAGTCCATGATCTCTCTGATGTAGGATTAATATGTGTCATTGATACAACTCGGAGCTCGAAAGGTACTTCACCATGTATCAATATTTCGTTTGTAATCTCTCCATCGATGTTGACATAAAAAGAATCGACAATCAAAATCTGTACATCATCAATCATATTCAAAGGTAAGATAGTATCAATGTAATGTGATACATCATTACCAATATCATTTTCCATTAATTCGATTAGATTAGCATAGAAAATTTGTGCGATTCCAGAAAATGCATCATCCAAAGTTTCAATATTGATTTTTTCTGCAAGCTTTTCGATTGTATTGATGTACTTGAAGTATTTGAATACTTCTTTCTTATTTGCGTGACGTCCTTTTGCAAGATTAGTACTGTTTCTAGTTACATACACTAGAAGCCAACCATACCATAATGATGTTTTCATTGGTTGCGAAGATATGATAGTCCATAATTCTTGACAACTTAATAATAACGAAGACAAACTCCAACATAAACAAAGTTTGGGAGATGACACACTTCTCGATGAAGAAGAGAAAGACGGCACAGATATAAATGTCGCTCCATGTGTGTTCATTTTTTGACATGGATAAAGAATTGATGGCCAGTATTTAGGATACGACATTGTTATATCCGGAAGTGGATTGCCATTCCCATCTATTCCTCTATAAAGATATCATGGTTGTATTATTCATTATAGTTATAATAAAATGAACGAAAAAATGTCACATTCGAAAATTAAGAATATTCGTAAGAATACATTAAAATATATTTTTTTAAATATCTCATATTAGAATGCAAAAGTGAAGATATAACTTACCTATTATCAATTGTAGCTTTGACAATACCACCGGAATTTAGTAAATCTCGTTTCATTATAATGGTATATTCTAAGGGTACATATGTAGCTCCGTCTGTATATTGATCAAAATCAAAATTCTGTGATACATAATTAGCATAACTTCTTTTGTCATTTGCTAATACTTGTGATATTGATTTCTCTTCGACCATTGTTGTTAATAATGCATTTATATCAGGTCTGTTGATGATGGACCTGGCTTCATTATCTTTTAGTAGCTTTGAACGGAAATCGAAATTGCGATAAGTTGTAACATTGCAAGTATCAATTCCGTTGAAGCATCCTCTCTGTTCGTGCATTTGAAAACCGGTAGAAAAATGGCTAGATTTCAATGGTTTTATTGTTCGACTTCGAATGCAACAGTGACAAAGTTGATCCGAATATTTGGATGGAAGATTATGAAGAGGTTGACGAGGTGGGTGAATGATATGAAGTTTTATACCTTTGTGATGATCATCACATGTGAGGACATAAGGTACATTGTCTATAAATGAAATCGAAGGAAGAACTGCCCATTTTTCATTGAGCAACCATTTATCGTAATCATCCTTCATACGAATATAATCATCACGTGTGGATTCGACATGGGATAGATATTTTTTATTGGAGATAAATTTTTTTAATTCTACTTTAGGTAAATATCGTTGGAAAATTAGATCGATTGAAATGGAACCTGTCCTATGGATAAATGCTGAACATCCATAAGGGCATAAAACTGTAGGAATCAAATGTTTGTTGCATGCATCTCGGAGATTTGGTAAAGTATCTGTTGAAATTAAATTACTCCAATCATTGATATCTACAAATATATCGTGAAAAAAAGGTTTGGGAGAATCTACTCTTAATCCTAATGTATCTGACCACCAAAGTCTCCATGATGTTGGTATGAACTTCCATAGATATTCTATGTTGTACTCATCAAGGATATCTTTGTTGGTAAGTAGGTACCAAATAAAACCAGGCCAAAGGTTTTTCGTTTCATTTGCAATTTTGATACCGGCTGTCAAATGTACTGAACATTGCTTACATAAAGTGCAAGTATGATCTCTAGCATTGTCTTCGTCAGTAGTATTATGATTTGAATGTGAGATGAATTTGAATCTTCGTCTCTTGCAAATATCATTAATACTAATTTGAGAAAATTGTATTTAATAAAATGTATCAATGTGATTTTCATGTTGTCTTCTACGACAATTTTCACATTGTTGTCGATGATGATGACTTGTAGATGTTTCTGGTGTAGTTGATGTTGAAGTTGCTGTTGATTCTTGTGCTGATAATGTTGTCGCTGTTGCTGTAGGCGTTACTGTATTTGTTTGCAACATCCTTCTCGTTGGTGTTGAATTTAATCTCCTTGGTCGTGCATCTTGGGGAGCAGGTATGTCTTGCGGAGTGGGTAATTGATGACGTAGTACTCCTCTCGGATGATCTGTTTCATCATTATCAATATATTCAATTATTTTCACAACCTTTTCTGCTCTAAGTAGAGAGTGATAGTCAAGGTAACATTGTTTTAATTCAGGGTTTTTTGATATACGATAGTCAGAATATTTCCGAAAAAGAGATTCTGTATTTTTATATTTACGGATAATACGTTGTATATTTTTCCTTGCCTTACGAAGTTTTTGTTCAAGTGATAGAGGTTGTCTTGGCATCGTGATTGTTTTGTATTTAAGATTACTAAATGTTGTTTGAATCCTTAAAAAAAAGTAGACGAAATTGTGAGCTTAGTTTATATTTTTCTAACCGTTATACAATGTCCTAATTAGTGTCCTAGTTTTAAATGTTTAAATATTGGTTGTTAATATCCGTTGATAAAAGTTAAAATTAAAAAAATATGCATATTCCTAATAACACTCATATGATTATTTGCATTTTAAATGATTCAAAATCATACGTTGTGATTTATTATTGATTCGAATCTTAGATTGTGACCTAACTCTTATTAAACTTATTGTAGTTCGCTAAATTAGTAAATTACTACGTTGGTAATTTGATTTTGCCACTACCGTATGTACGGTACTTGAATTTAAGTAGCCTAAATTGTCCGTTGTAATATTTTCGAATTTTTAAATTGTAAGGAACAATTATTGTCTAAATCATTGATTTTTTTAATAGTTAGCTTTTTTTTTTTTTAAATAATAATCAGTTTTTTTGTTGCGATTTATAAAATTATAACACCTTCAATAATA
>Ga0115008_10005026_pt1 | contig 10975 bp, 9 predicted proteins | sample FraStrMetagenome_FD_87164 | JGI IMG/M metagenome (GOLD analysis project Ga0115008, IMG submission 87164) | Marine eukaryotic phytoplankton communities from Arctic Ocean - Fram Strait ARC3M Metagenome | ecosystem: Environmental > Aquatic > Marine > Oceanic | place: Fram Strait | collected 2012-06-18
ACTTCTCCAGATTAACTAATCGATCATCTATGTCTACGGGAATGCGACCCAGGCCTGATCGATCAACGAGGAATGGTTCGGTGTCGGTACGGATTATCGTTCCCAACTCAAGGTCAGTCGGTGGGAGGGTGGCGTAAAAGAGTGAGAGGCCGGCGAGGAGGGCAATCTCCACGAGGAATATGGCGTGGACCGCCAGGCGAGTTCCGGCCATTGGACGCGCTGCTTTATTCACCGCGGTATGCGGTATCTGGCTCTTCAGCAAAGCAAAGGGTTCTGGGGCGGGGTCTGCTACGAGCTACGAGTAGTCTGGGCCTGCGGTTATGTTGGCCGTCTGAAGATAACATTATGAAGGTCGCCTTCAGTAGGCTCAGACTCACTCGAATAAACCGCATAACACGTCATTTCTCATTTCTCTCATTTTCTCACTATTTGCCACCATGAGATACCTGCTGTTCCTCTTCGCATCGGCGTGCCTGAATGCACCCGCCACCGGTGCATTCGACGCATCTTCTTCCCGACGTGAAGTGTTGGCCAAGGGCCTCGCCACCGGCGCTGGAGTCCTGAGTACCGGCAGCGGTCTCATTGTCCCATCATCGCCTGCACTGGCCGCGCCTGCTCCTGAGGTGGCCGCGCTGAGGGGCTCCATCGATCTGCCTCCCATCGGCCTGGGCGCCTGGGCTTGGGGCGACAGTCTCTTTTGGGGATATGATAAGAAGAATGACGGCGATCTGGCTGAAGTGTTTGATTATGCGGTGAAGAAAGAGCTCGCATTTTTTGATACGGCTGAATTGTACGGTATTGGACGCTCGGAGAAGCTGCTGGGAGAGTTCCGCAGACAGTATCCCAAGGAGAAGGCCGATAAAGTGCAGATTGCTAGTAAATTTGCTGCACTTCCGTTCCGTACAAAGGCGAAGGATGTGCTCGATGCCTGCCGCAAATCTGTTGACAGGTTGGGAGGCGAACCCATCGATTTGTATCAAATTCACTTCCCAAATGCTTGGAACAATGCCGATTACTGGGATGGTCTTGCAATGGCATACGAGGAAGGATTGGTGAAAGCCGTGGGTGTCTCGAACTATGGAAAGGATGCCCTTCGCACCTGCCACAAATCGCTTGCCGAGCGGAACATCAAATTGGCCTCAAATCAAATCCAGTGTAGTCTCTTGTACCGTTACCCATTAGAGAACGGCTTGCTCGACACCTGCAAGGAACTTGATGTCAAAGTGTTGTCGTATAGTCCGTTGGCATTGGGATTTTTGACGGGTAAGTACAGCGCAGCAAACCTACCAACGGGGCCAAGAAAGAAGCTGGGTGAGAAGCTCTTCCAATCTGGCAACCTATCGGGCTTGTTGGAAGCCATGGCGATTGTATCTGCCAATCACAATGGGGCTCCGTTGTCCCAGGTGGCCCTCAATTGGTGTCGCGCTAAAGGGACCATACCCATTCCGGGAGCACGGACCCTCAAACAGGCACGCCAGAACCTGGAAGCTCTCGACTGGAATCTGTCTGCCGACGAGGTTCGCCTGCTCGATGAAGCATCTGCCCAAGTTCCGGCGTACATTGAGGCCGGCAAGTCACCTTTTCCGAAGGCTGACATCAACACAGGATTGGTTATGTTTGATTCGTAATACATAGATTAGTGCGAGGAATCACTTACATGCAGCTTCATTTTATGTATTTTTATGGAATGGGGACATTTTGATCGCTAATCGCTTGCTACGATCGCACCTGGGTAGCAGCACCGTGGGCGTTGCGGCTTGCGCTTGCGGCTTCTGCGGCTTTCGATTTCGGTCTGGACGTAGGAAGTTCCTACGTACGTAACCTGCAGAAAGGAGAAGCAATCGGCGAAGATGCGATGACGGAGTTCGAGTGACGGAGACCAGTATGTACCAGGCGCAGGCCCTTGAGAGGAGACCAGCACACTCTTGAGAAGGAGATGATGATCTCGTCCATCAGCAACAAGAGTCTAGAGTGCTCCGTCGTAACCGGTGGCCTTTTGTATCTGACCCTCCAACAAGAACGACGGTGTCAGCACCTTGTCCTCGGCGCAACCGCCTCCTACGCGCTCCTTTACCTCATCCTCCGATCGTCCCACTTGTTGCAACCGGCCAAGGGCTCGTTGAGCTATGCCAATGAGACGGAATGGCGATCTCGTATCTTCGCCACACTCAATGCAATCGTTCTCATCGGTGGCAGTGCCCTGTGCTTCCTGGAATGGCCGTATCAACCGACTTCGGAGGGGTGGATCGGTCAGCCGGACCACATCTGGTCCCAATCCTGCCTCTTCGCATCGCTCTTTGTCGGATATCTGCATTGGGATTTGATTTGGCTAGTATGGCATCGACGGGAGCAGGCTGATTTCAGCGCGGTTATTCACCACGTGCTGTTCATCTCCGTGACACACTATGTGCTTTCGGGCATATTTTTCAAGAGACCGTTCGCCTGGCTTTCCTTCACGGAACTATCAACACCGTTTCTCAACATTCGGTGGTTCTATGCGGCCAGAAATATGAAGGAGGGAAGGGGTTACTTCCTGTCATCGTTTTTGTTTGCCATAACTTTCTTGCTGACAAGAGTGTGTGGGTACGGTCTTGGGATGTTAGATATTTTATTGTCTTACAGCGAATGGAAGGAGAATCGAGGGTTGCATTTAGTTGCAGTGGGTTTGGGAATGGGATATGCCTTGAATCTATTTTGGAGTGTAAAGGTGGTCCATGCGTTGCAAAGGGCACTCAACAGGGATGTGCCAAAAGTGAAGCAAAAGTAACGGTAAGAAGAATTGGCCACCTTATCGATTTACGTTCGTATATATATGTGTAGCTAAACGTATTTACTTGGTCTTGGCCTTCTTTGACTTTGGGCCACCAGCTTTGGACTTAGCCGGCGCCTTCTTAGGCTTGGCAGCTGGCTTTGGCCGATCGAAAACAATGCTATCGTCAGTCGACTTGGATTTGACGTATTTCCAGCCCTCGGCGTCAAAGCCAAGGATTCCGTCCACATCCTTGACGCCATTTTCGGACAGGTATCGAACCATGAGGCCGCGTGCGCGCTTGGCATGAACAGAAATGACGCGACCTTCTTGCTGAAAAACAGCTTTGATGAACTTTGTGCCATCCGGCAGACCTGTTGCGTCCACTGCCGCGCTGTACTCGTCGCTCGCAACATTAAGCAATATCTTTTCCTTTCGTCCCTCCAGCTCTTGACTGATGGCCGTCGTCACCGCTTCCTTCCACCAATTCGCCAAATCCTTGGCTCCGTCCATCGTCTTCTTGTCGAGGGCATTCTTGGTAGCCATCTCCAGACGATATGGCTGCATCATATCCAATGGGCGAAGCGCTCCGTAGAGCGGGTCAACGATCCTCAGGTTGTTTTGCATGTATTGCAGTGCCTCAACCGAGTCCATGGTTGCAACATCCAGTCCTTTGTAAGCAGCACCCGAAAACGAGTAGATTGCTGGTTTTGTGTTGTCCTCATCGGCACCAGATGGGTCAAAGTCGGACCAATACTGATGTGATGTTGCGGCCAAATTCGCGGATATGCTCAGCAGCTTCTCCAGCTCCTTCTTGCTTCGGGCCTTCATCGCTTCGGCGACCAACTTGGTCTTGGCTGCGCCACAATCTGGCATCGAAAGTGCGGGGAAAGTATCAGACGATGGAGGCTCAAAGGGACTGAGATCAAGCGTTTTGGCCGGTGATAGGATCATGAGGATGCCGCCACCTGATGAGGCGGCACAGGCGGCATCATCATTAGCATTGTTGCTGCTGCTCTTTGATGCCTTCTTAGCCATGGTGCTGACACTGGCAAAGGCTCTTCCGCCGCCTCTTACAGCAATGGGACCGGAGAAGGATGCAACGCCTCGCGGGATGGCCACAATACACAGTGATGCCAGAAGGGAGCAGGGGCGAACGCTCATACTACGTACTCGTAGTAACGAGCATGAGCGGCAAATAAATAGGATTCGATTCGATTCGATTCGATTCCTAAATGCAGTCGCGATCGATCGCGTCGGCAGGTAGGTCAACGGACGACGGACGAACACATTGCATGTTGACAATTTTCAGTGACGCCGCATGCATGTCCCTGATCCCCAGGCCCCCAGGATGAGACATGAGACCACATGCACAAGCAAGATGAAGATCTCCACCGTCTCCACCCTTGCCCTTCTTCCGGCCGTTGCATCGGCGTTTGTGCCATTGGCATCCAATAATGCTCTTGTTGTCGGCACCTCTTCGAGCTTATCGGCCGGCGTGGTGACCGGCCCTGGGGGGAAAGCCGCTGGCTCCAAGGAGGAGGATCTAGCGCTGACCCTCGAGATTATCATGAACAGCATGGGTCCAGATTTGGGTGGCGGAGGAGGAGATACTGACGCCTCTGCACCTGTCGGGGAAGATGCGCCAAAGAAGGCCAAGAAGCCAAAGAAAAAGAAGAAGTCGCCGCCACCGGAAGATGCAGCGGCGGAAATGGACGTCTCCAAGCTCGATATTCGGGTGGGTGTGATCCAAGAAGCCTGGGAACACGAAGAAGCTGACAAGCTCTTCTGTGAGAAGATTGATATTGGTGAGGAGGAGCCTCGTCAGATTGCCAGTGGACTTAGGGCTTACTACAAGACTGAGGATCTTGTCGGTAGGAGGGTGTGCGTCTTGGCCAACCTTAAGAAGCGAAAGCTCCTTGGATTTCAAAGCCATGGTATGGTGCTATGCGCCAGTACCGAGGATGGTAGCAGTGTGGTCTTTGTGGATCCTCCTGCCGACGCGGCCATCGGTGAGCGAGTAATGTGTGAAGGATTCGATGGCGAGCCTGCTACTGAGAATCAGATTGGCAAGAAGAAAATCCTCGATAAAGTATTTCCTGATCTCCAGACGGACGGATCGGGCGTAGCTACATTCAAAGGTGTTCCTCTCACGGCAGGCTCGGGTAGCTGTGTTGCCGAGGGAGGACTTGCCAATGCCCAGGTATCTTAAAACCTGTTGACATGCGCCTACGTGTTGCTGGAGCTAGCTAGGACTTCTTTCAAATAATTGCGTAATTATCTGCTTATCGTAACATCTGCCCTTTGATCGTCAGCTTGGAGAGGCGCCAATTTGACAAACCAACAATCATGTTTGCCCATATCTGGAGAAGACAATGCATTAGATACAGTTCTATCCACCAGAGTTTGGTGCAACCAAATGTCTCTTATCGTATAATCCCCCTCTTTGATTCCAAGCTGCTTGAGTGATGTCGATAATCTAATCGGTTCTTCTCCGCGGTTCAGAAATAAGACCGCGTGACAGCCATTCTTCAATGGTTTGGTCCATATTTGTCCCTGACCGTCCGTCAAGACAAGTCGACCGGGATGTCTTGCCCATTCCTGGTTGATTGATATTGCTTCCCTGTTTGATATAATATACCAGACTTGGTCGACAGTCGCATCATCCGTTACGTCAAAGCTGAGGAATAATGGCGACGAAACGATGCACCATGCAAAAAAGTGACTTTTGCTTTCCACTCTGCTGAGATCTGTGGAACCGAAGTTGCCCACCTCCAACATATCTGGAAAGGCCCAACAGCCTGGTCTTGATATTGGGCTATTTACGTCTTGAAATGGTATCGTCGTCTGAAGTTTGCGCATTGTGTCGTCGAAATTGCTCCTGATGTCTCCGCCCGTACGGTATATGTGCATGTCACACCAACCCGATGAATTGGTTGGCAATCCCCGAGGAGGTCCGTGACCGTGTGCTTGGTTGCAATTTTCAACAAGCATTGGTTTTCCTGTGCGCTTGATCTCATCCATCATTGTCGCATAGCCCAAACCATCGTCATCTCCGCAATTATCCAATTTTATTCCGTCGAATCCTGCATCCCGAAGTTGCTTGACATTGCCCCTCCACGCCAAGTTGGCCCATGTTCTATTCTTACTGAGCACATAAGTGTCCATGCAAATGCAATTGATCTGATAAAAGTCCATAAGAAGACCATTTTCGTGGCCCAATTTCACTACATCAACGAGGCTGTCGAAGCGTGTGTGGTTGACCAGAGGCGTGCCGTCTTCGGCATGATATGAATTTCCAGCGCCACCAGCGCCACAGGCCTGCCATCCATCATCGATTCCAAGTCTTGAGTAGCCAAGATCGGAAAGAGATGTTGGTATTCCGTCGACGGATCTCGTTCGTTTTGTGAGAGCAATTATGATGGATCGGATCAGTGAGTCATCGATATCGCCACCATATGCGTTCCACTGTAATGGCAAGCATAAGAAACAAGTTGATTTAAATATGCGATGCAAATGTAAGAATAATATCGATGGAATATCCTCTACTTGGGTTTCGACTTATCTCATCAGCGACGACAAAATATATGTACCGCTCGAACTTACCGTGCGATATCCCGAAGGCGGGCGTGGCGCCAAGCCATCATCCAGAGCAAGAACATCAACAAGGCATGTGGAGCTTACAATCGTCAGGCAAAGCACAGCGGCCGCCAGGCATCTTCCGGTTGTCACCATTATACTTTATTGGTACGTAGTTGTCGTCCTGCCGCTGGTCCCTGGTATGGTGGATTCGGCACGAGTATCTTTCGCTGGAAAATATGGAGCAAAAGGCGGCGGCAGATCCTATTGTGACTCACTCGAATGGATGGGTATTGAGACTGAAAGGTTGGCCAGCCATTGGCCAGCCACTGGAAATTTGCGGATGCGTGTACTCTAGCTAGAGTAGTGTACATGTATGCTTAGCATCGGCAGCTATGAATAAATTGGAGCAGCTCAAGTCTTCTTAGATCTTACAATAGAGGCTTCAAGTCCTTTGACAGATTCAGCATCTTCGCCAGATTCTGTTGCAGTGGAGAGGCAAACGACTTGTCGAGAGACAGAATGAACCACATCTTGGCCCTCTTGGAGTACTTCTTCCAAGAGGCAACCGAGGGCTTCTTCTTGCTGAGAACACCAAAGTCGGCACTGTCCTGGTGAAGCGTTTCCAACTCATTTCGGAGCGCATCGCTGACGATGAAGGAACAGTCATTGTCGCCTAACTCGATTCCCTCCTCGGCGCAGTACAGCCACACGAGGTGAGAAACGATCGATCCCAACGAATCCAAACACCGTCTGGCTTCCATAGCGCACCAATCTTCATCTGCACTGTCCGCGGATGGAAGATCATCGCCACTTCCAATGACAAAATGGCCGTGGCGAACCCAGCACTGAATGGCGTGGCGAACGGCAACTTTGAGGGCCTCTCGAACGTTGATATCCAGCGCCGCACGGACCGTCGGATTGACCATGTAAAGTCTCCTTGGGTTAGAGCTTGTGCCGGCATCCTTGCCATCGCTCAGCTCGTCTTTCAGCAGCTCATCAACGCAGGAGAGGCCACTGGCGGCGGTTTGGAGGGCCTCGCCAAGTTTTCGCATAGCAGAGATAGACTCCGATTCCTTAATGGAATAAAAGGTGCCCATCTGCTCGGTTTCCTTCAGAGGTTGAGCTAAGATATGTTGAATGTCTTCCCAGGATGAAGGAGCAAAGGAGGAGATGTTGGGACCAATCTCGAGCCTCTGGGATGTTGCGAGAGATAGACGCATGTAATCATATGCCAGCTCCATCCGATTGGGGTCGCGGAACGAAACGCCCTCATTCTGTGGTCCCGTCATCATGAGACTGAACGTCTTTTGAGAGAGGGAGGAATTGGGCAGAGTCTGGTGAAAGGCGGCGCTGTGGCGGAGTAGAATGGCACTGCTCGATGGCTCGGCGGAGTTGAGGGCATTCCAAAGTGCATTGGCCATGGATGGGTGCATCTCCTTGCCCCTCGGTTTGTCACTGAGTCCTCGAACGGGACTGTCGGGGAAGGACTGTTGGGAATGTTGTGACTGTCCGTGATCGTTCAACATATCATCCAGCTGTGTGGATGTGAAGGTGACGGCGGTGGTCTTTCGCGCAGCGCTCTTGGACTTGGTAGCGCCAAAGTCATCGGTTTCGTCGCCATCGGTTGCTACCGGCTCCTCATTTACATTGGGATCCGGTGATTCGGCCTTGACCGCACGAACACCGGCATCTTCAGCAGTGGCTGTTGGCCAAACTTTCACCTTGCCGGCCGGGACAAAATGCGAATAGGTGGCAAACATCTCTTGGACGATGTCCACGTAGTTATGCTCTTCGGTCGTCCCGTCAATAAGCTCAACCACGACCTTGGGCGTCGAGGATGCCGCACCTGCTGCGCTGCTCTTGATGATGCCCACCTTGGTCGCATTCTTACTACGTCCCGATGACCGAAGAAGGTCAGCGCCACAGAGCCACGACAAGTCGTCAGATCCACGCTGGAAAAGGCGCACATTGCCATGCTCCAGAGGGATGTCTTTCTCGTATTCCTGGTCGTTGTAAGCAACATCGAACAAGGTTGGTTTGCCAGACTCTGTCGATATCTGAACCCGAGCGACGCGGCCCCGGTACCAGGCGCCATTGATCTTGCCATTCTGGTAGTAGCAGTCGACCAAATCGCCAACGAAGAGCTCGCTGGGGTTGGAATCGAAGACGGCGGTGTTCGACCCATCAGGATAGACTGCTGCTTCTACGCGTTCGATGCTTTGGGAAGAGTCCACGGCCTGAGACTTCCTCCTCGAGCGGCCCTGAGATGCTGTCGCCGTAGGAGCAGCACCAGCTCCATTGCTGTCGACCAGCATCTCGACGTCATCGGCAGGGTATACGTGCCGTGCAATGCTGTCATCGTCGAATCGAACGTTGACCTCATACTTGTTGTTGCCGGCAGATATCTCCTCAGCAGTTCCGCAAAACCTGGTGGGTCAGAGTGGTGAATGAGTGAGAATACTGTATGAGATGTGATCGAAATGCAATATGGACACAGGGGGGTAAGTATGCTCCCAATACCAACTCACCGCTGCGTCTCGATGACCCCAAAGAAATTTGCTGCGCTCTCGAACTCGACACAGAAACGGTCGCCGACCGACGGTTGGGGCGGCAGCTTTGACGCATTCTCCTCGGCCTTTCTGCTGGATTTCTTGGCTGCCGGTGGTTCGGTCCCGGTGCTGGCTACGGCTGCGGCATTCGAGGCCTCTGGTGAAGCAGCGGCACGAGGAGCAGCTTTGGATGCGGCCTTGTCATCGTCGTTGGCAGGTGCCTTTGCCGCCGCCTGAGGGCGCTCCTGCCTCTCGGTCATGGAGGCAACGATCACACTGGAAATGCTTGCTCTGGGCACCGTCTTGTCGATGTCGGCAGTATCCACGATCTTGCCACTCCTGGGTGTAAATGCTGCCGAGGCAGGGATGTGAGGGGGCTTTGCTGCCCCTATCGAGATGGAAGTGTTGGTACTTTTCGTCGTACCAGCAGCAGCCCGAACGGGAGCCGCAGCGGCAGAGTCGGTGATGGGAACCTCCTCACCTCTCTTGGCAGCAGCAGTGATAGGCCGAGCACTGTTGGCATCGGTGGCCAAATCCGCAACCAAGGCAGGAGCCGGAGCCGAAGGCGGGCTGGCCCCGGCCCGGGGGGCGTCGCGCTTGTCGTACCGGACCAACCGAAAGACGTGGGCGGACCGTGATTGGTTGTTCCTGCGGCCGCCCGTCGTCGAGGCGTTGTAGGCGTCGAAGACAATGCAGTCGCCGACGTTGAGCGTAAATTCAGCGCCTTTCCTGTACAGCTCGTATCGGGGAGGGCCGTAGTGGCTGACGCCGACAAAGATGCCGCTGCCCTGGGGATTGAACACCGTGGCCTTGACGTGAGGGCGGTGGCGCCGCCGGTTGCTGGGCTGGTGGTGGCTTGTGCCGGAGACCACCACCACTCCCTCGACGGAGACGTCCTTGACACGGACCTGGCGGCGGCTGACGCCGTCGGCGTCGTTCCCGATGCCCAGGTCGATCTTGTTGGATATCTGGCTGGGACCGGCGCCCGTCCGGCCGAGGACGGCCTTGGGCTGGAGGGGGTGGAGATGGGCGGTGCGATCCCGCGCCTGGGGCGTCAGGTCGACGTCGGCGCGGGAGGGCACCTCGGCGACCTTGTCGATGCGGACGAGGGCGAGGCCGTGCGTGTCGCTGGTCGCTGCTGGCAGGGGCTGGGGCGGTGCCTGGTGGGCTGGCCGCGACGGCACAGCTGCCGGATTGGATGCGGTTGGACTCGCTGGAGCAGCGGCAGTCGATGCGGATGCCCTGGCGCCGGAATCGGCGTTGCCCCCCACTACCACCACCACATCGGGGTCATTGGCGGCAGCGGCAGCGGCGGAGGCGGCCGATCTGGCTCCTGCTGCTGCACCATTGGTCTTCGACTTGACCCCGCCCCTCTTCCTCTTGCCGGTGGCGGCAGAGGCGGCTGCCGCCACCTCCACGATGTCGTCGTCGTCGTCGTCGTCTCGGCTGGCGGCCATGTCAATCACCTCGCTCCGTCCGGCACCAGCACCAGCACCAGCACCAGCACCAGCACCAGCATCGCTCAGGCCCCCCGTCCTCGTCTTCTTGCTCCGCCGCCGGGCCTGCTGCTTGGCCACGGTGGAGTCCTCCGACCCGTTGATCCGGTTCTCGTTGCCGTCGTCGTCGTCAACGATCACGGCAAATCCGTCGTCGTCATCGTCTTTATTAATATTCGATGCTCCGTTCTTCCTCTTCGTGCCGCCGTTGCCGTTGCCGCCGGACTTGGAGGCCGCCGATTGGGCGCCACCCTCGTCGGATGAGTCCATGGACAGGTCGATGGGCGGCCCCGGCGCTGCCCTCCTGGACGGGGACGATGACGATGAGGGGAGCGGCGACTTGGCCGGAGAAGAAGACGACGAGGACGACTTGTGCCGCTTCCTCCTCCGGCTGCTCTTGGACGGGGACGCCCCGCGGTCGCGGTGGTGGTGCCGGTGGAGGCCCTGCCGGGCCCGCTCGATGGCCGCCCGGGCCGGGTTGAGGGCGGCGGCTTGTTGGGACGCCGGGGAGGCCGAAGGGGAGGCCGACGCCGACGCCGCCGGCTCCGGCTGGTTCCGCTTTGGCGGCGTCTCCTGTCCCATCATCCGGCGGGCCGCCC
>Ga0115008_10005031_pt1 | contig 10970 bp, 13 predicted proteins | sample FraStrMetagenome_FD_87164 | JGI IMG/M metagenome (GOLD analysis project Ga0115008, IMG submission 87164) | Marine eukaryotic phytoplankton communities from Arctic Ocean - Fram Strait ARC3M Metagenome | ecosystem: Environmental > Aquatic > Marine > Oceanic | place: Fram Strait | collected...
AACAATATGGATTAGAGGATTTACGCAATATGTTACCACATCTAAAAGATGTAAAACGTATTGATTTTAAAGGTGGTGAGCCTATGATGGCAAAGCATCACAATCAATTCCTACAATGGCTTATTGAAGAAGATATGACTGACATTGAATTATTTTACACAACAAATGGAACAGTACAAAATCCTAAAATATTAAACTTGCTAAAACAGTTCAAACGTGTTAGTATATGTTTTAGTATAGAAGGTACAGGAGAGTTATATAGATACATTAGAGGCGGCAAATACGAATTAGAAGACTTTGAGTTTACACTATCAGAATATGATAAATTGCCAAACGTACAAATCATGTTTAATGTTACATTACAAAATTATAATGTATTTAACTTGCCAGACCTTCATTTCTTCTTACACGAAATGGAAGATAAATACGAAAGAGTAAGTGCTAACAGTAGTTTCACTACTATCTGTAATAAACCAGCATATTTAAGTCCAATGAACTTGCCAGATGATTTACGAGATAAAGCAATTAAAAATTTATCTTTGTTTGAAGATTTTGATAAGTTAGTTGAAAGTATGAAGGCTAGAACATTTAATCCTGAACTATGGGATACATTTATTAACTTCACAAATGACTTAGATAAAATGCGAGGAGATAGTGTAGCAAAAGCTGTACCGCAACTAAAGGAATATTTTGAATGAGAAAACTTGTAGGTATTGAAGATAATCACGCACCTAAAGATGAGTTACTCCGAGTAGAATGGAACCTAGGAAAACGTTGTAATTACAACTGTAGTTACTGTGGTAACGAACTACACAATAAAACAAGCGAACATATGCCTTGGGAAGTTTACACTAATACAATAGATAAAATTGTAGAAGCAGCAATGGGCAAAAAAATTAAAATTAGTTTCACAGGAGGTGAACCATTTGTACATCCAAAATTTATTGATATGTTAAAGTATGCTAAAGAAAATGGTGTATACAGATGCAGTGTTACAACGAACGGAAGTCCGCCACCTAAGATATATAAAAAAGCATTACCATACTTACATTATGTTGTAATCAGTTATCATTTTGAATTTGCATATCATGAGAAAGTTATTAATAACATTACAGGTATGTGGAAAGATATACAAGAATACAGAGCTAAAGATGATTACAAAGGCATGCATGTTCATATTATGGCTTTACCAGGACACTTGCCACAATGGAAAGAAATCATAGACGAATTAAAAGAATGTGGAGTTGAGTATACTATAAGAAAAATTAGACCACGTGTTAACTTAGATCGTTCAGGTTGGAATAAACCATATGCTGACGGCATGCTAGGACAACATCCTAAACACGAAGAAACAGAAAAGTTTGCTGGTCAGTATTACAGTAATGAAGAAGAAGATTGGTTGAAAATAAATGCCTGATAATCGCTACCAACAAAACATACGATCCAGAAAAGAAAAAGTTAAAGAATGGATGGCTCAACCTGATAATAATTTTTGTGCATTGCCGTTTATTCATATGGCAATCGAAGCAGATGGACAAGTAAGACCTTGTTGTCAAGGAGACCCGTTTGATAATATTAATGTTACAGGAAGTACAATAGAACAAGTATATAATCACCCCGAAAGACAAGAATTTGTACAAGCATTTAAAGACAACAAACAGCATCCAAAATGTAATGTATGTTGGAATAAACCATACAGTATACGTAGCAGATATTCATCAAATGACATGTCTATAAAATTTACTGAATCAGTAATGCAAGGCAATACTCCAGAAGCATCGTTACAATGGTTAGAAATTAAACCTGGAAACAGATGTAATTTAAAATGTAGAATATGTGGAATACACAATAGCAGTACATGGACAAAAGATCATCATATTCTAAAAGAAAATAAAAATGTAAAATTTAAAGATTCATTTGCATTTAAATATACACAAAAATGTAATTGGGTCGACGACCCTGCCTTCTGGAATGATATAAATCAGTTAGAAGAAGTAAAAGATTTACACTTTATGGGTGGCGAACCTTTTATGGTATTAGAACATTTTCAGTTACTTGAAAAATTAGTAGCTAGTCGAGATTGTAGTGACATTACTATTAGATACAATACGAATGGTACATATTTTCCAACAGACAAACAATGGAAATTATATGAGAATTTTAAACAAGTAAAATTCCAAGTAAGTATTGATGATGTTGGTCCAAGATTTGAATACGCTCGTAAAGAAGCAAAGTGGGATCCAGTAAAAGAAAATTTAAGAAAGTTTAGAGAGAGAAAAACTCTAGACAACCCAACACAAGAATTTACTGTAGCAGCAAATCTAGATCCAACAGTAAGTATGTTTAATATATTTTACTTAGATATTATTGAAGAAGAATTTAGTAAAATAGGATGGCCATTAGCAAGTCATGCAGATCATTTTGTGTTCCATGGTCCAAATAGTATAAAAAACTTGCCAGATGAGTATAAACATATGATAACTGAAAAATACAAAGACACTAAAAGTAGCTGGATACCAATGGCAATAAATTATATGTGGACAGAACAACATAATCCAGAACAATGGATGCTGTTTGTAAAAATGACTAAAAGCACAGACGCAGTAAGAAATGAAAGTTTTAAAGATGTGTATCCTGAATTTTATAATCTTATAAAAAGTGAATATGATAGGTATGAAACAATAGATGAATAATTTTAAAAATATAATAACACATTACAGTGATGGCACAAGTGAAGAAGATAATGTAAATAATGTAATGGCACGTGATGAGAATGATTTCCGTGGTTGGGAATGTTGGGCAGGCGTACAAAATATTACAATAAGCAATACAGGTGATGTATATAGAGCAATATGCAAAGTAGGAGGCAAACTTGGAAACATATATGATGGATTTGAAATGCCACTTGAAACAATTATTTGTAACAAGCCTAGATGTATATGTGCTGCTGATGTGCAACTATCAAAAGCACAACCAGAACACGTTACTAAATTAAGAGTAGGGAAAGATTGGATGGACGATGTATATAGTTCGGGTATAAAAGATGAGTAAACAAAGTAATTATGAAAAGTTCTATGAGAACGCTATAGGAAAAATTGGCAAACTGCCAGTAGATAAAGAATCATTTTGTCCACTGCCATTTGTGCATGTAAGTACCATGCCGCACGGTGAAGTTAAATTATGTTGTAGAGCACAACCGCCAAAGAATGGAAAAAATCCAAACGTTAAGGATGAAGATTTTAATCTTAAAGATTACTGGCATAGTGAGTATATGAATGATATAAGAGATTCATTAATCACAGGCGAAAAACATCATCAGTGTAAAAATTGTTGGAAGATGGAAGATAATAACATTGTTAGTTTACGTATGAATAGATTAACAGATTTAATGGAAACTCCATCAACTAGAAATGCAGTTGAAAAATATTTAGTAGACAGAGAAGTAGATTTTAAAATTCCACTAATAGAACTTAAACTAAGCAACGTATGTAATTTTAAATGTCGTATGTGTTGGCCAAAAGACAGTTCAAAGTGGATGCAAGATTGGGATAAAGTAAAACAATTCTATAATAAAAATGACAGAGAATATGTAGATGAAATTGTAGACAGTAATGATCTACGTAAATCTAGAGTAATGAACTTGTACGAAAAAGATGAACATTTTGTTCCACAATTATTAGAAGTGATGGAAAGTGTAGAAGAGATTGAATTTGCAGGCGGCGAGCCACTTATGGATCCTATTCATTATCGTGTATTAGACAGTATTCCACATCCAGAAAATGTTACATTAAAATACAGTACAAACCTAAGTATTATGAAAATGGGTAAACACCATGTAATTGACTTATGGAAAAAATTTAAAAGTATTAAACTTACTATTAGTATAGATGGACACAAAGAGCTTAATGCAAAAATCAGACGTGGATCGGATTGGGAACTGTTAAAAAGCAATATTAACTTAGTTAAAAAAGAATTAACTAATATTGATGTTATCAAAGGAACTACATGTATTAGTGGAATGAACGCAAAAGAACTAGGCGAAACAGCAGAAGCTATTGTGTTTGAACTAGGAATACATTGGCATACGAGCCGTGTACAATGGCCGGATTTCTTACATGCTAACGTATTACGCCCAACGGAGCTTCAAAGTGGAATAGACGGCTTAAAACGGGTATTTGATAGCTTAAACCAGCCAGAAAGACGTATGGTAGGTAGACGCTTTATGTTTGAAACACATTTAAATGGTGCTATACATTGGTTACAATCTTGTATTGATAATAACAAACACGAGCAAAACTATGAATCGTTCTGTAAGTTTAACCACACAATTACGGATATAGACAATGACTAAACTAGCAGTATTTGGTAATAGCTTTGCGACACAAGTTGCTGAACCTGCGAAAAGGGTTTGGAATATGATGCCAAGTCGTGAAGAAAAAATAGCATTTAAAAAAGCATGGTATAGAGAAATGCCTAGTTGGTTTAGTATGCTTAAAAATGAATATGATGTAGTACATACATATGGTTACGGTAATACAGGTTTAGACTGGAGTTACTTACAGTTTAGAAGATATCAACATGAATATGATGCTGTGATATTTATAACAACTCGAGCATGGACTCATTCACATATACAGTATGGCAATGATGCAACTGATAAACGAGGCGAAGCTTCTATACATGACATGGATATGGTAAACGCTGGATTTATGTTAGATGAACGACCAATTAATTGTAATAAAAAATTTGCTGAAAAAATACACAGAAATAAAATAAAACCATCTGGTTGGGAAATGCCTGAATACAATCAAGACGTATTAGATTTAATGTCAGCATATATTGAATATGGTACACACGTTGTACCAAAATTTCCAGATAGAGATTTGTTACAATGGGCATCAATGATTGATAGTATACAAAGAATTAGACCAGATGTTAAAATGATAAACACTAGTCCAGAAGAATACAACGATCTTGGAATTAATATACCAATTGGAAAAATACAAACTTTGCACAGAATGGAAAATGATATTCTGTTAGGCAAGGATGCAGAATATAAATTTAGAAGAGACAGAGGTTTACCACTAGATGATGATGGAAAACTTATTGGTGGATTAGATGAGGCATTACAAGAAATGCCTATATTAAATTTATATAGTGATGCTAGAGTAGGACATTTATCTACAGAAGCACACAAAATGATATATGCTGAAATGAAAGAATTAATGGCATCTGATAATACTTGGTTAGAGTTTGATTTAGATGCTATGGTTAATAAACTTATAGAAATGAAATTAGATAAAAAAAGATACTTTGTTGTGGAACATAAAGACATCACAGCATGGGCTAAATATAATAACTTACTTGACAATGAGAGAACAGATGGAAGATAAAGATTTAAAATGGAGTGAATATGATTTCACTAAAACACCATACGATAAACTGGTACGTGTCGGACAGAGAAATATGTTGTACAGAGACATGTTTACTGTTAGTTGGTTAATAGGAAGATTTTGTAATTACAATTGTAGCTATTGCTGGCCTTATGCTAGAAGTAGTAGAAAAGATCATAGACCAACCGAGCTTAATTTAAAAACAATTGATGAGATTAAACGTCAAGCACGTGAAAGAGGATTCAATAGTTTTCACTTTAGTTTAAGTGGAGGAGAGCCTACATTCCATCCTGGTTATTTAGATATGTTAAAACATTTAAGTGATGATGCACATAATACAAATTATACAAGTGTACACATGACTTCAAATTGTAGTCGTAACATGAAATGGTTTCAAACATATTGTGACTATGCTAGCAAGTTTCATAGAGCAAGTATAACTGCAAGTCTACACGTTGAACATGTAAACACACCTGAGAAGATGCAAGACCTTGCAGACAAACTAATACTATGTCAAGAACATGATGTACAGGTAACAATTAATATGGTAATGGTACCAGCATTATTTGACGAATATTATGATAACGCATTGTTCTTTCACGAGCAAGGAATTAACGTAACATTAAAACCTCAGTCAGATCCAACAGCAAGTAGAATTGTTGATGGGTACACAGAAGAGATGAAGGCAAAACTACACAACGGTATGCCGCAACGTAGTTATACTGAAGCTAAAGCACAACAAAAGCAATTAGTAACAAGACCCAAGCCTACATTTAAAATTGACCCTGATGATCATTTCCGTAAACAGACAGCGAAAGTTCCGTGGAACATGCAAGTAGAATTTAGAGATGATGAAGGTAACCCATGGTACATGGACCAGGCAGAAAGATTTAATGCATTTAATTTTAATCAATTTGAAGGTTGGGAATGTAGTAGTGGATATCGTAGTATAATTATACGTGAACCAGATGGATCAGTTAAAAGGTCTTACTCATGTCATGATCAACCTTTAGGTAATATTGAAACTGGATTTAAATTGTTTGATGGTCCAAAGGTATGTACTACAAAATCTTGTGTATCAAGTGCTGATAGTAAAATACCAAAACGAGCACCAGGAACAGCTATGCCCCTTTGGCCCGGTGATGATACTTTCTTTGAAGATTAATTATTTGATATTAGCCCAATGCTTTTTAGCATTTCCTGTATGATGAGCCCAACGTATAAACAACCCTACTTCTCGACCGTTAGCCTCAATTTCCCAAGGTAGATCCCAATAGTCGGTTGTCTCTGGAACAAGTGTATCTTTCCATTTATAAAATTTAGTTTGAATAGCAGTGTCGCTCATTTCGTTACGAGCATATTGCTTAACATGTACCATTTCGTGTGCTACAGTTTCAAGCATTCTTCGCAACCCGACAGTATGATCAATTTCTAATTCATACTCTCTAGCTGATTCACGTAAACAATATCCATCAGCATCTTGTCCTAGCTTTTTAAGTTTTACAACTATTTCAAGAGTTTTCATTCGTGGCATTAATTTCTTTATGCAAAACTCAACCATAGAACGTGCATACTCTTGTTTGGCTTTTGTGCCACCTGTAATTTCAATGTCGTTCATGTTACTAACCTTATTGTCCCAAATAATCTTTTTTCAGTAATTCTAACTGTTCTATTGCATTTGGGTACTTCTGTAACAAATCTACATCTTCGCTTTGAATCTTATTAGCGATATCATTAAATGCTTCGTAGAAATCAACAGTGCTACGGTACAAATTTGAACAATCTGCATATGCATCAGCATCTACAAAATTCCAGTTAATGCTACCATCTGCTTCTTTGTTCTCATCTAATTCAATTGCTGATCTCATTGTTGACTCTAATATTGCATTAATCATAATATATACCTTCTTTGTTAACTTATACATATATTATAGCAAGAACTCTTGGTAATGTCAACCTTTTTCTTCAACAAAAAACCCTTGTAAAACAAGGGCTTGTAAATTAACTACATATTTATTTAGCTGATTATTTAGATTAAGTCGTGTTTTAGACAATATATCCATGCTCTAGCGTCTTTTGCTGTGTATCCTTGTTTACGCATTAGTCTGTAAATTCCAGGATAACATCTCATTGCTATTGAGGTATATTTGGATCTGAATGTATTTCATTTATAATACGTTGATCAACACCCTGTAATTGTAGTGCTTTTCGTTTGGGAGGTAAACTATCTCGCCTAATATTATCAAATGTAAATTCTTGTACTTCGGTTATTAACCCATTCTTTTGTTCTGTTTCTTTAAACTCTCCAGTTGCTGGTTGTCCATTTTCTGCTTTTTCTCCCATATCTTGCATCTTACGTGCATTGTCTTTTGAATATGGCATTGTATAGTATTGCGGTCTAGGTTCACCAGTGTGTCTAACTAAAAAGTAAATATGTGGCTTCTGAACTTCTGCCCATAGTACTTCTACTTCACCTTTTGGTAGAGTATTAATTGGAGTTCCTTGCAATGCATAAATTGAGTAACCAGTATATAAACTACTTACTAATACCAACGGAATTAACAAAAATACAAGAATTCTATTTTTATTAGTCTGTATAATAGCATACGTTGTAAGTACTGCTAAACAAAAAAGTAAAAGTGTGGCTATATAAATCATTATTGAACTGCTCCGTTTGATGGCACTATGTCTCTGAAGTGCTGAAATATTTCGGTGACTCTACCATTGCTATCTACATTAAAAGCCGGCAATCTTTGTACTTCTCTAAAAGAAAGTAAGTTTCCAGATATACTATAAACTTGTTTAAATGGATTTACTTTCATTACAGTAACAGTATAAGGAATTGTATCATCTTTCTTCATATACGCATGCACTGACACATAATAGTTGCCTGGAACAATGCCTCTTATTGTAGTCATTTCTCTGTTTGATTTTAAGGTACGTGTTACTCCATCTATAAGAACTATATCATTTGTCGTACCTAAGTCATCTCTGTCTAAGTGTAATGGAGTTAATTCCCTATTTGCAAATCCTACAGGTTTGTCATCATCACGTTGTACCCATAGGTCAACATCGTCTACTGATTCTTGTTCCCATTCAAGTATAATAATAAACTCTGCCTTAACAGGAATATCTGCTTTTTTAGTAATAGGATTAATTAGTAGGAAAGCGATAACAAACAACATTACAAATCCAATTAGAACATTGAAAAGTAAATCGTTAAACGCTAGGTTGGAAGTGCTTCTTCTGTTAGGCATTATATTGTTGTTCTTGTACCATTACTTGTACTTTTACAAATAAACTTGCAATCAGTCCACATAATGTTGTTAGTAGAGCGGTGCTCATGCCCGCAGCCATGTCAATAATAACTTGCCTCATACTTTCAATATCACCTGGATCAATTTGTGAAAAGCTACTGCCTAGCATAAGCATGAAACCTATAACAGTTCCTACCATACCAACAGTCATACAAGATTCACCAATAAACCATGCCATGTCGTTGTCGTTAATTGTTTTATAACTTCTGTACCCAACTAATGCCGAGGCTATTATAAACATTGTTATAATAGCAAAGCTAAGTTTTGTTGCATCATTTTCTATTAAAAATTGTATTGCTCCGAAGTAAAAAGCTATACCTATGCCGATGGATTGCATCACTGCAACAAGCCACCAAATTAAGAATTTTTTATTCATGGAATACTTCCCTTTTATATTCTAGTATTTATCTACTGTAGAAGATAAACGTAAAAGCATTGCCTGTTCTGGTTCAAACAGTAAGTATACTTCAACGAATGTCATATCACATTCTTCTAGTTTAATTGCTTTGCTATTGTTAACAAAGATAGTTCTATTAGGTTGATATTTTATTACTATTTGCTTTGCGTCTTCAAGGGTTCCTGAAAATTTAAAAGATATTAAATTGCCTATATATTCTAAGCTATGTTTAAATTTTGATTTCATTATATAATATCTTTGTTAAAAAGTCGCTTTTAGTAAGTGCCTTTAGTCTTACGTAATCGTCTTTAATTAACAAGTTATTATATAACTCATTGTATAGCATATCATTGCTTGTTATATGTAACGAATTACATATGTATTTATAATAATCTATGCTGGTCGTTTTATTAGTAGAAAATAAAGTTTTTAAGTCAAATACAATATCTTCAATTGGTGATAATTTGTCGTCTTGTAGTTCTGGAACATTAATAAATTGTTCTGTAAACTTGTCTGTTCCTTCTTCTATTGCATATTCAAGACCTTGTTCTCTTGCCATAGTTATTAGTGCCGCTGGTTTATCTTTCATCCACTCTATTACTGTAGATACATTGTTTGGATCAATTTCTTCTGCAAGTATATTAGTTAAATGTTCTATAGAACTAGCTTCTGGTAAGTTGAACCAATTTTTAAATCTCCCAATTTTCTTACCATCCATAACAGCAATATTGCCATGCTGATATCTATGATTAGTATCAAATATTCTATATGCTTTTGGTTGATTAACAAAGTATATTTTTTGTTCAGTATCTAGTAAGTTACCTATTGATATGCTAGAAGGTAAACACCATTTAAAATCAGATTCTAGTATTGGTTCGTTTTCAATATCTTTAAAATCTTGTAGTGCATCTTTTATACGATCTAAATAATTTAGAGATCTATAAAAGTCTCTGAACTTATCGCTTATCTCAGGTAATCCACCAACTTCTTCTGTATAGTTAGCACATTGTCTAATATAATAATTATTATAAGTTAGTTCATCAATTGGTTTTGGAAATATGCCAGTATCTGGGGAATAGGTTAGTATATGTTGAAATATACTTGATTGCCCAACGTGGTCTTCAAAGTTTACATTCAGTAATAAATTATTTAGCATTAAGTGTTCTTGCAATTTCTATCATTGTAGCACTTAAATTAATTTCTGGGTCTGCTACTTGAGTATGTTTAATCATACCCTCTCTAATTGCTAGTACACAACTATCATACATAAAGTCGTCACTTGTATATAAATCTAAGTTCTTGTATAACCAAGTAAATATCTCATTATATTCGTCTGCTCTTGCACTTTTTACAATTAGTTTACGTGCATCTTGAATCTTGCCAGCTTTAAAAAACTCTACCATCTTAATACGCCACTCACTTGTACTACCGCCATCTTCTGGTAATAATAGTTTGTTATCTACAATAGTCATCTGTACTGTATTAATAGTTTTACGTAGATCAGGATAGTTAGCACGTACCATTGCATCTAATGTATCAATATCAAACTCTACTGCGTTGTCAGCAAGTATTTCACCTACTCTAACTGTAAAGTCTGTTTGATCTAGTTGCTCAATATGAAAGCCTTGACATCTACTATGTAGTGCAGGAATAATCATATTAGGATAGTTACATGTTAAAATAAAACGTACACTTGCATGATATTGTTCCATGACTCCACGCAATGCCGCTTGCCCTTCAGGACTGATATGATCTGCCTCATCAAGTAAGATAACTTTAAATTCACCCCAAGGCATAGTTTCACTAAATGCACTAATACGTTTACGAATCATTTCAACGCCGTTATCTCGGCTAGCATTAATG
>Ga0115008_10005032_pt1 | contig 10968 bp, 10 predicted proteins | sample FraStrMetagenome_FD_87164 | JGI IMG/M metagenome (GOLD analysis project Ga0115008, IMG submission 87164) | Marine eukaryotic phytoplankton communities from Arctic Ocean - Fram Strait ARC3M Metagenome | ecosystem: Environmental > Aquatic > Marine > Oceanic | place: Fram Strait | collected...
GTACCATGTCTTCATAGATAAAAAAATGACGTTTTCATTCAATTACAATAAATATGACCTAACTGAATCCTAATTTTTCGTAATTAATAAATGTGTATTACGACGATTAAATATAACCTGCTGTTGACTTAATAAATGCACTACTTCGATAGAGCTCCTTTCTGAAAAAGAAAAATGGACGAGCTCTGGGACAGAGTTCTCATACAAGTTTTTCCCAAAAAAATTGGGTGATCATTGACACCAGCTTGATTTCATTTTGAATGATGAATAGATTGACGAATTTTGATTTTTTGTAGCATCACCAAATGTGAACATAGCTTTAGAATTTGATTTCCATATGAGTATGAATCATCAACCTTGTCCATACGCACTTATTTAAACAACAAACAAATAGAGAGGAAGATGTTCTGTCCTTTTTGAATGATTTCGTTTCCGACAATGTAATATTCTATCGACAATTAATAAGTGATCATCTTTGCAAAAACTATTGCATGTTTATTTTTATTTTAAGGAGAACTTCTATTTTTAAAGTTGGAAATTTCTCGAATGATTGAGATCTCTGTATGTCCATTATTGTAAAAAAAATTATTTGAATCATGAAGAAAGTTTGATGCACTATGAGCATTAAACTCTAGGCAGTCATATATCATTGTAAGAGAAATGTTTTGCTACTTGCAATGTTGAAACATGCTATTAATAAGGAGAAAGACATGAAAATATGATTATACAACTTAGTGGAATTTGAGTTTGTTTCGATCAAATGAAGTGGATTATTTTCACAGATTGAATTTTGTAAATTGGTTGTACACAGACTGAGATACAGAGTAAACAATGCTTCAAGTAAGGTAAGAAGGTATTGGAAAAGAAAATATAATTTCGCTTAGAATTATTAAATTTGTTCACCAGTGAGATCTGCGGGCCTCTCTGTTCTGTTCAGGAGTAGCATGCATATGCCCTCCTTACAGTCCGTTTTAGTTTCCATTCCATTCGTCGATCAAAGAAGGTCACTAATTTCCTCCTTCCACCTTTTTCTGAGGTACATAATATTACTTACAATATGATAAAAATTGCGTGTCTGTTATTAGCCTCTACATCCAACACTTTTTCGATGCAGGTACAACTATCAAGATAAATAAGTATACTTAGAAGAGAGCATCTCCGGTAATCCAATTGTGGTGGATCATACCTCCAATGGCCAACATAGCAAGACGTCCGTTTTTAAGTTCTTGCAATTTACGGTTGTCCATTTCTTCTTCAGTCAAACCAACTCCCAGTCCCATAGGATCAAATCCCAAATCTCCTGGAACACGGTCGGGATCAGAAAACATGGTTTCCATGGTGACATTACCCTTGTTAGTCCACCATTCAATAACTCCAGCCCATCCAACAATTTGAAGCATGGCAGAAGCTCCAACAACTTGTGGGGCAAGGTTGGAGTCATCTACGTGGGCAAGTCCAGGAAGAGTAAGCCATTGTTGGGCAACAAATCCAAGACAGGCAAGCATGGAAGAACGTCCGTGCTTAATCTCAGCCTCACGAAGCCATTTCATATCAAAGTTATCAGAGAAACCGAATGGGTCGAATCCTACGTCACCAACCCATCCCTTAGTCTTGGAAGGTTCCTGAAGGAAAGGGACGGCTTTAGAGAAAGCATCAAGGCTTACTTTAGATCCAGTCTATATTGCAAAGAAAACCAAAAGATTGGATGTGAGCAAATTAAAAATTGGGTTGGTCGAACACCTGCCGTTAGATCAAATTTCACTACAACTACTAAGTTCAATATAATGAGCAAGGGAAGTGCCCCATTCAGATCTGCAGGACCTCACATTTTCAAATCTCAACCAGACAAAGGTTTTTTTGTCGTACCTGTGGGGAAGTAGGAGCGAAAGCAGCAGCAGAGCCAGCAACGGCAGCCATGGTGAGGGCAGTAAGCTTGACCATTTTTCTTGTTTTTTTTTGATTCGATTATAAATATACGAGGTATTACGTACAACCTGATGGAGTTGCAACACTCGCAGTTCTTAAAGAGTTCAAACGCTTTCAAGGCAATCTTCGTAGAATCATGTAGACACCAAGATATCAAATTGAAGATTGAGTATTCGTTTCATAGAAGATACAGTAAGTGAGGTTTATACTGGATGATGAGAAATACCTCTGGGTGTCGTTGAAGCCGTAGGATCGCGACGAAATGGAATGAGAAATACATCATCATAGGTTATGTTATGTTATAATATAGTTAGTACAAAACGCATGTAAGAATATATTAGAGGGACGTAATTAATAATTATTCATTCTTCAGATGCGTGTGTGAATTTGAAGATGTAAAAACGATCAAGTCGTGCCTTTTGTTTTGCAAGAAAGAAAAGAAGACACTATCCTTGTGTCACTTCATAAATTTCATAATAATTTTTATTCACAAAACCAAAATGTCTGAGAAAGTAACAGCTTTCCTGGGCTTTCTCTAGAACGACTTTCTCTCATGCAATAATTGATCGAAGTCGAAAATATTAAGTTGTATTGAAATATAGTGTCCTTTGACATAAATTATTGCAGTTACAATTTGTCTAGGAGTATTATTTAATTTAATTCCCAAATGGAGTAACATTTGGAGTAACATTTAATTCATTTCATTTTCCAATCAATCAAGTCCTTTCATGTGCCCAGTCAGGAAATGCCGCAGCTCTTCCAGTGGTAGCATTTAAACATGCTAGAACTACCGAGCACTCAGCTATGAGCAATGAATTCGGAAGTGCTTCAGAGAATTGAGTCTCAGTGAATCCTTTATTCAAGTAGAGTCTATGATGAAACGTAATGAGAGATTTGCCTCGTGACTGTAAATAATTCTCAATGACTACAGTATCACCAGTAGCAACATTGATCGCACTATTGTTTTCATGTGGATGATGTAGAACTAAATTATCAACTTTGGCAACAACAACTGCTATGCCTTCAGAAGTAAATTTTTGTAATTCTTTTGGTCCTCCATAATGGAGTGTGCGTGATCTTTCGAAATAACGAAGTGCTGAAAACAAACCGATGCCGTGCCTCGCATTTCCGTTTACGTCCACACCAATCATTTGCAATTCATCAGAAAATACGCGTATTGGCTCGCTAATGACCCTTCTTCCTTTAGGTTGTCTTTTGGTGTCAATACTTGCCGCATTTTCGTCAAAGTTACATGCAGAAACAAAAAGATCAGGGGAGACACTTTTATAATCTCCATCAGTATTGAAAAGTGTCGCATATGTAGTAGCTGAATTGATTATTTCTCCATCACTTGCACGGGTACATTTTTGTTCACATACAATTCGTATCCCAGTTCCAACACTATCCACTTCATCGCTAATATTGATCACTTCTTTGAAACAATTTTCAACACGGAGTATATCTCCCAGCTCTGCAGCTCTTGTAAACTTCATATTTTCGATCTTTTCCACTACGACAAAATCTTGACCAGGTGATTTTTTTAAAATTAGATTTTCCTCCAGTGCTCTTTGATATAAGGTCACATAGTTTGCATTGTATACAATCCCAAAAGCATCTGTGCTCTCTAGAAATATTTCACTACAAGATTCCCCTTGAGCATTTAGGCTGATGGATCTCAATGGATGGGCTTCTAAATATTTATTGAATTGCGATGCATGTTTTGCAAACCTATCTCCTTGAGTAACTGAGAGCTGATGTAATCGACTAATGAGGACAAATGATGAACAGATACCCAAACAATAAGGAAACAACATAAAAAACAGAAGTTTCTTTCTCATTGTTGTGTCGTTATTTCCTCCTAAAGTCTCATGTAACAGTATTTATAATTCTCTTTGGGCATGTCAAAGACGTCTTCATTTACTAAAGCCGAGGACACCATCAATTATCTTGTGAAACGTAGTATCTCCTCAACATGCGAGAATAATTATGCGTGGAAAAAAATAAAATCCTTGCATGATGGTATCCGTTTCAATTTCATTGAAAAAGTTTGTTGTCATTATCACTTTCAACCATACCATTTCTCTCATAATCCTTCTTTCTTTTCTTAAAAATAGCAGCATCTTAGAAGAGAATCAATGACATTTTATTGTAACGCTTCTTTTAAATTGTTAGGGTTTTCAAGGTTTTCTTACGAAACTAGGCAAAGGATAAATTAAAGTTTTGCTAGAACCATTGGGTACTAAATCATGATTTTGTAATGATGCATACTAATTTATTATAAAATCTTTCATAACATATAGGATTACGATGCTGTAGACTAAAATTGAGCCTTTCTAGCCCTTGCCATCGAGCTCATTCAAAAGTAGAAGAAGATATCGTTGGTAATTTTAATTTTCAGCCATTGATGTACTTAACCATTCAATGATCACTAACCCAACGATGGAGTGCATACCTGAGTTTAAGCACTTAATCTTCTTTTTTTGTTTTTGTTTTTGTTTTTGTTTTTGCACTTCTTCGTTCCTTTTTGTTTAGACTGCTTCTTGGAATCTCCTCTACTATCTCTATAACTTCTTCAACTACTATTTCGTCCCCGATAATCCTTTGTATAACTTTCCCAATAACAAACACAGCCAATACAGCCATGAAGATCAGGCAGATTCTGACCACGTTGAACAAAATGATGGCGTTTAAACTCGTTCCTTGCTGTTGATCACGAAAAGCATCTGCCACATTTTCAAAAAACGAACTTCTAGATAAGCTGACAATAAAGGAGGTAAGCTTTCCTAATATTGTTGTTTGTTGCCAATGTTGATGCCGTAAAATAGACTCTTGTCGTGCTGCCTCTGTGGCTTCAGCACGTGCTATAGACGCTAGATAATCTGTAAACTCTTCCCCAGAACTCATAAAGATATTGATGCTATCAAGTTTAATCTTCTTGAAAGATCCTCTTTTAAACGATTTGTATGCTAAAGAGCAAAATTTTTTGTGTTTATCTCGCCAGAGAAGTGGACTCTGTTGCACCTATAGATTTATTTCTTTAGACTTCTTATGCTCAGCTATTTGTATAATTTTATGTAGATGAGATTAATTAGTTAGATCCAAAGAAATTCTCTTTTGAATATTTCTTAAATATTTTTATCGGGTTTGTTTTGCGAAGATTCGTAGGTTGAATCTTCACAAACGAAAAAATTGCATAATATTTCTTGTTTTCAAAACACAGCAGGTGAATGTTGGAGGTATAAATATTGAGTGAAAGAATCTTGAGTAGACAGATCACATCAAAAGATCAGATTCCTTCGCGAAAATATGGAGATCAAATTTGCCTTATGTATAAAATGAAAAAATCGTAATTCCTGCCTCCATACAGTATAAACTAGAAGTATTTATCCGATAGGAAAGGGTTTTATATTATATCTATCTTTTGAACTGAAGATGTCATATAAAAGTATATAGAATCGTAGGGCGATGTTTGGGGGGTGAATAAGGTTCATACAGATCCTCCCTCCTTGAGATTTTTGATTTGAATAGAAGAAGGAGCTATTTGTGGCAAGGAAAGAAAATCCACATAAGGACAAAATGCTCAAAGTTCTTTCACCGTCCATCGCAGACCATTGCTATTGATTGCATAGATAGCGTCAACCTGCTTTAAACATACATATGGCAATTTTACCAATGTAAAAGAAAAAAAAAGTCTTTGCTTCATGAGTGACATAAGCTTTGAAGTCGCTTCCCACAATAACATGCCAAGTTGGTCCATATTTTGTATCAAAAAAACGTTTAATATGATTGGCCTGTTTCTTTTCTTCTACATGCACCTCGATAGCTGTAGAAGCAATCGAAATTGCATCTTTTTTCATTTCTCCATGCTCATCCATATCGCATATTTGCTTATTCATTCCAGTCCCATGGGAGTTCATGTCTATAGTTGAGTCTCTCATATTTTACCCAGTGCAGGTTTTGAATTGAAAGGTAAGATTGACAATACTGAAATAGATAAATTTATTACAATGTCACTATGAAAGGTTGAAATGAAACATTTTAAAATTTCGAAATATTGAAATGGGATTTACTTACTAAACCTTCCATGACAATTAGAATAAGTGTCATTTACTTTTTTAACTTTATGATGAGTAATCTGTTAAGAGAAAAACTATTGGATGATAGTATGAACCAATCTTCGATCGATCTTGTTGAGAATATCGCACAAGAGAATATGAAGTCTTTATACGAATTAGCAGATTACAGAGAGAAAAATAATTTTCTAAATTCGCAACTTCAAAAGGCAAAAGATTCATTGAACACAATAACAATCCATTATGAAGCAAACATTGATAAAAGAGATAAAATAATACAAAAACTAAGATCTGAACTGGAGAGAACGAAGTCTGAAGTAAGTCACGATATTAACGTTGCAAAAGCTGAGTCAAAACTTCAGATCCAGCAGATGAAGGATAACCATTTTATGTTAGAAACTGAATTACGTGAAGACTTAGAAATTGCTCAAGTGGAATTGAAAGAATTGATTCATTTTAGAGATATGAAAATCAAAGCAAAAGAAAAAATGGCAGAGCTAGAACAAATGGTAAAATTATTAGAAGAAAAATGTACGCGAGAAAAAAATGAGCAAGAACAGCGCGGGCTCTTTGAATTGTCGAAAATAAACAAATCTTGTGAATCGAGAATCTTCGAGATTGAGAAACGTGCTCGATCAAAGGCTCGAAATGATTTTGGCATTATGGTTACTAAAATTATTCAAGATAATAAACATCTCTCGAATGAGCTTCAATCGCAATTATCGATTGTTTCAAGTCTTCAAAAAGAAAAATGTGAAGCTCACAAAAATATAAAACAAGCACATATAGAAATAAATATTCAAAAAGATAAGGAAGGAGAATATGCAAACCAATTACATGAGTTATTGAAGGAAAAAAAGTACCTACTTGCTCGAATAGAAAAGTTAGAGCAAGAAACAGAGCGAAGAAAAAGAGAGTATTTTAAGCAGAACGAAGAAAGTAGTGCACAGATGGCAGACACGACTCAAAAATGGAAACATGATCAATATCACTTAAAAAGTATTTTGGACCGTAAAGATAGAGAGCTGAAGCAAATGAAGCAACTGGTCAAAAAAGTCATAGATCAAAGAAGTGATGTAGAAGAATTTCTAAGTGAATCATTGATACATATTACAGATAAAATTGAAAAAAAGAGAAAAAGTAACAATACGAAAAACGATATTAATAATGATACTAAGGTAACGATATACCGTTTATTCACATTTTAAAAATTGCTTTCGCATTCAACTAATGGCATCTCACTTCATTTCTTTATCGTCTTTTTTTAAATTAAATTGAAAAGGAGTATGAACATAAAAAGGTGAACAGTCATGAAAAGAAGAGATTTATTCTTTCTGACCTTCCTTTAGATGCCCAGGAACACATATTGCAATTACTGCTGACTAAAGTAAATCGTAACGAAGATATTGGAGTGTCAAAACTATCATCAAACTAATTTACTGTCGGCTGTAGTACTATGATCAAAGGAATCCAGTTTCTGGCAAAAAGCATAAAGAACTGAATTCTGCTCAATAGTAGTCCTTTTCTCCAGAAAGCGACCTCGTTCTCTCCTTCTCTTGGACATCATCAAGGTTAATTCCCCATCCCATTGCGAAAAGTTTCTTCCTTAGATCTCTCTCCACCCGATGATTCCATCTTTTATTGGGATTATCTTTGCGTTCCATGCAGTCCACTTTACAAGCAGCATCAAGAAGAAGAGATATTAATGGAGAACAATTATCAATACTCTGCTTGGAGGATGTTTCACAGATACGATCAAATATTTTATTAATATGTTCAGCTCCAAACCTTTTTTCTTTGATAAGTTCTACAACCTGCTCCTCTGTATTGAGCATTTCAGTGGAATCATCTATTCTAACGTTGATTAATAGCTCATCAAGCCAACGATCTACGTTTTCGATGTTTTTCTTCCTTCTTGCTTTGGCTGCTGCGTCAAGTTCTTTCCTTAAAGATTCAGCTTCCTCTCGTAATTCCTTTGCTTGTCTCAACATCAATTTTGCATCTTTTGGTTCAAGCAAATTCTCGCCTGATTTTCCCTCAAAAATACACATGCCAGTCCTATAGAATTCTTGAGGTTTAAAATTGGAAGACTGAGAGAGAAATGCCTCGCTATTCTGAATAGCAAGGAGGACTAAATTCACATGAAAAGCTGTTCGAAATTGTTCGACAATATTCTTCATTGTAAGAAGCCTTGTAGTTTGAAGAAATTTTATGATAATTACAGATTGATTCTGGTAATGGTACTTGACCGAAACTTGCTTTTTGAGGCCAAATGCTAAAGAATAATCTTAAAGTATAAAACAATTGAAACCTGCAAAAGAAAAGAACAATTTTAGCAATGTTGTACTGTTACTCAAAGAATTTAAACCAAAGCATGCGCAAGATGCTTGTTTCCCTGACTCAAGAAAATAATAAGATTGAGAATTTCAGCCGGTTAGCAGTGATTCAAAAAATTGGTTACGACTGTATCAAAAATTACTTACGGTCCAGCACTGCTAATAATCTACTGTTGGATTGCTTGAGGTGGAAAATATGACATTCTTCGTAAGTTGATCCTTCATAGAATCTTCACCAATACAACATGTATGATTTTTCGTCACAATTTCGTTTGAATAAAAAAAACCTTCATGCAATAAATAAGTTCAGTCTTTCAAGTTAAGTGAGTATTGAGTTTAATCATTTTAATTTAGTTTATGGATGAGGAGGTTTCCATTCTGAAAATTTTTGAGGCTTCAAAAAGTAGAGAATGCGGAATCTTAAAATTTCTTGCATTGACATACTTAATAATATCCTCTACCTCTACCACCCGAACTGCGACCTCTGCCTCTCCCTCCTCTACCGCCATATCCACGCCCTCCACGTCCACGACCTCCTCGTCCTCCTCGCCATCCACCTCTACGATCAAATCCACCACGCTTACGTCTAACTTTGGCTCTCAAGGCGTCAGGTACTTCTTGATCAGCCCCATCTAATAACTCTACCAGTTCTGTGGCCCTTTTAGAGTCTTGGTCAGTAAAGAATGTGATTGCATTTCCTTTTTTACCAGCACGGCCAGTCCTACCAATACGGTGCACATAATCTTCAATACCATTTGTTCCAGATGGCATATCATAGTTCACCACAACACCGACATCCTTTACATCTAATCCACGGGCTGCAACATCTGTTGCAATAAGCATACGTAGAGTTCCACTCTTAAATGCATTCATAACCTTAGTTCTTTCCCATTGGGCACGATCACCATGCAAACTGTCGACAGCAAAACCATCGTTCCACAACTTATTTGCGAGTTCATCACATGTTATTTTTTTACTTGTAAATACAATTACTTTTGGGTGCTCTTTTCCTCCATCTTTATTACTTGTTCCATCCACCAAATCTTTCAAGACTTCTTGAATTTTATCTGCCTTCTCAAATTCACTGATCATATGAATTGTCTGTGTGATATCTTTGTTTGCAACAAGGCTATCAACATCACCAACATTGATTTGTACAGCATTGTTCTTCAGAAAATCGTGGGCAAGTCTTTGGATCTCTTTCGGCCATGTGGCAGAGAAAAGCAAGGTTTGCCTTTCAAGAGACAAATTTCCGATGATACTGCGGATCTGTGGTTCGAAACCCATATCAAGCATTCTATCTGCTTCGTCCAATACTAGGTATTTAATTGATTGAAGATTAACTTTTCTCATTTCGATCAAATCATTAAGGCGCCCAGGTGTGGCAATTATAATATCAACTCCGCGAGATAAAGTGGAAATTTGAGGATACTTTGGTGCTCCACCATAAAGACACACGGAACGAAGACGTACATGGCGTGCAAACTTGTTGCTTTCTTCGGAAATTTGGACAGCTAATTCACGAGTTGGGGCGAGGATAAGCATGAACGGTACATGAGGAGAAGAAGGTGATTGTCTCGACCCTTTTTTACTTTCCGTATATTGATGTATAGAAGGGAGTAAAAATCCGCATGTTTTTCCTGAACCTGTTTTAGCGACAGAAATCACATCTTGACCCGTGATGGCTATGGACCATGCCTTTTTGATAAAGAAAGTAAGAAAATTTGAGAAGGTTCTTGCAAACATCTATAGAGTACATTTAATTTTGAAAATGATTCCAGAATAAAACTCACCTGAGCTTGAATGTGGGTGGGCTTTTCAAAGCCAGCACTGGTCAAAGATTTTTGTATAGGTTGGGCAAAAGGGGCATCTGAAAAGTTATAAAAAGGAGTGGGAATAACATAAAAATCAGATCCATGTTGCTTTACAGTAATGTTCTGTTCTTTCCTCCACTGATCAGGGTTAAGTTCTGAATTGCTTTTTTTAGCAGGTTCAGGATCTTCACTTTTCTTTTCTTCCACTAGATCCATGGATCTTGTTCTGACGCGTTTGGCATCCTCAAGTTCGTTGCCTTCACCCGACCATGAACGCATACGTTTATTTTCCTTTTCATGTTGTTTGTCCTCATCTGTAACTAATTTATCTGTCTCCCGAGATCGCTTCTTCTTTTTTTTTTCCTCCTTCGATTTCTTCTTCTGTTCTTTTAATTCCTTGTAAGAAATGCCTTTTTCTTCGGCCTCTCTCTTTAGAGCCTCTTTGCGGTCTGCTTTCGAATCCTTGCTGCTCATCTTCGGAGTATAGAACAAATGCTGAAAAAGATAACAAGAAAAAGTGAATTGATTGGACTTGTAGGAGTTTAAATGTATTTCTACGTCGTACTTTCTCCTAATACTAAGTTACATACGTGATATTTAAATATATTCTACGTAGAATTTTAAAACAAACACAAATTTTTTTTGCGTATGTTATTGTGTGGTAGTGTGGTCTTTTTCTCGTCTAAGGCATTGGATACTGAGATAGTATATATGTGTATGTAGATATATATTAGTGGACTAGATATAACTATAATCTAATCAGTATACCTCATCTAATATATCTCATAGTAGATTGTAGGTATCACAGGTTATTCGCCA
>Ga0115008_10005033_pt1 | contig 10968 bp, 8 predicted proteins | sample FraStrMetagenome_FD_87164 | JGI IMG/M metagenome (GOLD analysis project Ga0115008, IMG submission 87164) | Marine eukaryotic phytoplankton communities from Arctic Ocean - Fram Strait ARC3M Metagenome | ecosystem: Environmental > Aquatic > Marine > Oceanic | place: Fram Strait | collected 2012-06-18
AACGCCTTTGTCGGGACCCTCGCTCTGTGAGTGTGCAACGGCTGCAACGGCGGCACGATCGATGTGTCTATACAATAAGTCATTCAAAATATATATGCTTCTGTAACTTTGTAATTTTGTCATATATGGGAAAAAATCCAAGGTGATGAGGTTGAAGTTGAAAAATTACTTATCGTAATTTTCATAAATAGAATGCGCAACAATATGTCATTAGCTAAACGTCGCTTTAGCGAATTTAACAAAAAAAAACGTCGCTTTAGCGAATTTTCTCTACTTTTAATATTGCAAATTTATTTACTAATTTTTGTCAATAATTTTTCATCAAAATCAATCAAAAATTAACGAAATCCTCAAAAATAAATTAGGTCGCAAGCCTGCATACAACATACATGTACATGTGTATTGACATGAGGAATTTCGGATATTCCTTGTTCGGGCAACGTTCGTATCGTGCTGATTCCTTGTAAATCTGCGGTCTTCTCGGAAAAGTTGATTCTCACGAAAAAGAAGAAAGGACCTGTAACAAATCCATCATCTCGAACGATGCTATCGAGGTTGATCTAAGCTTTTACGAGACCCTTTTGTATCATTCGATGTTTTGCGTGGTACATTTAAGACCACCAAGAGGTCGCGATCCCATAAAAAATCTAGAATCTAGAGAGAGACGCAATGAGAACGTCAGTATCCGAGAATGTTAAGTACACCGTCGTGAAAAATCCTCCTTTCATAGGAAAGATAAAAAGAATTTTGAAAAAGAAAAATTTAAGTTATCCATCCCAGTATATTAAGTTGCATTCCTGTGGATTTTCGGGTGGTAACGCATGTTCTTTTGTGTTGAACGAAGAATGTTGTGGCTGCAAATTGTTGAGGGAAATCTGCACAGCTACGGATAATTGTTCTAATCAGAACTCAAGAGTGTGCAATATTTTTGACGTAGATTCAAGAGATCGTCAAACTTTGCTAAACTATGTTCTAGTGAACCATAACCGTGAATGGATTCCGAGGCATATTGTTTTGAAGATTTTGGATTCGTTCCCAGAAGCATGTCAAATACGTGATTGTCTTCATTTCTATCTTCTTCACATAGCGGCAAGACGAAATTGCCACTTCTCCATTTTGAAAAAAATTTATGAATGTTTTCCCGAAGCAGCCGTTGATGCGGGTGGTTCAAATCTTCTCCCAGTGGAAGAAGCATTGGCAAATCATTCACTTGGTATCAATAATATAAACTTCTTACTGAGTGCACACCCGAGTGAAAGAGCTTGGAATGCATTAAAAAGGTTTCAGTACATGAAAACTCGACCAGGAGCTAAACGTGAGCAGTGGCACAAAATTCTTTTTTGCTCATTTGTGAAGTGTTTTGTTGAGTCCCGTTACATGATGAGAAATAATGAATACCAATCAGAAGTATTATTCTCTCCCCTGCATGCCGTATTACAAGATGAACTTGTTGATGTGATGGGAATAGAGTATATCTTCTTTCATTTCCTTTCAGAATATCATAGCGATGCAAGTAGGGTTGATTCAGATGGAAGATGGTAAGTGTTCAGATGCGATACGTAGCGATAATAAAATTTCACAACCTTCTTTCATTTTCGTAGGCCTTTTCATGTTGCTCTTGAGCAAGGTTTGCCATGGGAGAGCACGAAGCATCTACTATTTGCATTTCAAGATGCCGCATTTTATCGGGATTGTAAAACGAACTTTTCCTCATTTCAACTTGCAGCCGTAGGAGAACGCTATGACGTTAATGTTGTTTTCATTCTGCTCAAGATTTTGATTTGTAAAGATTCGATGGACTTTGTTCGTTTTTCGCGTTGACCATGTTTCGAAGAGTTGTCCGTCCTACCGACGAGTACATCTGATCTCATCTTGATGTTTGTGAGCAACATACTCTCTCTTTCTCTCTAGAGATTTAAGTCATAAATTTCATATACTTTTCGAAGTATTAATACATGTTTATATATACTCATAATCATTTGAGTATCATTTGTTACACTATGAAAAAATGGCTTGCACGGGCACGGGTACGACCAACCAAAACACACACACACTTTGAACAACTTTACATGTTATTAAATACTTAGTAATATATTTTTGATACATCTCTCACATCTCATCAACAACATCCATCCGCCCTTGTTGTTTCATCTCACATTTCTCACATATTCCTAAATCATGGCAATCACAGGCCTGATCAAACCCCCACCGGACATACGTGCCGTGGTACATAAAACAGCCCAATTCGTGGCTAAGAATGGACGAGCATTCGAACAAAAGATTTTAGCGAGGGGGGAGGGTAAATCGACGAAATTTGCATTTCTAGAGAGCGCATCTCCTTTTCACGCGTATTACGAAGATCGGGTATTGTTCTATCAAAACAACGAAAGTAGTAAGGATGCCACTAGTAAGGCGGCAGATGAGAAGAAGGAGAGGGAAGATAAAGAGAAGGAGAAAGGGGGGAAACCGGTTGGGGGTCAAGAAGTAGTGGTAGTATCTCAACGTCAACAGAAGGCGAGTGCTGTCGATGCTATTGCCAAAGCCTTGCTGGCACAACGTCAGATAATTAAATCTGCTTATCAAAAAAGGAAGGAGAATGAAACGGGAAAAGAAGTGGAAGAAGCAAAGGCTCAGACTCAGGCTCATGATGGTAATGGTGATAGTGAAGTGAAGGGGGGTGATTTTTCTCGGGAAATCGATTCATCGTCGTCCGAGCCAGAGAAGCCTCGTGATTTTAATTTTGTTGGAGTTGTTGTACCAGCGAATTTGACCTTGATGGAAATTGATACTATAAAGACAGTAGCGCAGTTTTCTGCATTGGCATCTACTATAAGGGGGCTTGGTGGTGGGTTCTTGGATAGCGTTATGCGTAAGGAAGTGAACAATCCAATGTATGAATTCCTTAAGCCACGTCATACTCTCTTTCCATATTTTAGTGGTTTGGTTGAAAATTACAAAAAAAATTTAAGAAGGGACGACGATCACACCAAATTTTTGATCAAGTGTGGGGCAGCTGATGGGGCTTCTAGTTATTGTCTAGAGACTGTAGCTTATCGGTGCGAGTACAACCGTGACAAAGAGGAGAAACGACGGGAAGAAGAAGACAAGAAATATGGCCGAGGAATTCTTGGAGGTTCTGCCCTTGTTGATTGGCATGATTTTGTGATTGTTGAAACTATTGATTTCCCGATTCATGAGATTGTTCAACCGTTACAGCTTCAACCCGTTCCATTGCCTCTTCAACCTCCAGCACTTTCATCGCAACAGGTGAAAGAAGAAGAGGTAAATGATGACATGGATGAAAGTGGAGACGAAATGGAAGAGAGCGATGACGAAGGCGAAAAGTTGAAAGTGGTGCCTAATTATACACCAAAGGTTGTTGGAGCATCAAAGGCGTTAGCTGATACTTCAAGAACTCATGCTGTTGACCCGTTAACAGGAAAAACGGTTGCACTGGCTGATATGCCCGAACACATGCGTATCCAGCTTCTAGATCCTAAATGGGCGGAAGAAAAACGCCGCTTCATGGACAAGCAGAAAGAATCAAATTTTGTCGCAGGTGATGCTATGGCCTCAAATATTAACAGATTTGCTCAACAGAGACAGGATATTTTTGGATCAACGGTGCGTTTTACTTTTATTAAGTCGTTATGGTCAACTCCTGATGTATTCAAATTCAAAATGATATCTCAAATTGTATTTTTCATATTTGTTCATGTCAGGCTGAGGAGAAGGCGCTTCGCGCGTCTGAATCATCAAAAAATCCGAAGAATGAAGAAGAAACTGAGAATAATTCAAGTAAACTAGCAGTCAATCATCATCAGCCGGCCTTGCTCCCTCAGCCAGCACCTTCGATTCAGCAGCCATTGAATCATACATCGATGCCGGCGCCTTCAGTTGCGAATTACACTAACCCGACTCCTCCACCTCCTCCGATGGGATTCCCACCCGCTGGTTTTCCTCCAGTCTTACAGCAACCACATCATCAAGGAGAATCATTGGGTTCGACTCTTCCTCCTCCCATTCATACAATGTCTCATCCACGACCCGATAATGACTTACCGAATGCAAAAAAGGCTCGCATTGATGGCTCATCACTATCAGAGGAAGATTTTGTTTCGACACTAGCATCACCCATTGTACGAATAAATATATCACTTCCGAATGATAGCAGCTATTCTCAATGGAATCTTAATGGCCGTACCATTCCGCTAGATATTGATGTACGTGATAACGTGAAAATGATAAAGCAAAAGCTGGGGCCCGAACTCGGAAACATGCCTTCTAACAAAATGCAGCTGAAAAATGTGAATGACGGAACATTCTTAAAGGACAACCAAACTCTTGCAGCATTAAATATTGGACCATCCGGAAGGTTTGAGCTTGTACCCAGAAAAAGAGGCAGAAAGTGATGCGAACGATGTTTGATTATTTAATTCTCTTTTGATGTGTAAGTACACGTTTCGAGACTATATGTATTGCAATTGCCCAGTTTAGATAAAAATAATTGCAGTCGGATTCAATTGAGCAAAAATACTGCTGTTTAAATATATTAGTAATCATTTTAAGTATTTCCATTCATGGTTGTGTATTTGACTAAAAAGCATAAGTACCAAATGAGTAGAAGTTAATAAAATAAAAGCATACAGTTTAAAAAAATTAGATATGAAAGACACGGTAAAGGTGCTGTTTTTCCTCATTCAATATTAAGGTAGACTTTTCGAGATAATAAATGTATTACAATTGCCCAGTCTATGTAGAAAATATTGCGGCCGAATTCAATTGAGCAAAGATACTACTATTTAAATATTAATAATCATTTTGACCATTTTTTTCATGGTTACATATTCGACTAAATAGCACAATTACCAAAATTCCTAATACCAATTAGGAATGAAAGATACAGGTAAGTTGTTTTTTTCCTGCTTCAATGTTAAGGTAGACTTTTCGAGATTAAATGAGGTGCTGTCGTCAAACCTAAATGTTGCAAAGGGGGCCGATCTCAAAGATAAAGCTTATCTGTGTAGAGTTTGCATTTGGATTGAAAGAGCAAAAATAATGTTGACTTTAACAAAAAGAATAGCAGATATCATTATCATGTATTGCTACTTTCTTCGAGGATTGTCGACTAAATAGCCTAAGTTCTAAACGTCCTAGCAACACGATTAGGTGTGAAAAATATGGAAGGATATTTTGAGTGGGTAGACAAGAGGAAAAAATGGCACACATTACTTCTGATCAAACATCGGGCGACGTGATATGCAGCTAATGAACAAGATCGTTTTCTTAAAGAGAAGAAATATATGGAATAATCACTGTCAACTTTACTTTTTTTCAACTGTACACTTATTTTGGTAACTTCTAATCTTGTACCAGTGTCAACTTTACTTGTTGTGTGGTGTTGGGTATCTATATAATTACTGCAATAACACAAACATCCAATTCTTGGCTTTAATTTACCACATATGTGAGAAAATACGTGATTCATGTGTACTGTGTTAAGAGAAAATGAAAATTTGAGTGAAAATTATCATTGAACATGAAACTATTTGAGATGTCCATGGCATAACTGTACCGATGGGTGTGCTTATCCTAACATCAGCCAAACGGACCATATTTTCATTTTGGTTTCGAATGAAGTCAAAAAACGCGTAAGAAAATAAGCATCCTTCAAAAGCATTCGAGGAAACGCGTGACGTTTCCAATTAAAACCACGCCTTACTTAAAAGAATACAAAATGTCTAACATTTTCCCACTCAATAAAACTTACTTTCTCAGACCCTCGATGATGTAAAGAAAACACCCAGAATAAGTACGTTCTACTCGTTCTACCACTAAGAATCCTTCTTATCCTCCATTTCCCAATCTACATCCACATTCGTATGATCCCATCCAGGAGGCAGTTTAAATCCATCCACGGCCTCCCCAAATCTCACGACAACATTTTCTCTCGGTATTTCAGCCTTGGCGGCAATGTCTGCAGAAGTTACTGCTTTGATGATCGCTGCGGCAACTTCCTTTCGAACTTCTGCGTTTCTGCAGGCTTTAGGTAGCCATGTTACCATGATAGATGGCATTTTGATATCTGGGAAGTATTATACTTCAGACTTCACTAGTTGTGAATGTAAATGAACATGTAAAATATTCCCATCATTCCATAAAATCTACGTACGATCGAGGAGCGAGATGAGATACATCCTATATATTTTATGCAAAAGTCGTCACTTTTCCTATTTTTCAAAAAAAAAGAGTACCTATAATAATTCTTCCAATGTTCTCCAAAAAGAAGAATTTTTCTCACCAAAACGTAGAAACCTACGTAAACATAAACTTATTCGGAACTCTTCGAAACTTCGTACATTCCATCTCCATATAACATACACGGCGAATCCCACCATGTACTTTCAAGGATGACATAGCGTGTGTTACACATAGGGCATGCTTACGTACGACGAAAGCCAAAAAGGAAAAGGAATGACGACTACCGATCAAGCACTCGCTCTCATGCATCGTGCAAAGATACATGTAACAACGCCAAAGGCACCGCACTCACACACTATTACCACAACAAGAACTGCAAGAGTGCGAGTTACCAACCAAAGGATGATGAAAGTATTGGATAGAATGACAATTCTCCTCGCCCTCACGACGACGTCGGGTGTGAGAGGTTTTGCACCGTCCGTGTTCAGGCGTGCTGTTTCGAGTGTATCTCGTGCGATGAGCGATGGGGATTTTGATGATTTCTCGAGTAAGGTAGGTCGATCCGTGTTACCATTATTGTTAGAGAGGTGTGTTGGTGAGCGTGTATATTATGGAGGTCCCTTTTTAATAGGCGTATATATTTATGTTTTTATATGCGCATACATTTATATATATATTTATATAGATGTATTGGGTGAATGGAATGTGAAAACTTTCTCTCTAGCTAGAGTTATTCCTGTGCTCTACACATATGCGTTTCTAAAATGATTTACCTTAGGTATCGTTCATGTTCCCTGGTCAGGGAGCTCAGTTTGTTGGTATGTGCAGTGATGTGTGTGAGAATGTTCCTGCAGCCAAAGCACTTTTTGACGAAGCATCTGAAATTCTTGGATATGATCTTCTTCAGCGATGCCAAGAGGGGCCGAAGGAATTGCTCGATAGTACCGTTGTTTCCCAGCCGGCTATTTTTGTAGCTAGTATGGCTGCTGTCGAAAAGTTGCGTCATGATGAGGGAGATGAAGCAGTGGATGCTGCTACTTGTGCTATGGGACTTAGTCTTGGTGAATACTCTGCTCTTTGCTTTGCGGATGCCATTTCTTTCGCTGATGGAGTGAAGATTACCAAAGCCCGTGGAGAGGCTATGCAGGCAGCTGCTGATGCTGTTGATAGCAGCATGGTTTCTGTAATTGGTCTTGATAAGGACGTTGTCGGAGAAATTTGCGCTGCGGCATCGGAAAAAAGTAGCGAAAAAATTCAAATAGCTAACTACTTGTGTAAAGGAAACTATGCAGTCAGTGGAAGTTCGAAAGCTTGCGACGTCGTCGAGGAGATTGCCAAGCCTGATTTCAAGGCCAGAATGACGGTACGATTGGCTGTTGCCGGTGCTTTCCACACAGACTTCATGGCTCCAGCCGTGTCTTCTCTTGAAGAAGTACTAGCTGACGTTGAGATTAAGAAGCCTAGAATCCCAGTTATCAGTAATGTTGATGCCAAGCCCCACAGTGACCCTGCCGTAATCAAGGAGCTCCTTTCGACTCAAGTCACGTCACCTGTATTGTGGGAAAATACCATGGCCAGTATCCTTAACGATGGTTTTGAAAGAGCTGTTGAGCTTGGTCCTGGAAAAGTAACTGCTGGAATCTTAAAGCGCACGAGCAGAAAAGCTGAAGTGAGCAATGTTGAAGTTTGAGGGTAGTTATCCAAAAGAACATAAGAAAGACCTAAAATCGCCGCTATTAAATAAATGTTATCATTTATCATTTCATGCATTTTCGAGATTATAGATTTCAGTTTTCGCGTAATATAGAATAAGAGTGATGAGAAGTTCAAAGGTGACAAATCATAACCTCCTTTGAGCCATAGTTTAGTCACGGAACCTATACATAAATAGGGTATATATTTACATTAGAGTTGCGTTCTATTGGATTAATCCTACTGGGATCGCGGGACCCGAAAATTCAATGTCAAAGGTTTTCCGTTGGGATTGGGATTATGAACAAAATACATGCAATCAGAGTATCGTTGACACAGTCTAATCTTATTGTTACTCTTCATCTTCAAAAATGTAATCTTCAATGCTGGCCTCATATACTGATGGGAGATGCGGTGCATAATTTGATCCAGTCAGTGCAGTATAATGCTTACGAAGGATTCGAGCATTTTCTTTTGTGAACATAATACATCCAGCAACAGTGTCGCTCATCCTAGCTCGACGAATTGTTAGGATGTTTGATGCTCGGCTCCACACTCGTTCTGACGATGCAGACGTTGCTGGAATACAGAGGTACCGTTTTGCAAGTTTGGCTAAATGAGGGAATCGAAGTGCCCCTTGAGATTTCCACCAGCTAAGAGGATCATTAAATTTTCCACTTGGATTTCGTAATGGAATTGTAACATTTCTATCTTCAAATAAGTCGGGTTCCATCTGACAGGTTCTCCGGATTTCACTAGTTTGATGTCTGGGAGTATCTCTGTCGTTTTGATTGTGATTAGATCCGCCATTGACAAAGTTATCAAACACTGATGGGCTCTGCTTTCTTCTTTTTGTCCTTGGCCCTCTATTTGAAGCGCGCTCATTAATCCTCTCATTATAATCATTATTACCATCGTGACTATTATTTGGAATTTGCACATTCATACTGACCATGTTATCCAGAATGTCACTGAGAAGGTCCTTGTAATTATTATAGGACATTATCGAAGCAAGATTAACTTTCATTCTAGGGTCGAGGAATGCAGCGAAGAACATGTATGGATGAAGAGAAATGTATCGATTCCTGAATCCTGTATCTGGCTTACTAAAATATTGTACCTTGCCGCACTCTGTTGGATAATATCTTTCGTCTAGGTCTTTAAGAAGAATATTCGCAAGGTATTTCACTGACTCGTTTGTCCTATCATCCTCAATAGCTTCTTTATATCCAGACCGTATCTTGTGAATAGCGAACGGTGTTAGGGAACCTGTGATGTGGGATTCACCTTCGAGCACCCGCTGCAGCTCTGCTGGAGCCTTCAATGTTTGTTGCACGTCCTCTAGAATATTCCACTGAAGATCGGTTGGTGAGGTACACTCAATCTCATTTGATGCTCGCAATCCCCCAATAGCTTCCCTCAAAAAATGCAAGCGATGTAACATTCGATACGTCGACGACCATTGTGTTCTGGAATCTTGAAGTATCTTCTTCGGTTCCTTCTCCTCCCGATATTTTTCTAGCATTGAGATATTTTGGAAGCTTTTTAGATTTTCCATGGCTTGAGTGGATTTACTAAAATACTCAATTGTCGCCCGTGCAGTTTTCATCGCTCCATCTGATCTGGGTAGATTTTCGTCATCAAAAGCTAGGATGCAGTTCCTATGTAGGTTATGATCTACGCAGAACCCATGCTCAATTTCGCGCTCATTTCGTATCGCTTTTCCAAATGTTATCATACTAGCTGTTGTGTCCGTCATCACAATGGTAACATTTTCATCCTTAAATTCGTAATCATCAAAAATATTATAAAGATCTTCACCGCATTCTTGTCCTCTTGTTTTACCGTGGAACACCTTAAAATCTACAACACAACTATGATACTCCCACCCCTGATTGATATAATGGCCGGTCAATGTTGTGTAGGTTTCATCACTAGGCCCTGTCCAGTGATCCGTAGTAAATGCGCATTGGTAATTTTGGAGCTCTAATTTCGTCGCCTTCTTTGCAAGAAGGCCGCGGTGTAAAATTTGCTTCCTCACACCATCTCCGGTCATTTTAAATATTTCGAACTCTCTTTCATTTTCAACGACCGCGTTCACCATACTCCGAAACGCTTTAGACTCGACTGCACGAAAGGGTATCGAATCTTCCATTACCCACCTAACCACTGCATCCTGAAAGGCGCTCTTTCTATCTTGTACGGATTTTTTCTTCGTAAGCCCTTTAACAGAGCGAATATCACTGCGAGTAGGAGCCTTCTTCATAGTATCCTCGCTGCGAGTAGGAGCCTTCTTGATGGTGTCCTCATGCAAGAATGCATACAATTCTGGGTGAGCCTTTTTAAGGTGAAACGAAAGCGAATTTGTACCCGATTTTGAAGACACATAGTGCTCGTTTTCTGTGCAGAGTTTACACCTAGCTTTGCCAATAAATTCAGTTTCAGTATCTATGCAGCGACTCGGATTAACCTCCCAAAAGTACCTCCAAAACCTCGACTTCTTTTGGCTGCTAGCATGTTGGAGGAAATGTTCCGGTGGATACTTCGGCAATGCAAAGTTAGTAGGTTTGGAAGGATTTTCAGTATCATTATTTGTCGTAGTGCTTGTAGAAGGTGGCGATGATGGAGATTCATCATCATCATCATCATCATCATCATCATTAATAATGTAACAGGTTTTCAGGCATGATAAATTCGGACACACTTTATGCTCGCCAACATTATCTCTCTCCACTAACCCCTTGAGTGAAGCATAGTCAGTTTGGCAAAGATGATGCAGTAGCGAATCGCATTCGTAACATTTTACAAGTTGTATGGTTGATTTAGAATGCTGACAGCGTTCAATTGAAAGGTAAGCACACGCATTTGTTCGGTTCATAACTACTCCGTTGGGATGTGGAATAATTCTGGGAATGTCAGATGCTTTGTTCGGTTTCTTTTTTCACATGTCAATACCGGTGGTGGTATGGTATATAGAGGTGCACACAGCCACAGCCATGGCTGTGGCTGTTGCCAGCCAAACAGCCACAGCCAACAGACTAACAGCCAAGGCCCTTGGCTGTCATTAAACAGCCG
>Ga0115008_10005035_pt1 | contig 10960 bp, 4 predicted proteins | sample FraStrMetagenome_FD_87164 | JGI IMG/M metagenome (GOLD analysis project Ga0115008, IMG submission 87164) | Marine eukaryotic phytoplankton communities from Arctic Ocean - Fram Strait ARC3M Metagenome | ecosystem: Environmental > Aquatic > Marine > Oceanic | place: Fram Strait | collected 2012-06-18
AAGAAAAGCTCCAAGGGTGATGATAGGAGAGAACGCCAACACCTGGAAAAGAAGTTCAAAGCGATTGTAACACATCGAAATTCGGACGAATATATTATGAAACAGTTAGTGGTACTTGATAGAGTAGAAAGTGTGATTAATCAGGTAGGTTCCAAAAGTACATTAGGGTAGACACTAAGATATATTCGTGGTAAGCGTGAGCAACTAATGAACAAATATGGAGTGAATGAATTGTTCATGAAGAAATTAAATCTAAAGGAATGTGTGACGAGAAATGAAGACATTGAATATAGTGATGAATTTGTATGTGATGAAGAAGTGCAAGAAAGAAAAGCACCTGTTCCTGAACAGATCCGAAATGGTATGCCTACAGCACAACACGTACGAGTTATTTGAGGAGCTTGAAAGTTCAATTGGCACGATAGCTTACGGCTAGACAGCTATGGAATTGAGTTTTAAACGATGTGTGGTAAATGATTGCGGTTGGCGAAGGCGGCATTTGTGCCGTAGGAAGGAGGAAGGTGACGACCATGTTTTGACATTTGACAGCAGATTTCTTCTTTTTCGACATTGATGAGCATGTGAACCAAAGGTTGTATTGTGAGTGTTCAACAATGTCATGACTAAAACGTCTTTGCAATAAGTATTGGAAATCATTTAAGCTTTTGTAAATTTGTAATGTTGTCAATTAAAGAGCGAAAAAAGTGAGATGAGGATAGCGAACATGAAAACTTACTTATGGTAAATTTGATAAATAAACGCCGAAGAAAAATGTCAGCTCAAAATCAACCAGAACGTGGATTTTGCATCAAAAATAAACCAGAACGTGGATTTTCTCTAGTTTTTCAACTTTTTTACTTATATTGGACAAATTTCTCTCTCAAAAGGATGCAAAGATCAAGATAATTTTGAAGAGGGGACTATACAGTCGAAATAAAACATTAAGAAAAGTAGTCTACATTTTAAAATGAATTTTGAGGATCGTTATGTGAGTGCGAGTCAATTTGAGATGAAAATAGTTGCCTGGCCTCGATTCTTCATGAAAGTATTTGTACCATTTCAGTATTTTCTGTTAGCGTTCTGTTTTAGTTTGAAATTAGTAAAGTATTAATTCCTTAAGTGAGTTTTTCCGCACTTAAGTCAAACCCCGTAATTACCGGTAGATCCGGCTTCGGTCAATTAAACTAGTGTTGCGTTGGCTCCACCACAGGTCGAGATTCGAGTACAGAAGCTAATAAACTGCATGTGTTACCCTGAACTGAGAGTTGTCTAAGTTGTTGATATATTTGACCTTCAACTTAAGTTGTAAAAAATGCGTTCAATGCCGAAAAATCAGTCGCAGGCGTTCATGCCTAAATATATAATAAACATGATCGAGCAAGATTGCTATACGAATTATAATTTGCAGATTTATACAATTATTCATAAGCTACTTCGCGGCTCATCATTCTCAAACTTTTGCTCGCCGTTGGGTGGATGAATGTCGAAGTCTCTTTTCTTAACCCTAATGAAAAATAATTGCTTACATTTGACAAGAAATCGGTTGAATAAAAGTTCATGTAGTATGGCAATCCACAAGCTTTTATGATAGGATTTCTTTTCAAAGTCGTATCGAGAGCAATTTGATCTCTAACATAATTACCGGAGAGTATCTCTGCACTCCATGCCTCTAACAGGGGCTTGCTCTTTTCTCGCATAAAGAATCCAGTACCCGAGTTAAAGTTATCCGGCGAATAGATGCGCTCCTTAAAGAAAAATGCTGAACAACTCTCATCGTTATCGAGGAAGTCAGACGCTGTTATTTCGAAATTACTTAGCTTTGAATTTATGATAACATCCTAGAAATATTTTATCGACTGATGATTAGATTTTGATTCATTGAAGCAAACGAAATACCAAGACTTACAGCATCAACGAACAGAATAGTTTTAATGTTTGTCTTCTTCGGTACTATATCAAAAATTTGAGTCTTGTACCATTTAACTTTGGTGATCTTTGAATTTTCCCACGCCAAGCGAGCTTTTTCAGTCTCAAAATTGGGTTGGATTTGATCGATGAATACATACGTTGCCCCGTACCTAGAAATATCGCTTACATCTTGATGATCTGTAATGATGTAAATTGGTTTTTCGTATTCCCCAACCTCACGAAGACCTGTTATTTGGTTCAATTAGAAAAGACCAGAAAATGTTTACCATTGTAATATTTATACCTGAAACTAAATGAACAGCACTATACTCCCCCGTAGCAATTGTCACGATCGCATCAATCCCACCCCTAGCCGACTTCGTTTCAAAAGAGTAATTGGGCTGTTGCTTTAATATATGAATTACAGACGACAAATGCAAGGTTATCAACGTAGCAAAAATGAGGAATAGAGGATGTTTTGACTTCACGGCATTTGTACTCAATCGAAACGGCGTTTCCACAAAGTGAAGAGTCTTCATTATAAGATCCCATACTCTCATATCATATTTACTTTTGTTATCACACCAACGATCAGCATTACTGTCTTCTGAGGGCCAAAGCCCCTTATCGTGTGAATGGTATTGGAAATGATCGGTAGATGAGTGTCTATTTCTCATTCGAAATTTCAAAGATTGAATTTTTGGATTTCCAAAAAACTTTGAAATCATAAGCAATGAAACAAAAACATACGATATGATTGACGTATTGCCGTACTTGTTGTATTTCAAGATCGGCAAAATGACTTTATAAAGATCTTAAATGAATATCTGAACTTTTAAGGCTGGCTGGTCACTAATGGATCATCTTTCTGGAGAGGAATTGTACTTTTATTGTGCTTGTTTTGTTTCCCGTTTGCGGAAATAAAGAATGAAGAGTAATATATTTTCCCTCTTTTTTTCCAAAGACGCGCTTTCTCATTTCTCATCGACATATTTCGCTCAAGAAACGAACAAGAGTGTCGAGTATAGGGATTCAAACAACGACCATACGAGAAATTTAAAGCTGGACATAATTTTCAAATTTTCAAGCAATATATGATTTTCAAGAGACACAGATTTTCGCATGCCGACTTTCCAATATACATGTATTTATGTACGGTTCGCGACTGGCCTATCTCCTATCTCTCCCTCCTCCCTCCCAACTCCCAACTCCCAGAAGATTTCTACGCCTACGCACACATTCGAGGTAGATCTACAGTAGCGGTAGAGCGTAATTCCTGGAAAATCGCATTGGCTTTGGGATTTTGGCCTCACGATCGCGATTATTTGCCAATTTCGTAGAATTCTAGGAATCTCAACAGAGTTCCAAGCACATGTATTACCATCGAGATTTTTAGCCGAGAGACTAACACAAGCGCTGAACCTCGTTTACATAGAGAACCGTACGAGTACGAATGCAGAGAGATGAAAATAAGCATAACATAAGATCTAGAGCTGAAAATAACGACCCAGCGGTAAAAATGATACACACAGATCACCTCATAACCCGTAGAAAAATAATACTTCGAAGTAATAAATACAGTCACACACACATTATAATTTAAAAAAAAAGATTGAAGGCCAAAATCATTTGTAAGATGATACCAATACGAGTCACCCTTTTCACTCTAGGCACATTATATGCGTAGTCTTTATCCTTTCGATAGGGATTATCTGTAATTTCGAAGTCAGTCGTGGTTGTTGGGAAACGGGTAACAAGTCGGCTCTCTAGAATGTACGATGACCGAAAAATGGACGTGAGGTGTATGTTAACTGTGATATGCATTGCAAAATTATTGAGTATCTTTACATAAGAGCTTGCTGTAGGAGTCCCGGAATACATCGCTGCTTGCTAACGTGTGAAGAAGGATTCGGTGCAGAGGATTTCGAAGAAGGTGTTTGCGAAGGAAAATGATATGACATAATTTAGTTCAACTCGAACTCGTTGTTCGCTTGTGCGACTTGGAATTGGCTCACGGAGGCTATACCTACTGTGCGGTGCCTGTGTTGGTCAGGATGGAGGCGGAAATATTGTTCTGCTGCACAAACATATAGCCAGAGTACAATCGAATTACGTTGGTGGTTTTGGGAAGAAGAAATAAACGTTTTGATGGGTGTAATTTTTCATACTTCTACTTCTAGTAATAGTTGATTTTGTAGTCTCATCACTATTCTCTACCTTGAAGGTCGCACGTTTTCGTAAGGAGCGGTCATGGCTACGCTCAATGCTTACTTAAAACTTGTTTATCGAACGAAAATGATACTTATTGTGGCCTATTTGAAATTGTTTTAGAGGTTGGCTATGACGATAATCGAGGGACTGACGTTGATGTCATGATTCAGATCGATGAAAATTGAAAAGAATACTAGATCTACCTGTTACCTAAATTTGACATGCATTTGCACAGCTCGTCTCTTCGGGATGCGAAATAATTTCGTAAAATATCAACCAAATCGTAAAAGCGATACTTGCGCCACTTTCCCCAAAGCAAATGTTGACCCCATCCATTACCGTAGTTCATTCGAGGGGATTCTGTTCCGTGCAAAACCTTGGCAATACATCGAGACGTGTATTCTATCTCAACATCAGATCCAGTGATTGGATTTACGGCGGGATGCGGCCGTCGGAGTGACATGGATGGATCAGATAGAAGACTACGGCAATCCGTCCAAATCTTTTTAGCATCCACTTCGGTTACATCTTCGTGTATCGGTGATGGTGTTGAGGTCAAATACTCGTTAGTACCTTCTTCTGTCAGTCCAAGTTTGTTCTTTGTCTCAGAACTATGGTCTTCATCATGTACTGTTGCACCTTCATGATCACCATCGTACGTCGACTGCAGACCTCCAGATCCAGCTACATCGACACTTAAACGACATGAAACCATAGAACGAAACAGCTTTTGCTTCTCTTCCTCGTCACCATCAGACTTGTCACTACCCTTTTTGTCCAAAGACTGCAATAACAAATGAATATGTTCCATCTTTTCCACACTAACACGTTCCTGCTTTTCAATTCTTTGCAATATATACCTGCAAATTTGATCTACATATTTGGGACTTTGGAATAAGGCTACACCACTGATACTCCCAATTTCATTGTTATACATTGTCAATAGTCGCAAATGAAACGATTTACCCATACTCGAGCGACACGTATCCATATACAACTCCACAGCACCAGCATTTTGCAACCTCCGCAACGTCGCAAAAATATGACGCGGTTCTGCATGCATTCCAATGAACTTTATACAACGACAGACGGAAAATTTATAACTTCCAAAAGTATACGCATGAAATCCTTTTTGAATCGCAGTTCCCCCGGTGCCGGAAGAATCTAGAATATCGTTTATTTCCGTAGACTCTAGTTTGGTACCGCAGTGTTGAATGGCTCGAATGACTGGTTCCGTCTTGGCTAATTTGTCAAGGAATGTTTGCTTCAAAGTAATGATACATTCATCATAAACGAGTCCTTCCAAGTTGAGTAATCGTATCTGTTGCTCCTGCGAATAATTCTCCTCGTTCTGCTCCTGCTGGGTATATGGATACTGTTCCAGTATGGAAAATACCGTCTCAATCGTTTCCGATTTAGCATCGACAGCTTCTACAATGGACTTGACGTTAACACCTACGTCTAACTTCTGCACAACAACATCCTCATTTTCACTCAATATGTTTTCCATCCTTCTCTTCCTCAAATCCTCCAAACCTTCTTCCACCGCCCTCTGCACGTACAACAAAATACAACGAACTTGCCACTCTCCAATCCCATCCGAATGCGCCAAAGAATGCCTCGAAACAGCTTCTTCCTCCACAAGCAAGGCGTACGCCGTGGAAGGATGACCATCTCGTCCAGCTCGACCAATTTCTTGCAAGTAATGTTCGAGGGATTGAGGATAACACAAGTGTACTACGGCACGTATGTCAGGTTTGTCAATGCCAAGACCGAATGCGACGGTTGCGACGCATATCCGTGCTCTGGATCGCATAAACTGGTATTTCATTATTATCATCATGATTGAAATGAAGCAAGTAAGTAAGAAATCAATGTCGTTCAATCCATCATTCGATATCCATAATACAATACAATAATACTCACAGCCGCTTGAGCCTTTTGTCGTTGACAAGCATCCATCCCCCCATGATAACATACAGCACCACCACGCACACCGGGCGTGCCATTGATAAACTCCATCCATACTTCTGCATCTCGTTTACGCCAGACGTATACAATCAACGAACCACTCTCTAGTAGCCCTCCCTTTTGAATTAACTTCATAAACCTAGAACGACGATCCTCATCACTACTGCACACCACCGCATGACACTGTATATTGGTACGATTGGAATCCAGTACCATTACGCCACCTGCTCGTTTTGGAATGGTTAGCATTCGACATACATCCTGTATCACTTCCTGAGAAGCAGTAGCTGTCATGGCCAAGAGCGATTGAGGTTGTAACTTCTTTATTACACCAGCTAAACGTAAATAACTCGGTCGGAAGTGATGTCCCCATTGACTCATACAATGAACTTCATCGATGCATATCAGTCGCACGAGATGTCGTATTCGAGGGATGAATCTAGCAAAGGATGAGCTGGTCAAGCGTTCCGGTGATACGAATAGTATACGTAAACGATCATGTATTATATCTTCCAATGTTGAGTAAACATCCGTTTGACTTAAAGGACCGCTTAAGGATGCGGTGGAAATGCTCGGTGGTAGGTTCGCCATTTGATCTTGAATCAACGCCAACAGAGGACTCACGACGATTGTGATGCCTTTGTGCTCAGACTGAGACTGAGAAGACAGCAACAGTGCAGATAACGCATAGCATAAGGATTTACCGTTGCCAGTAGGTGCTACTAGTAAAGAATGTTGATGATTGAGGCAGCGGGTAATGGCCCATTGCTGGCCTGGGCGGAAGCTGGTATGATGAAAGTGGGTTTGGAGTGTTTGGTGTAGAAGTGTTTTCATGTTTGTGCCGGTGGTGACGGCAGATGATGGTTGGTCACTCGGAGTTAGAGGTGTGATGTTGCCCGAGGAAGAAGAATTCCAGACGGAGGAGGATACATTGTCATTTATAAACTCCAGTTCCTCCTCGCTCTCAACACTCCCATTATCTTCCTCCTCATCCACTTCCAATTCTTCATCAATTTGCTGCTTCTTCTCCTCACAAACGTCACCCCCTTCGTTGACAATCACATCCCTCACCCAAACCATCAACCTCGCCAACAACTCTACCTTCTTCCCAACCTTGTGTAAACCTCGCTTTCCACATTCCATCCTTAATTCCTTCATATTCATATCTTGAAATTTCATCCGTGTATATGCACGTACACGGCGCCCTGTATAATTATTGGACAAGCTAGCAGCAGTAGCAGCAGCTTGGAGGGTGTCCTCTTGCCAGACAAAGTAATCGCACTGCTCACCTCGCGGGAGGGAGCAAGTATAAAATTTACGACCGCGATTCGGACCGGATTTTTTTACTGTGTGAAGTTTGCACCGTCGATTGTGTCGTATACAGTGTGGGTATGAGCATGATTGTGACCGTGTGTTTGTAGTAGTGCTTCCTTTACATTGAACTATGTGTTTGTGAAATGTGCCATCGAGGTAATCATTTAAGGGATCGACGTTGGCATGGGCAAGAGTACGATATCGCATGGAATGTTTCCTGTTATCAATGGAATTTGATAGTTGCTCCTGCATCTTCTTCTTTTTGTCCTTGAATTTCTGCTTTTTGGCAGCACCTCGGCAGGACCCGGCAGTGTTTTTCAAATTTAAGGGAACAAAGTTATCGTTTATAGCAGTTGTTGGTGGTCTTACTTTCTGTTGCTTGTTATTGTTATTTGTAGCATCAGTGGGCATGAATTTGACTCGTTGGTCTTTGAGATGATTGGAATGGGTCGATACTGAAACATCATATTTCATTGAAAAATTGGAATTGACTTGGGTACTAACGCTGGTACCGACAACAGCACTAGATGTGGAAAGAGACGTGCTTGCCGTCGCGGTAGCTCCATCATCTGTATGAACATTTGTATGAATTCTACTTGTACTTGTACTCGTCGGTGACGGAATCACACTATCATACGTTTGAAAAGTACATGCGGGAATGGATGCGGGTGCATTGGCAAATCTTTTTTTCTTGGATGGTTTCATGGACAATTGCAATGAGGATGGCAGCAACATGGAGTTCACCACATTTCCTGCATGATCGATAGGAGAAGCGTTTGCAGTACATGTATCACTCGTAGAAGTAGAAGAAGAAATCGATGCATTGGCATTCGTAGACGATGCAGTGGACACGGATGCCGCAGTGACGTTTGTTGGAGGTTTAATTCGATCACTGCTGCTGGTGTTGCTGTGGAATGAGAGGATGGGTTTCTTCTTGTTTCGCATTCGTTCCAAGTTTCTTCTTTGGATGCTATTGTTCGTGTTCGTTTGAGTGCGAGAGCCGGAATCTTTTGGTAATAAATCTGCAATGGATCGAATGACACGACGACGACCACCATCGTTCTTAATTTTAGAATTGGAATTCGAATTATTGCGACGCAGTAAATTTAAAAATAAGTCTTGTCGAGATTTCGTGTGCCGTGCCTCCTCTCCTCGATGGACATTTTCATTGGAATTCAAATTTTGATTCGTGATCTGACTCTTACTCTGACTGCTACTCGCATTCGTACTCGTCCTCGTACTCGCATTTGTAGTTGAATGATTGCACGACGGCAACGGCTGAGTTCGTGATGGCAACCGCCGCTTTCGTTTTGCAGTGTTATTATTATTATTATTATTTTCCACGAGCAGGGCCTGTATCTGTACCGTTGTTTCCGTTAACGGAATAGCACGACGTTTGGAGGATATGATGGGACCTCGTTTGGATGTGGATGAGGATGGCATGGTTTTTCGTTTAATGTGTGTGACTGTTGAATGTCTCCCGATGTGGATGTTACTTCCATTTTCCTCTCTCTCTTGTGTGTGTTTTTTTCAACTGTATGCTTTTATTTTATTAACTTCTACTCTTGTACCAGGTATAATTTTTTTTTAAACTGTATGCTTTTATTTGTGAGGCATTCCAGCGAGGTGAGAGTGCGAGGAGGAGGTGGGTTGGATTGTCCGTTGAGAGCTATATTATCCACGGCGCGCTGGATTTGAGTACCCAAAATACCAAATACATGAACACAGTACCTACAGACGTGAACACATGGATTATTATCGAGAGAATATAGTTCATGTATAGTATACAATACCGATAATCAATATTCTTGTGAGTACATGATGTATTATGATAATACATTTGCATGCACGTCAAACCGCAACCGCAGTATTCCGTAGATGTACTGAATCCTATCCAAAAAATTAAAGCACACCGCAATCTCACGACTTCCATTCTGCTTTACGCAATTGATCATTATTAGAAAATAATGAAGACAACCTGCTCTGTATGTATGTATGTGTATGCAAAGGAATGTATCAGCTTTTGGATTGAGTTCTCCATCTGCCCCGTTGAAAATAGCAAGATTCTTTGTCGTGCGTACGAGTAGGTGTACATTTTTTCATTTGTCAATCTTCCTACATTTTCAAATAAACTTCTTCTGATATCATTACATATTGAACGTGTTGCGTCTGATTCAGAGCTCTCTAGTCTACCGGTAGAGAGGGTGGTTGGTTCAATAATCCCCTAAAACTAGCGGTTATCAATCCTATATATCAATGGTCACATTCGTATTTTGATTGTCTTCACAAAGCCAACGATAAGGCACAATATCTCTGAAGTTGGGGCGAAACTCAGACACAATTCATCTTGTTGAATTGTCATAGAGTAAATAATGAAAACTAATGAAGATATTGGGACAAAAAGGGACGGAGTTTAGATGAAAGAATATATACTAAGGAAGATCGATATCTTCTGCATCTTCTTCTACCACCTGTGAATCGTTCCTGATCGTCATCACCACACTTCTCATTGAAGTAGTGAATGCTTTTATCTCTCTACACACGGCATTTAAGAGCATAATGGTTACCGTTGCCTTGAATAGAAGTCTTAGGCTCGCGTCAATCAAGAAAATGTCCACTGTAACATTTGCAAATATTATCGCCGTTGCTTTTTTAGCACAGGAGTGCTACTATAGGCTCTCCTTAGCGATGCCAGCGATCGTTACGAAACCTCAGCAAGAAGCGATTTAGAGCCAAATCCAGCTTAGTCATACCGGGCGAGTATGAGGCCGTCCACAAATACTTCCGTGTTACATATAGTGATAGCAATAACCGAGCAAGTAATTACAAATTGTTAGAGTTAGGCTCTGCTACCGACGAAGAGGCGATCGCCCTCGCTACCATGTTCTTTCCAGATGTGGACGGCAGCTGCGTCGATAATATTGTTGTGTTGAACTTCACAAGGAAGGCATCGACAAAACGAAGGCGTGGTGGATTGCAATGACTATGAACAATTACGGAAAGTTAATCCCTGAAAAATTGACCTATTAGCAGGAAGCACACTGAACATCAGTGCATACGGAGCGCACGATGCAGTTTTTGCTAATAGCGTTGTTCATTGTTATAAGATGTTGACTGTTGTCGGAATAGCAGAAGTTAACTAAGATACTATTGGCAATGTGATCTCTATTGCAGATATGATCTCTATAATTATATTTCTAACGCATGAATATTTGGAGTATTTGGCGAGGGATGAGCGATAATGGTTGGATTTTTTATAGCGATTTAGCTTACGTTGAATCACATTTTTTTTGTCCAAGTGTTATTGAAAAATATGCTCCCAAAATTTAATAGTATATAATTTTGATATAAGAGAAAAAGTTTTCTAACTTTACTACACCTGGTTGGGAGTATTTGACACGCTAGCGTTTGGTCAAGTACCTCAACTAAGTGTTGATAGAAAGAAGAAAATTAGTTTTGTGTACACTACAAGTACGTTTGTAAATACGATTTAAAATTTGAAATTTGAAAGATGAGTGACGACAGAGGAACTACCAGTATCAAGGTAATTCGATTC
>Ga0115008_10005042_pt1 | contig 10945 bp, 8 predicted proteins | sample FraStrMetagenome_FD_87164 | JGI IMG/M metagenome (GOLD analysis project Ga0115008, IMG submission 87164) | Marine eukaryotic phytoplankton communities from Arctic Ocean - Fram Strait ARC3M Metagenome | ecosystem: Environmental > Aquatic > Marine > Oceanic | place: Fram Strait | collected 2012-06-18
GCATACAGCATACAGCATGATTGGCGTATACGTACGTACGGATTTCATTCGTATTACACACATGTCAATTTCCTACGACGGAAAGAAAAGACAAAGGCTCTTCGTGTTTGTTCGTCTCTGCTGCTGCTGGGCTTGTGCTCGCTCATTTCGCTAAATTGGGTACAAACACGTTAATATCGAACCGTTGACAATCCTATCTCATACATTGAGCATGTACAGCCGCTGCTGTAGGTCTTACTAAAATTCCAAAAATCAAGTCCGTCCGTCAATGTCAATCAAAAAAGGGGGTGACTTAATTTCCAATACTGCACAACTATTTGTAAAATAGAGAGTGAGAGTGTGTGTTTGTGTGATACAGAAAGAGAGAGCATTTTGGATGGAAGATTATTTCATCATCATTTGCAAAATACATGTATAAACAATGAGTTGCTATTATCAAGTAACGGTCTCTCCCGGTACCCTCGTGAACTTGCTCGAACCCTTTGACGCAACGCATCGAATCGGTGCAAAACTCAAAAAACCTGTTCCTAACGAGAAACTTAGTTTTCCAGGATTTTTGACGGTGAAGTCTGCTTCTCCTGGAGATGATGTATTTTGCATTAATGGCAAACGTATGGATTATATTCAATTTGAGGATATTCAGATGGTTTTGCGTGGACCTCCTGTTCTGGCGCGGCGAGAGACGTTCTGCAACGGGCATGCTATGGAATATAAATACGAGGTTATTTTTCATCGAAATTCGGAGCCAACTGTGTATTTTTCGTCTTCTTCTTCGCCTACCGGAGTGCATGAAGAAATAATGAGTCCAGTTCCTGTGTCAGTTGTGAAAATAGTGGATATGAATGCGGATGCGGAGGTTTCGTTTTCAGATTCAATCGTGTCGTCGTCGTCGATAGGGAATAAATCGTTTCTGAGCAAGGGTTTGACGATTGATAACCTTTCCTTTGATTACGTTCTTCAATGCAATTCTCCCGCGAAACTTCAGCATTTAATCAATGCTCTAGCCGAGACTCCTAGAAAATATCCTGCGCTACAGAGAATTGCTAAAAAACGCCTTGAAGCTTTTACACCAACATCTAATGCTAGTTCTTCATCTCGACGAACGTCTATTGATTCGTTGCAATACAGCCCGGAGTCACCATTTGGACTATGTCACGTTGATAGCTTTACAGATTTGTCCGGCAGTACAATATATCTAACACCTGCTTCGAATATATCTACGGGGTCAAAGAATCGTGTTTCGACGGGCAAAACCGATTCTTCGATTCGTCATGTTTTGAAACCTTTCAGCTTAATCAACGAGATCCCTTTTGAGGACATGGATGGAGATACATCCTTCATATCAAAAGTGCCTTCTGTTGGCAACGATTCATTTTCGGTGGAGAAGTCTGCAACTTATCATTGCGTCAACGTAAATAAAGTAGAAGACGAAGTCATTTATTTACGAAAAAATGTACATCGTCTCACGCATGAGTTAAAGATTGCAACTGAAGCAGTTGACGAGATGATGGCTCAAAATGACGAATTGGCCGAAGTTGTTGAAGTACTGGAAAAGAGTGAGCAACAAAAAACAGATTCACTCCATACTGCGGAAGCTCAAATTACTTCACTCAACACGAAACTCAAAATTTTCAAAACGATATCAAATGCGTTCGATTTATCTCAACATGAATTGGTTGAGGAAAAAAAGGTAAGAACCGCATTGTATGCACAATGATCGAGAAAGTAAGTGACATCAAATTAACGGTTCTACATTACTTTCTAGAGGCGTAAGGATCTCGAAAACCAAGTGAGGGCTGTTAATCAGGAAAAATCAAAGCTAGAACGTCTAGTATCAAAGCTACAAAAGGAAAATAGAAAAAAAGACAAATGCAACAAACAAAGCGTTGAAAAGATAGATTCACAACCATTTATTATTTCTAATGAAAGCGGAAATAATGATACTTCGAATAAGCTTAAAGTGCATCAAATGAGAAAATTGAAGTTTCGGCGATATAAATCTTTGTCACCAATAAGACGAGAACGAAGTAAAGAGAATGACATGGCTCCGGCTTCCGTCTTCTATAAGCATAAATGTCAAGAAAGAAAAAGTGAGAGCCGTCCATTAATAAAGACATCGACTTCGAAAGTTTGTGAAGGAAATGCGAGCGTACCGATAAATAGCATACTATTATACAAAGAGCAATCGGTAGTAAGAAAAAATTCGAAATCTCCAACTTATAATAAGTCTAACAAGGCACAACTGAAAAAATGGAATGATTTACATCGGAAAAAATGTGAAAAAGTTAATGATGGAGCAGTGTCGATCGACAAAAACGAGCTAACTGTGCCATCTCCAACTCAACGAAAACCCCTTGAAATGCAAAATTCAAATAAAGCAAGGTCAGAATTGAAGAAAACGCCGGTTTTTAATGAGAAGAAGAAACGAATGTTGCAGAAATACGTCCAAAATCGTTTGCGTGTCACACAGCAGTAGAACATAAAGCTTACATGATTAATTTTATCAGGTTTTCTTCACATAGAGATGAATGTTACTTGAAAAAGCTCAGCTAGAGCTACCACTACTAGTGTAGAGTCTCTTACGCCACGATTAGCAAATCTTGGTCAAGTTATTGCTAGCTATTATGATAGGACACCGACCACCGCTACTGTCATCACAATAGAAATAAGGCGAATGGGGTCAGTGTTCTTGGTCAAGTTATTGCTAGCTATTATGATAGGACACCGACCACCGCTACTGTCATCACAATAGAAATAAGGCGAATGGGGTCAGTGTTCATTTACAACATGCCATGTTGCGGACGAAAAACCTTGAAGTATAAATTTAAAAGCCAATTACATTCGAACTATTTATTAAGTTATACCTACATAGAAAATGGTGTCAATAAAATACATTGTCGCACCAAATTTTCATGATGTAACCATCCTAGTCATCATCTATCAACTAGAACATGCACAGCAGTAGAAGACCTTCACGTTTACTCATCATCATCATCGTCCTCATCGTCGTCGTCATCATCATCATCGTCTCTAACCTTGAGTGTATCTGCAGCGTGCTTATCCCACGTAGCATGAAGATATTCAAAGTGCTTATCCTCGGCCTGATCATCGTGTAGCTCATCATCATGCTCATGTTCCCAAGGATGACGAAGTCCCAAAACAACCGGTAAATCATGTTTCGCACGATAAAACACCCACATCCAGCAGACAAACCCCATGGCAATACCACCGTTCGTATGCCAGGCATTCGTAGTCAACGGCGGTCGATCTCCTCCTCCCATGCTGCGTTTTTGCAGCTTTGTCTGGAGGGGCCGGGCAAGCCGACCGATTTTCGAAAGGTTACGTGTGGTAAACATGTTGATATCGCGTCGGTGGGAGCTCTGATTCTATCCTATCTCTTCCTTTGTCTGTCTCTCTCCCTCAATATCTCTCCTTCTCTGCTCTCAGTGAAGACAGGGTGTCAACCGTGAATGTTATGATCCGTAAAAACTATCGCCCATTGTTGGCGTTAGGGTCGCTGCTCGTTTCTAGCTAATTGCTACTGCTCCTATGCTGTTTGATGACGTAAATGCGAACTTTTAAATTAATGTGATTTCACTCACATCCTACTTCATCGTTGAAATCCTCCATAAAAATAGAGAGTCTTTTTAGATGAAGACTTTAAATGTTGTGGCATACATAAAAAAAGATCAGAATATTATCGAAGTGCTTGAGAGAAGAAGCTATTTAACACAAAGTGGAATAACTTTCCACGCTTACTATTGATACCTTTTGCTACTCTTCTTCACTTAAATCAAATATATCATCATTCGCTGGAGGACTGACATCATCATTTAAAACCCATGGATGCGTCATGACTTCAGCCAAAGTAAGTCTTCTTCGTGGATCTAATTGCAACATATTTTGAAGAAGATCAGCTGCATCGTCACTTATATATACTTCCCATGCAACGAGTTGGTCATTGAGCTGCCCAGTGACTATAGTTTCGAACCGCATGTCAGTCAAATTAGGGCTGTCCCACGGAGGGAATCCGACAAGCATTATGTACAAAATTGACGCCGCTGCCCACAAATCTACTGCAAAACCGTCAAATGCAACAGTATTTGCAAAAATTTCTGGAGACATGTAGGTCACCTTACCACAAGAGCCTTGCGGTTTTATCAACCGCCGGATACTTCCTCCTGCAACATCTGAAATGCTGCCATCCCCCCGTGAACTCGAATAAGGCACCCTCAAGCACATCCCCATATCAATTACCAAACAGTTATCATCATTTACCATAATATTTTCCAAAGATAAATCTCTATGACAGATACCCCTCGACTGTAAGTGATGTAAGCCCTAAAAGTTAAAAAGCAAATATGAGATACTACGCAATTTTACCTACGGCGATTTATATATCTTGCCTGCAAAATTTGCCGAAACCAATAACGAGCTTCTGGTTCATCAAGGCCATCATCATTTCCGCGCCGACGCACGTTATCAAACAGATCGCCACTATCACAGTATGGAAGGATTGAATAAAGATAGTCACTATCCTGCAAAACAGTTCGACAGCCCAAAACGTTTGGGTGGTCAGTTCCAATCAACTGCAAGCACGAAACTTCTTTCAGAGGATCCTCTATATGGCGCCCTCGAAGGCGGTGCACCCTCGCCCAAGACAATCTTTTAATTGCTACAAAAGTGTCTGTTGTTCGCCAGACGTCACCAAACTTTTCATGCTGTTCACGTATCATTAATACTGCCACCCAAACTGAACCGTATATCGCTTCACGTAATGGTCTACGAAACCAGTATCCTTCCTCTTGCAGATGCCCCCTACCGTTGAATTGAGTACGGTGCAAAATATTTAACGCATTTTCTTCTGGAAGCTGTATCAATTCCTCATTGAGATGATTCAAAATTGGCGCATTTTCTTGACACGTGCCTTGATGGACGATTGGGGGTGGAAAGTCCAATGGCCTTACAGGACTCCCACTTTGAGCAACCTCATTAAAACTCAGGCATGCATGATCTGAAGGTCCTTCCTCCATTGCTCACAAAATATTGGCGTACACGTAGCAATCACCCACAATGGCAACCCTACGACCAGACCAATCGCGACAAAATTTATTGACTGACAGACGACACCCGATTCCCGTCGTCCGTTGCAAATCTTCTTCTTTTTAGCCACAGTAAAATGTTGAGGATTTTTTGATATTTAAGTAAATAAGAGAAGAGTCTATCTGAAAGGATGAGGGAGTATGACAGTACAGCAACAGCAACGTACGAGGAAGGAGAGCTCGTGTTTGGATCTTCCGCTGGTCGTGTCGTTCTCTTTTTTCAAATGAATACTCTATTTTTTGTCAACATTAACTCTTGCAATAATAAGTTATGACAATTTTTGTTAGGTTAGTTGTTATTGTTGTTGCAGTAAGTTATATATCTTATCGTCGTCGTTGTTGTTGTTGTTGTTGTTGTTGTTGTTGTTGTTGTTGTTGTTGTTGTTGTTGTTGTTATTGTTGTTGTTTGATGAGGATTAGTTTTTGATTTTTGTTTTCACCATTTCCTGATTTCTGATGCAAAGTTCGTAACAAATATATAATTCATGGAAAGACATATCGGGTATTTTTCCCCCTCCTAAATAAGAATCTGTTGAAAATACCGGTAAACTTTTCGGTACGGTGCGAAGATACATGTCGTCTGCGAAAATGGAACCCATTGACGAATTTCCATGTTCGTGTTTAGTCCGCCAATCCATCCAATATATATATTGAGGACATGTCACAAAAAACCGTTCGCTTTTATTTTTTTCATGATATAGAGTCTACTGAAATAAAGTAAAAGAAAAGAAAGTGCAGCGTTTCTGAGTCGCAATTTGTGCTGCAAATTGATGGAACATTGGCAAAGGTACTGCTCCTCCATTTTCGAAATTTCGGCGGTACAAGTATATTCAAGTTAGATATGAAGTCTTCAGGTTTGTACTGGTTATTTGGTGCTAATTCGTACTGCCTTTTGCTTCATCGGAATGCCTTCATGAAGATGAGGAGGAAGAGGATGCAAATGTTTTTTGTACCAAAAAGAAAATACGATTATATTTCGTTGTCAAATGATGGAAACAGAAGCTATACTTCCCTTCATAAAATATGGGAACAAACGGAATCAGAAGAGTCATTTGAAGGAGACAAACTTTCGGATCTTCTCCAGAATATTGGTTCGTTCAATTTTGAAGGTGGGGCGACGATTGCGTCGACGCCTTTCGATGACGAAAATGATTCAATCGTTTCAATTGATTGCTTGACGAAGAATTATGAAAATCTTAAGAAACTCGATGCTTCCGAACCCGATATTCCTCCGAGCTATAAACCAGATGGCATTATGAGCTCGTTACCATCGATTCGAGCTGATGTTGAGATTCCAGAGCAAGTTTATATTGAAGAGGGTTCTTTCTTATCTGAACAAGAGTAAGTTGTGTATCGAACTTTCGACTCTCATAAGAATTTAGATTCTTCTTACACTTACCACTCATTTTAGCGGTGACGATTATAAGAAAGCTATATTCGGAGATCCAGATGAATTGAAGAAAGCTATAGCAGAAAGGCGGAAAGAGGAAGCAAATAGTTTGAAGCAAGATTTCATTGATAAGACTTTGTCAGAAATTTCATCATTTAGCGTAGAGCTTGAAAAAGAGTCAAAGAATAAGAAACCATGTCAAAAATGTGGTGCGATTGTTCCTATAGTTGATATTTTGCCAAAAAATGGAGTATGCAGATTTTGTGACGCTGAGGAAAGGCTGCATAAGAATACGAGCGCTGATGTTTACACCGAACAAACTTATTCCCGCACTTTCGGTAGAAAGCAATATTCTCGATATACCCAGCAGCGGCGTGCACCAAATTCAAGGCAAAGTCGACGAAGTTATGTGCCTTATTCCTCATCATCATTTCCTAAACCTCCTTCATCCGCAAATCAAACTATTGGGCGCAATATATCAGAGGGGAGCAAAGCTACGAACCCATCTTCCGAAGGGAAAAGCAATAAAGAGATATCCCGTGCGAGGAGTGTCATTAGGTCGCTTGAATCAGCATTGGAATCTCAACAGAGACGTGCTGACAACGCTGAGAAGGAGATAGAACGCCTGAAAGATATAATTAAAGACCTCGAAGAGACCATCTTGATAACATCGATGGAGATCAGGGATCAAGAAGAAGAGAGTCCTACGTACTTTGTGGAAGATAGTAGTGAGGGTAATTTTGATGAGAATAACCGGTAACGCCTAATCCTATCAGTACAATTAAGCAGGTGAGGGCCCATAACGAAAAAAGTGATTAACAATGGAAATTGTCTCTTTCAGAATTCAGAAGTTAAACGCGTTTCATATCTTTTCAGCTGTGCACTTCAAATATACAGCTGAAAAATTGGGTTGAAAGGGTTAATTGTGTACATATAACCTTTTACAAGTGTATTACTTGTTAGTGTATACTTTTCAAAGAAAAATTGCGTTTAGGACCATATGTGTGAAAATCTAATCGTATGTCGTATACTTCGAAGTATTGCACAAGAGTACATCGTATCCATATCGTAATGCACACACGGTACCATATTATTGAAAATCTCCGTGTGCACAAAATAATTATATGAAGTCGGCTTCTACCGGGATGTAGTCTATTCATTATATCATCATGCTGTGGAAATAGTTCCGTATTAACCGAGACTGAATCATTTTTATCAAATAACTACTGGTTTTTTGCCACAAAGCTATAGCATTTCTATTCCAGAAGAATCAGATTCAAAGCCTTCATCATGGCTAATAATAGTGTACCCGCAAATATGTATTTCATCGCATTAAAAGTAAACATGTGTAATGGGTCAGCGCATTTCACCCCAACAATACCTTGAACGTTGACCCCAACACTACCTTGAGCTTTCTGTAATCTCCTGCTATCATCACAATCCTCGTAAAGTTCATAATCATATGCAAAAATGGAACCAAAATAGGACAGCATTTGAATAGGAAATACATTCCACGCAAAGCTGACAAGTGTTCTGTTCAAACCGGGTGTGTATAGTTGGAGATGGCGAAGAGTGCGAATTCTTGTCGTTTCAAATTTCGGTCGTTGCATACTCTCCCAGTACTTTAAAACAGAATTATCTAAATGACCGGACTTCTTGGTGTCATCATTTAGCATCTTTCCAAGGGTATATGCATCGTTTATCGCCAGATTTGCCATCTTCGCTGTAAGAGGACCATATGCGTGAGCTGCATCACCAATGATAACAGCAGAGTTACCTTTGTGCCATGGTTCGCAGTCTATGTGATAAGTGGAATAGCACATTAGATCGGTGATAGTACGCTCGTTGTTCACAATATCCAGCACAAACTTCATTCCGCTCCGTTGTGCAACATCTATAAGCTCTCGCATAGACGGTTTGTAGGGAGATTCCGGTGGCTTCCCCTTATATTCTAAAACTACAACATTGAGGGCTTTCCCGTCCCTAGATATATGGTAGCATGGTGAATGTATGTACTCTCCAAGACTAATATTCCAACAACGGCGTGTCTGCTCGAGCAAGGCATCACTTGGATTCTGTACCACGAAACGGTAGGCCGTCATGTCTCCGTAGTAACGACAATCGGATGTGAGAGCAACGTACTTTCGTACGATGGAATTGACACCGTCTGCACCAACAATCAAGTCACATTCATGGGTGACGAGTCTTGCATCTGATGTCCCATAGATAGCCTGTACTACACCGTTCGTCTGGAAGCGAACGCGTTGGCACTTGTGTCCGGTATGTAGACATTTTGGATGTCGATCCAATGCTTTGCGCAGGATGCAATTTAAGAGCCTACTGCGCTTCATAAATCCCTTGTTGCTGCCCTGCAATGGAATGTGGTGCTTCCTCGCCGTAACTTGACGCACTGTCATGGTCTCATATGAAAATATATCCAAAGCACTATCCTCAATATGTAACTTTTCTCGCAAGATGGTCATGGTCGATGGCCAAATAGCTAACCCATATCCAGTTTCGCTTACTGTCGAAGAAGCTTCGAATATTTTCACATCATATAGTGTAGGATCTAGTACTGCAGCCAACGTTATTCCTGCGACCCCCGCACCAACTATATGGATGATCTTTCTTCTATTAGGATTTGGACTTGATGGTATATCACCAGTCCGCCTCTGCCACTGCTGCTGAGGCGTTGGAGAACTTTTCTTGTGTAAGGATCGTAATAGTACACCTTCCAGACAAGGACCAGGCCCCATGGATAAACAAATGGCCCATTCGGCCCTTGGTTCACGATAATCACGATTATGACAATCCAATACAGCCAAGTTCGATGCACCACTCAAATTCCCATGCTTTGTCATTACATCCCAGCTCCATCTCATGACTGTTTTATCCTGTACATTAAGAGATTTTGCTACCTCTTCTAATACACGAGGACCTCCCGTATGACACAAGATGTCAAATGAACTTACATCATTCGGGATATCAGCGCAAAGCTTTTTCCCTCTCCAAAGAAGTTGGGATACAAAATCGGGTTCTGCCTTAGCGATTCTTTCGGGAAGATGCTTATTAAGCTGTAATACGATCGATCCATCATCCCCTTCAAAATAATTCACCATATCATGTGAATCATCCAACACACGCGATAAGCCACAGATAATCTCGTAACCAGCAGGTTGTTCCTGTTGCTGCTGAGGAATAAGTGGCTGTTGCTGCGGAATACTACCACCGACAATTGCTGAGGACGCAGCATCACGAAAAAGACACACCGAAACGATCTCTTCACGTGTCATCTCTCTTATCGGCATGGAATTTCCAAGAGCCGAACGTAAATCCGCTGATACAACCAATACTCTTGCGCTTCTGTCTCCCATGACAATTTGTCGTGCTACATTCAACAGTATAAATCCACTCAGACAGCCCATATTTTCCAAACTTATTCGTTCAACGTCCACTGAGAGGTTTAGCCGCCGCACAAGCTTAACATCGATACCGGGAGCGTGCATACCACCCGTCATAGTTCCCCAAAGTAAATGAGTGATTTGACTACGATTACCACCAGTCCAAGAGTTCAGAGCTTGATTGGCTGCACGTTCAGCCAAAACCATGAGATTCTGTTGACGATGTTGTAAATATTCACTTCGTGAAAATCGTCGAAATAAATCCTGTTCGTTGGCAAGAGCTACGCTATGAAATTCGAAACCACATTTTTTCATGACGCGAGTGGCAAATTCTGTATCGAAATTGTTGTCATCTTTGCGATTTCGTAGAAGGGCTTGGAGCATTTGTTCTGTCGTGTTATGATTTCCGTAGGCAGCCCCTGTACTGAGAATTCGTGGGAAGGACAAAGCTTTGTTAGAGGTTAGAATGAGGTTGGATGTCGTTTCGGTTCTTGGACTCATGGTGTTTGTTTGTTTGTTTGCTTTGTTTCTTGTTAGAGAATTAGGGCAGTTGGTATTTAACAAATGTAAATTTATAAATTTATGTATTATTAATACATGTCTTTTTTTTTGTCAACGAAGCACATTCAAGTGTCGTGTGTCGTGTAGCGTAAATCTATTTCTCTCTAAAGAAACTTAGAATTGCTGTTATTAATACGTGTTATTCTGCATACGTGTTACTAAGATGCAGATAATATCGAAAGATTTTCAATATGGTTGATAACAAACTTATCAATACTCCCCCGCACCCGATAGTGGTTCGGCGAACATCTCGAGATGTTCGCCGAGTTGATAACAAACTTATCAACAGTATATACTTATTTAAAATGTAAATATAAGTCAGTCTGACGTGGCCACAGCATAGACATCCCGACATTCAGCTCAAGCGTTCCGCATGGTTTCTAGTCCAAGATCATACCAAATATTATTATATTTGCGAACTAGAAATTCCTTGGGTGGTTCTTAGTTAATATAATTATGCATCGTACGTGTTCCCAACTTCTCCGTTCCCC
>Ga0115008_10005043_pt1 | contig 10943 bp, 12 predicted proteins | sample FraStrMetagenome_FD_87164 | JGI IMG/M metagenome (GOLD analysis project Ga0115008, IMG submission 87164) | Marine eukaryotic phytoplankton communities from Arctic Ocean - Fram Strait ARC3M Metagenome | ecosystem: Environmental > Aquatic > Marine > Oceanic | place: Fram Strait | collected...
ACTTCACGTCATTACGAGTGTAATTAGTTCAACGCATACCACAATTAACCATCTATCCCTCTGAGGCTATGCCGACCCACATGGAGCGAATCACACACAGTCCTCGTTCGATCCTGTAAAGTTATTATTATTACGAACGAAGATAGATATATATTATATTATAATTATTCATCGCATCTCAGAGAATAAAAATGTGTTACAGTTAATTTTTTGCCGCTTCTTTGCATGCTTCGCTAATAAGAGTCCCGCGCACGTGGTCGATTCTATAGATTGCATTTCTTCTTCTGCGCCATCGCAAATAATGCTCGTGTATCTAAGGGCATAATGCTTGTGTATCTAAGGTGTGCAATATTCGGATTAAATGCCGTTACATCCTATATCATAACTCGAATTCTCTGGCTGCAGTAAGAAGATCGCTCTCCCGAGTGGCGTCCGGTTGAGTTGTGTTTCGTGGAGCAACGCCAAGGTTAGTGCATAAATAAACTGTATCAATCTGAAGAATGGCTAAGAATTGCTATTCTGATTATAGGGATGGCTTGCTTGTGGGGGCGAAAATGGTTTGCTGAAGGTGCTGCTCGTCGACCGTCCGAAGGTACGTCATCCTTGGGTCTTGTGATAGATTGAATATCACGACGTATTCAATTTTAGAACGGGGATGGGGGCAATCTTTCCATGAACCAAACACTGACCGGTCATGAAGGTCAGTAGGCGTTTGTTTCAGAACCTTCTGTGCACATTGTAATAGTGAAGCAACGTTGAAGCAGGAACTGTTTTGAATGTCGAGTGGAATGACGAGCACGAAAAATTAACAACCAGTGATCAGCATGGCTTAATAATTGTATGGATGCTTCATAAGGTTTGCAGCTTTCCGAATTGCAGTTTGTGTTCAGCGACCACTGATAACTGATGAGAGACTCTTTCTCTTCTGGTCTCAAGGGAATGTGGTTCGAGGAAATGATCAACAATCGAAACAAGTCCGTTGTTCGTGACATGAAGTGGACAAAAGATGGCAAAAAAATATGTATTGTTTATGAAGATGGGGCTGTGATTGTTGGTTCAGTCGATGGGAAAAGAATGTGGAGCCGAGATGTCAATCTTGAGCTCGCGCTCGTCGAATGGTCTCCAGATGGTCGGACAATCATTTTCTGCAGTGTCTGCGGAGAATGCCGTGTCTACGATGAGAATGGAAATCATCTTTCAAATCTTTCAATCCTTATTCCAGACCAATATGGTCTGGCCCGGATCACAGGGATTGATTGGCATGAAAGCGCCGGGCATTCGGCGAGTTATGTGCGGTCAAGACTGGTATGGTATATTACTAAGATTTAGCACCTGTTTTTAGCACGGAAGCATGTTTTTCCTCAGGCTCTTGGGTTTGAAAATGGAAGCATCCAGGTGATGTCAGATGTCGGCGATTGTCAACCGGCACTATTTCAGACAGGATTGACTGCCCCGAAGGCAAGCTCTAATCTTTCATACATTTCGACATTTTTTAAAACTTTTATGCTCTTCCAGATCAGATGGAATATATCAGGGTCTATCCTGGCAGTCGCGGGTGAGGAAATACACAGCACAAATATTATTTGCCAAACTTTTTCCTCATGCTCGCCCTTCTCTGTCAAGGCACCCAAGCTAATTCTGCTGGTCGTCAGATAAGTGCTGTTCAGTTCTATAGTCCACATGGTCAGCTACTCCGGTCACTCCGTGTACCTGGAAACGGGATAAAATCCATTGCATGGGAAGGTAGCGGAACGCGGATTGCTCTCGCTGTAGACAGCTTCATCTATTTCGCAGACATTCGGCCCCAATACCAATGGAGCTTTTTTGACGATGTGCTAGTTTATGCTTTCGACAAGCCAGGGAAAGATGAGAAGTGCGTCGCTTTTTGGAATACGAAATCAAATGAACGGTTCGCCAAATATGTACATGGATTGATTGATATTTGTGCTTTCGGGGACCTTTGCGTTTTGATTACTGAGGCTGCCATGAAGAATATGTTTGCCTTGATCATTTGTGACGCCAAGGGTGCAGCTTTAACTAGTAGCTACGTAGAAGTGCGTCATGTGGACGTGTTTGTCATTTGCTTCTCTCGTGTTGACTGTATTTCTTTCAAGGAAAAACCCCTATTTTGCGTCATGACAGCATCTCATCTGATTACAGCAACTGATTCGCATGTTAACTTGTGGGATTATAATGCCAGCGAATGCAAGAAAATAGTCAATCTACAAATTATTCGTCAGAATGACAGTATTCGAGAGCCGATAGACGCGGGCGTTGATCCAGGGAGTGGACATCTGAAACCGGAATTCAGGTGAGTTGTCCGCTGATTCGTTGATGTTCTTCACATTCTTATGTTTCAATACGCGATGCACCCTACTTTGAGTCGCTTTATCTCGTGTGATAGCATATGTTCTTTGGCCGCATCTGAGAAGGTGAGAAACGTGATGAGCTCATGACCAAGCCGGGTATTGTCATATCATACTTGACAGAATATATTTTCACAGATGCTCCTGGTAGGCATGCAGTCCGGTGCTGTGCGACGCTATGGTTTGCCTCACTTACAACACGAAGCCACATACGCAGTAAACATCCGCCCGCGCGTGAGAAGCGATTTCTTTTTCGGTAATTTGTGATAACTGAACGTGGATCCTTGCAGCACATGTCCTTGAATTGTAACGACACCAAATTTAGTGTCATAGATGTTGACGGAGTGTTGACAGTTCTTGACCTTGAAACCGTTTCGTCCAATATTTTTCGCAACCAAGAAATGGTCGTGTCAAATCAGCGAAAAGATTGTTTTGGAATCTATTGGAGTAAGGATGAGCCTAATCTCTATGTTGTCATGGAGAAGACTCGGATGTATGTGTTCCGAAACAGTGATCCGGAGGAGCCGGTGCGCTCTCCTCCTTTATTAGTTGTCAGCATTCAGTTTGCTCTTCATTTTTTGCCGTATATCTAACCCTAAACTTCTAACCGACATTTTATACAACCGACAACAGGTTCTCACTTCAGGGCATATTTTTGACTTCTGTGACCTGGAGATTAAAGCCGTTTTGCTCGAGGATATCATGCAAAATCCCCAAACACCAAGCGCGGAGCAAATAGTTAAATTTGAAACAAAATCTCTCAGGGACACCCGCGCGCTGATACTAAACGACATTTCCCTTCAGGAAGGCAGCTAATTCTTTCTAAAAGCTGTGAAATCTGATGATATCTTAATTTTATTCTTTTTGTTGGGCCTTTCTTGAAGGATTCGAGGCGATTTGTACAAAATAACGGCCATCAGCGTCTGTGGCAGCTGCTTGCTCATTGTGCTTTACAGAAGCTTGACTTTGACGTTGCAGAAAGTTCGTTCGCATGTTTTAATGACACTCATGGCATAGGGTTCGTGAGAAGGCTGAAGGTATGTTCGCTCATTAATTGGTCTTATTCTTGCCAGTTTGCCGCTGTCGAGAAAAAAAAGAATTTGCTGACGGTTCCCTACTTTAGATGATTCGTGATAAGAATCAACAACGCGCTGAAATTTCAGCATACTTTCAACTTTTTGACGAGGCCGAAGCTCTTTTCGCAAGCATGGATCGTTTTGATCTATCTTTAGCCATGCGGATTAAACTTGGCGACTGGTTCAAAGTTGAAAAAATGCTACGTGCCGGTGACAAGAATAACTTGACTCACGTGGTTGCGTTGAATAACATTGGAAACTACTTTTTCGAGCGGCAAAAATGGGATCGAGCTGCATTATATTACTTCAGGTCCAACAATCTAAGGAAACTGATTGACTGCTACTATTTATTGGAAGAATATAAGGAACTAGAGAAGGTCGTAAGTATCACAATAGGAAACAATGAAATGTTGTCAAACATTGGGAGCATGTTTTGTGGCGCAGGCATGTGTAGCCAGGCTATTCATGCATACATAAGCTCGTCAGACATAAATTCTGCGATAGATGCATGTGTTCTACTCAATCATTGGGACTCTGCTTTCAGTCTTGTCAAGGAACATAACTGTCAGATGACGGCAAGTGATAATTTCCAACAGTTGAACCCACCCCGACATTACTGTACTATGTTGTCCTGATTCTCATTGATTGTTTCAACGCAAGCAATTTTTGTAGGGAATGCTCGAAAGATACGTATATCTTTTGCAGGCAGGAATGGAGCTCCGTGCAGCCGATCATCACAGGAAAACGAATGATCATGAAATTATGCTTCAGTTGTTATCACAATTTGAAATGGAGTCTGGCACTGTGAAGAATAGCACAGCATATATGAAGAAAATATATGTTTTGGGCGCGCTTGAGGTGAGCGCGCAAACAGTGATTTGAAGTGCGCATTGCGCAAACTGACCATCAACTTCGGCAAATATTCGCAGGCAAGAAAAGTCGATCAATCCTTGACTCGCAATTCTTCCACAAAACAAGGAGAGGGTGCGATTTAGGCTTGAACCGTAACTGTGCTGTTCACAAGCGTAGATACTAATCCTTCATGATTACGTTTTTCACAACACCTCTATGAAACTTTTTCTGTCCTTTGTATGCAGAAACTTGTGCGCACACGTGCTATTGGCGAAAAGCTGAGGCGTACCATTTTTTACTTCTCGCTCATCGACAGCTTTATGATGGTCAATTCGACTACGCAAGGCGAACTTCTCTTGTGCTCGAAAAATACAGAGACTGTGTGGATGCCAGTCGTTCACAATCCCTGATCGCATTGGCAGCGTATTACAGTGGGAACTACAGCGTATGCGGTAAGGCATGCATGAAGCTTCGAACAGATCCTGCGCTCAACAAGAAAATAATCACATCTGAGCTTACAACTGAAATATTTTCAAAGGTAACTCATTTTTTACTTATTATTACATTAATTTCCAAGACCAAAATAATAATGAAGAGCTTGAATTAATTACGCGTCCCTTCATTTGGCATTCTTCATATACACCTGTCGGTATGCGCCTGCCAGAAGACAAAGCAGTCCCGTGGACTGATACAAGAAGCAATTTGGACTCTGATGACATTTGCATCGCAAGTGGCAGGTGAGACTTAATTCGTGGTTTCTCATGCCTTGCCATATATTGACATAACTTCTTGCCGCTCGTGACTTTTCTCGTCGGAATATTACTGCCATGGACGCGGTGATGAGTTGTTTGATTTGCACGCGCAGAGCCATTCGCAGCGAGCTCCGAGGTGGCGGCATATGCCCACTTTGTCACTCTCTCCTGTGGTGTCCCTGAACCACATGCAAAATGGTCCTACCAGCATATGCCAGTGAAACTGAGAAAAGTTCTTGAATCATACCTTCGTAGTATAGTTGAAATCAAAGGTTAATGCTCTATCTGCCCAGTTGCCTCCTTTTATTGGCCATCGTCTCCTATTTCAGTGACTTGCGAGTCAGATCAGCGACAGCTTTTTGAATACGCGCTGAACGATATTTTGCAAACTGTTGAGTGCATACATTTGTGTTATCTGCAGCAGAAAAGAAGTTATCTATGCGACTTTGTTGAGCAACCTTTTTCCAGAGAGCAAGCACGGGCAGGATTAGCTCATCAATTTTTGTGTGCTGCCAGTGAAACTGATTGCAACAGAATGCTCTCAATAGGTTTAGATTGGGCTTTCCCCATAGTAGGGGCTCCCTTGACCGATCAACTGCTGGCTTTTCGTAAGCCTCAAGCACTGCAGAGGAAGGAAAGTCATCGGGGATCCGCCAACTTCTTTTCATCGTCTGGTGACCTCTCTTAAAGCTTTGGCGGCGAGATGTAATTTCTGCACACTCCATCCATCCATTTTTGTCACACATGTACAAGTGTTGTTCTGTAACACGTCCCATTTTCCTATGTTTTTCAGGTTTCGTCAGGCCATTGATCAACCTTTGCCGTCGAGGAGTTGTCTCTTCCAGGTTTGGAGTACTCACAGCATGGTCAGATAGATCTTGGTTTTCTGCCCAGTCGCGGAATTCCTTGAGCCCATTTAGTCCTGGAAAGGAGGTGACAATCTCGAGGGCATTCACGATTCCAACACCAGAGATGCCTTCAGTGTAGTCCGATCCCAGCAGCAGGGCCAGTTCAGCCATCTTTGCGCGATCAATGCCAAGATCATGTTGAATTCCATCTGCAGAATAAACCTCCACATACTTCTTACTCTGGAATACGTGGCGGTAAATGGTCTTCGCCCCAAATAAAAATGCATCACTGTCATCTGTAATGACTGCATCTACAAGACCCTCTGAGTTCAGCCACGCGCATTGCGCCTCTGCCTCCTGCGGAGCAATTACATATGGAATCCCAAACAGGCTGAGAAGTTCCTGAATTTGACGATACATGCCCTCTGATGGGGCATCTGCTCCACGTTCAGCATTTCTTTTATCAATCTGTAATTGTTTTCGTTCTGCCTTTGCATCCCTGACGAACATGTCGACCAGTAGATCACTACATGAATTTGATGCGCAATCCGGTATTACCGTGTGAAGCTGATTACAACAGCTCTTGCCATGTTCTTTGCGCATCATCTTGAACTGGGTCGGATACATTCCAGTCACGCGATGGCATGCGATGATAATTTTCCCAAATGAGTTTGCTATTGGGGCAGATGTGTCAAATCTGAATCCTTGGCACTTAACAACTGCGCCTGCCTCTCCAAAGACAACCCGAGTAAGAAGGGAAGTACAGCGGTCAAGCGCACGAGTCAATTCGACCTCAAAAGTGTCAATGGATCGGAATTCAATTGCCTCGTCCTCATTTCGGAGGAAAATTGAAACTTGCACTGGGATCTCTGCTGACAGATGGAATATATCATCAGAGGTGTGAGCCACTATAGGCTGCGAATAATATGAGGCATTGCCGCCCGAGAGCATGTGCTTTGCTGACTTTCCAGTCTTGGTCTTCCCCGATAACTGCGCATCACAAATAACTTGTTCATCATCAGCAACCTCTGAAACTGGTTTAACTTTGCTTTTGCTCTCAAAGAAAGATACAGGGTCTTTTGCGGATGATGTCATTGTTATTCTATCTTGGCTCGTAGGCGCATGCACAGGTATCTTATCTCCCAAAAAGACATCACGCGACTGCCAGCCTTGAGCGTTTTCTTCCTCGGTCAATTCGAAAGAAGATATTTCATTCAAATTATTTCTGTGCTTGAGACATCTTGGGGGATGATCGAGGGGTAATTCACTTTCGTTTATGGGTCTCCAAAACTGTTCAATCTCACATGCAGAAGATCCTTTTGGAATATTGCCATCATCTTCTAGTAATCTGTAAGTGACGTTCCCACCGCCTCCATGTGCACTTGAAAAAGTATCCTGGAATGTATTCTGAGTACTCAGGTGTGCTCTCTTGCTTTCGCCTTCAAAAAGTGGATCGATTCCCCCACTTGCTGCATCTAACGACTCAAAGGTGAAGTCAAGAGTTGCGCTATTTTTATTAGCTCTCAGCTGTTTTCCAGGTATTTTCGCTAAAGTATGAGGAATACTTGCACCCGGTGGAGCTGTTTCAGTAGCAGGAAAATGCATATCGTCCAGATGAACCCCACAGGACCGAATAGCCACCTTCTCCTCATCGTTTTGAAATGTCCCATGATTTTGTCTCCATTTCGAGAGACCTGCCCTCTCCAGACCAGTAACAGAGTCAGCGTGAATTTCCTTACAGACACGTGGCAAGTGAGCACGATTTTGGGCGACAATTTTATCTGGTTCTGTAAGCAAGTATTCACGGTTGACAGTGGACGCAATGCAATTCTTCTTCATGCGATATGTCCCATCAGTCCTGAATCCTGCCGATTCCTTGATAGCATCTGACATGCATCTTACGTTTGCGGACACAGTCGCCGCCTCCATTTGCTGCCGAATATTGCTTGATTTCAGATAGCTATTCATCTGAAGTTCTGAAAAGTCTTCGATCTTGCCGGATAAAGTCTGGAAGTGTGAACGGTTTTCTGCAACACGTTGTTCGCGAATTTTAATCAACATGTCCATTTGTGCAGATGGTGGTAGCGTCAAAAGCACATCTTGATGGACATCATCCATCCCTGGAATCAGCATTTCATCTCTTTGGCGGAAATCATATGTACCATTGCCGTCTGTCTCCTGTAAACCTATGTAATCAACTGGACTTGTGGTGTCTGGCCTTGCTTTATCGGTGAGGCTGTCGGTTGGAAAAGGCTGTTGAAGCGACCCACTCCGGCGCGTAGTTTTACGGGGTTTCTTTCGGGCCATCCCGTCAGCACCGAGAAGAGAGCCATCAAATCGGAGTTGCTCGCGGCGGCCGCCGTCGTCCATATGGTCTTGCAAAAAGTCAGAGTCACGCTTCAGCATATTTGTCTTCATTGAGTTAACCAGAAGTTTTTCTGCGATCCGTCTGGCCTGCACTTTTCTGCTGACGCGTGAGTGACGGCGAGCTGAGGTGGTCCGGCGCTTTAATGTAGGCGTGGCACCATCAAAGACAAATACAGGTAATAATCCATGGTACAGGAGACGGCAGATGCGCCGGAAAAAGCTTCAAGGAGGGTCATAGATAAAAAAACATTGAGACAAAGAGAGAACACGACGAATGGACACTCAGTCCAAACAAGAGAGAAAATCCTGGGGGAAATGGAGGAAAGAACCATACCCCAGAACGTGAGCGTTGTGAATCATGTCCCCTTGTTCGTCTCGCATCGCTTTGATGAACTGGACTAGCCATATTGAGGCGTCAACCGCGACTCGCCGACCAGAAAGCGCCTCGATATTGACGCGCCGTCCCACGGGTTCTAGGAGACTCCACAACCCTTTGACACCCATCGTCCCCGAGCCTTACAGCACTAGAACTAAAAGGAGTCAGCCTCCATGTCCTGCAGTATCGTCGGGTGACTTGGGTGACTTGTCCCCAAAGGCGTCTCGTCAAAACAATATGAGTGATTCATAAATATATCATATATGTAATAATACTTATTTGTATTAGTTTTTTCCCTCTGATGAGTAGAACTAATTTCCCTGAAGTATTCTACACTAATAACTCATACGGAAATTCAAGAAACCCCTTTCGGCGCTCTCTTTCGGTATGTTCACGGAGTGCGGCTGACACTAGCGCACTCTCGGTCTAGTCGTTATCGAGGTGGAGTTCTAAAGCGACACGAACGTTCCGTTTGCGCGAAGATAGCATGAGCATCACACCGCTCCCGTTCTTCCGCTGTGAACACGGTCGTGAATGTTAGCGGAATTGAAATTTGCCGAGGTATGTTCACGGGCGGAAAAACCGCGTGGAGGGGTACTGACTCGCGCAGACTCCGCGCGCGTCCTGCCGGGCCGTTCACCCGCCTCCCTGGCAAGATGTTCGAGCGGAGAAGCGAGCGATACGACGGTCGCGCGAAGGATGCGCGCCGCAAAGCTCGTTTCTTCCACTTTTCAGGGAAAAAACTAATACAAACAAGTATCATATATTATATATGTATATATATATTATTATTGCTTACTTGCTACGAGTATATATATACGCACAGATTATTTTTATATCCTCTATCTTCGTTCGTTTATTTGTTCATCATCATCTCAAACATATATTTATGAATCACTCATATTGTTTTGACGAGACGCCTTTGGGACAAGTCACCCAAGTCACCCGACGATACTGCAGGACATGGAGGCTGACTCCTTTTAGTTCTAGTGCTGTAAGGCTCGGGGACGATGAAAATTTCCCAAATATATTTTTAGAATTTCAAATACTTGTACGGAAGAATATAAACCCTCGATCACGAGTAAACATACTTCAAAACATACTTGAAAACATACTTGAAAACATATTATATACTCGTAAATTGCAAAGGCGTACTTTCATTTCCGTTGTCATAGATACTTCTATTGAAACATATGATATTATTTATTTGTAAAGTTACAACTTGTATTAATAAATATACTTTCACTACGTAAGTTTACCGTTATTAGTCGTCATATTATGGATATGTATGTATATATTATTAAGATTTTTTCGGGAACCGTACATATCTAACTTCATCCCACATGGTCAGCGGTAATTACTGACGAGCTCCAATAGTCGGTACACCAACGTGCTTCGAATATCATCACGCGGACCATGGGAACTGAAACACCCAGGGGAAACAGCCAGCATTCCTTCAATCGGATAGACACAGCCAGCACGCTGGACTTTGCCGTCACAAAGGAAGATGTGCCTGTCCGAGCATACGGCGGCAGAGTGGGATACACTCCACGCGCGCCCGCTCAGTTTGGTGATGGCGGCGCATTTCCGGAAATCCACCTCATCCAGTATCCCCGATGTTTTCACCTCGAGAAGCTGAGCACGGATCCATACCTTGAAAAAACAAACAGTGCGGAGGCAACGCCTTCGGTGGGTGAGACGGGGGAAAACAAATCGAGAAACAACACGGCCCAGGGTTTGACTGAACAAGAAGTTTCTCGTCACGCTAGACTGACGCACAATCCTTTTCATGTACGACATTCCTGCATTTCTTTTGCACTTGCGACGATCAATATATGGATTTTTCCAGGCTCTTGAAAGACCTTCGGGGAAAGACACGGAGACAGCCCTTGAGAAAACAAAGTCTGCCATTTCCGCTAGGATCGATCAGAAATCCGTGTTCCCTCGACCCGCGGTTTCGATTAGGACTTCAGAATCAGAGTACATAAAATACACGCCAGCTACGCAAGCTAGTGGGCATCAATTAGGCGCTACTGAGCGTCTTATCAAAATGCACAAAGCACAAAATGATCCTTTGGAGCCTCCTAGGTTTCGTCACAAAAAGGTAGGAGGGAGCCGTATTTTGTCACAAGTACAGTGTCTGTAACTTTTCTTGTTCCCGTAGGTCCCACGTGGTCCAGGGGCTTCTCCCGTGCCTATCATGCAGAGTCCCCCACGCTCAATCGATGCGAGCGAACAGGATGATTGGAAAATCCCCCCTTCGATCTCAAATTGGAAGGTAAACTTTTATCTTTTTCATGAACTAG
>Ga0115008_10005044_pt1 | contig 10943 bp, 10 predicted proteins | sample FraStrMetagenome_FD_87164 | JGI IMG/M metagenome (GOLD analysis project Ga0115008, IMG submission 87164) | Marine eukaryotic phytoplankton communities from Arctic Ocean - Fram Strait ARC3M Metagenome | ecosystem: Environmental > Aquatic > Marine > Oceanic | place: Fram Strait | collected...
CGGTTAAGTGAAACACCACAACCGGCTGATGTGAAGCAAGTCATCGGCCAATGTGTAGCTGGTTTAAAGAGAAAGAAGGCTCGAGAGGACCAAGCAACGGGACAGAGGATACAAGTTGGGAAACTCCCGAGCAAAAGACCATTCATGACCTAAGTACACATTAGACTACCCGGTCAATCGTGGAGAATGATCTAAGAAAAGCACTACGCTAAAATGAATAAATATGTGTAACAAATATAGAAATACTTGTCTACATGTATTTGATATTAATAAGCACCGGTTTTTAATTTTTTTTATGTATTTAATAGATAATAAATATAATTATTTAGCAAGAATCCGTGGTAATAATGATATTCCCGATTCTTCAAGAGTACGCAATGAAAATGTACTCTCTCTTTAGTCATATGAGCTGTTTCTATTATTATAGGTAATCTCTCTAAAACTACGTCACACATTTAAATGTTCCGTTGATTTACCTGCTAACTTGTTCTCCGCTTCAACTGATGCGCATCGCATAAAACAACTACCTGGTACAATAGTAGAAGTTAACAAAATAAAAGATAAAAAATAGCTATGTAATTAGGATATTAATGACTACACATGTAACCTGTATTATGTAAAATAAATTCTTCGGACTTCATCAGTTGAAGATGAGCATTGGTAAAATGACTCAGATCGAAAGTAGGTTCACAACTTGCATCCCACCTCTTCTGCTTCAGCACCATTTCCGTCATTAAAAAATATTAAAATTGTAAAAATTCTAATGCCTCGGAACCCTTCTCCAGCCCCCAATTACGTCGATAGAATGGAGGAAATTCAAATGACTTCGAATGATACTAAGAACAATAAAGGACGCTTCCCCAAAAAGCTAATGGATATACTTCAAAGTGGTACTTTTGAAGATGTCATCAGTTGGCACCCGGACGGCAAACATTGGAAGGTCCACAAACAAAAACAATTCGAAGTTGAAGTCATGACACGATACTTTGATGCTACAAAATGGGCCTCATTCGTGCGCCAATTAAATGGTTGGGGATTTCAAAAAGGTATTTTCTAAATACAAATCTTAATTGAAAATGGTGTTTGAATGATCCATACTGAGTGATTTTAACTTTGTGTATATTCTAGTAACCGCTGACTTAAATGACAACTTGCGCGGCAACATCTTTCATCCATTGTTTCAACGAGATCAACCTGAGCTTTGTTTAAAGATGAAGAGGCATAGAGCAAAAACCTGTTTTTCCAAAGGTATTAAGAAAAAAGAAGAGGAAGAGGAAATGCCAGTTGAGGTTGGGGTAAATCAAGAACCAATAGAGTCCATTTTTCCGATGGAAATGGACTATATATCTCTGCCCCCTGACATAAATTCCTCTTCAAATCCACAGTCTCAACAGCAATTTTATTGTCATCAATTACTTAGTGTACCACCATCGAATGGTAATCAGAAGCCTAATATATCTAAAAGGTGTTTTTCTTTTGCGAGTTCAACACTTGACATACCCCGTTATTTGTCAGATGACTCCGGTGTGCGGCTAAAGCATGACAATGAATTGAGAAGTTCAACGACCCAAATTTGTAACCTTACGCCTATTTCAGATAGTGTCTTGAATGAAATTTGGAAGGAAGAAAGGTCAAACAGCAACTCATATTTTGATCAGAGCTTTGGCTGTAATATGTTTGGCTTCCGCTAATTTTGATCGCGTTTTGATTAGAGCTTTTGCTGTATGTTTAACCCCCACTCACTTTAATCCTCGGGAAAGATACTTATGAAAATCATTTGCTTTTATATGCGATCTGCTTCGAACTCGAACATTCACAGGAGCTGTTGTTGTTTTATATGCCAATGATTGAGGAAGGGTGTTTTCATTGAATAAAGCAAAAAAGAGTATAGAAATGAACAATAAAATTAAAATGGCGCCAATGAGCACACCTTCGGCAATTTATCCGGCTATCTTCATCGGTGCACTAATATGAGTAACCGCACACTCATTCCTATCCTGTCAGAGCAATGTGCCTTTTTTCACGCCAGCACATTATTATTGTTGACGACACTCAATTTCCGCTTTCCTTTTTGTACATTTCTCCATTTGCACGAACGTTTCTTGACCTAATGTGTGAACTTGAATTTTAGTTAATAACTAGAAACATTGAAGAGAATCTTGATCACATCAGTGTGAAAAAGTCAAAGATTTTTCAAGTCCATCAGATTCGTCAGTTCAAAAAATTGTGTTTGTCAATGAATGTAAAATGCTTTTACTCAAAAAGATTGTTTGTGATTTCATAATAACTATTAATCAAGTTTTCATCAATTTTAAACAGCCTCTTACATTCGGTGATAAGCAGAATACGTATGTATTTAAATAACGCATGATTCACCTTATTTTAGTAACCAGCCAATTATTTTACTGTCGTAGCTTAGCATATCGTTATTCCAATCAGAAATAAGTACCCGATACCTGCCTATGCCTATGCCCACATCAGCATCCACGTCCCAATTCCTCACATAACGCATCTCTCTTCTCAGCTCTGTCTTTTTTCATACCTTCCTGACGTTCTCTCTCAAGCTTCATACTTTCCTTGAAATCCATCGGCCTTGAAGCTTTGCGTTGAAGTTCCGCCTTTTTACGCAACCGTTCCGCCATATCCGCATCCCTCTGTTTCTTAAGTTCCTCCTCACTGGGCATGGACAAGTCATCCGCAAATGTATCGTCATCCGCAATGACAACTGTTGGCACTACAGCAAACGCCCCACCTAAAAACGTCAATCCATTGGAAATCGCCGTTCGTCTGTCGGTACAGCTGGAACGTGGCAACCCATAACCTTGCACCAAACCAACTACTCCTAAATAAAGAACGGTAAGCACACGTACTTGCATGGATAATTTCATATTTTTATTTTTCGATTAATGAGAAAACTAACAAAGTATGGAGTTGGTTGTGTCAACTTTATAGAATCTCACTACCAATTAGTTTGGAACGGATAATTATGCCCTCTCTCTCTGCAATGATGGAGGAGGATGGCAACGACAACGAAGAAAAAAAAACCAATATCGGTACACAGCAGCTTTCCTCTCTCTCTACTTCTACTGACGATTGTGGTGTCAGCATCATCCGCATCCGGGTTGCTGCAAACATCGCACGAAGAGAGTTTTCCAAGAATTCCACAGCAGGAGCTGTACTCGTATAACGTATATAGGAACACCTTTCATGTGGTTTTGGTTTGATGATGGATGGTGGATGACAAACGATGTATTTCTCTATCCGAACTGTCTACGAGCTTTGACAACAACTTTGTCAAATGTTGTACATGTGTACAAAGAAGTTAATAAAATAAAAGCATACAGTTTAAAAAAAAAATATATAGTATGGAAAACTATACATGTACTCATATAAATAAATACAATGGGCAAGAGAAATAAAAAGAAATCTAACAAATACAAAGATGATGCTCGAGGATATTGCACTACCGCAACTTCTTCATCTTCTTCGCGCGTAACTCTCACTCCAAAGGCACATTCCAAACTTGAGAAACTTTTGTTGTTGGATTCCAAAGATGCTATCGGTAGTAGTAGTAGTAGTAGTAGTAATAATAATAATAATCAGGTTTCTGCCATTAACCAAACCCCAAAGAGGTTTCGTAAGGAGGATGATCCGTTACTGTCATCGTCTTCCACTCAAAAGAAGCTTGCGAAGTTGATACCTTTTTTGATGGATTTGACGTTTAAACTTGAGCAAATTGTGGCTTGTCTTGGTTCTTTGCTCGTTTCCATTGCCAATGGCAGCAGTGATAATACTATTTTAAATGAAGAGTGTGCATTGGATTGGTTGTGTCTTAATATTTCTGTGGAAAATCTACCTGCATTGTTCGTCGATGTTGATGTCAAAAATGATCACTTGGAGGGTCAGAGTAGTAGGGATTTACAAGTGGTAACAAATAATTCTCATGTAAGTTGTGACACAGAAAAGCGGTAGGTTTGCATTGTATTATGTGATGACGAAACGCCATTTCCTTATACAGTATTTGTTATGCTTTCGCTGAAAATTATTATTTATTATCGGTAATACAGATAACAAATCTTTGCACTACTGAAACTAGTGAGACGAGATTTAATCAGGAGAAGAAGAATTCCATTCCAGCACCAGCACGTTGTACCAAAGGCAAAGAGGAATATTTTTCAAGCCAATTGCCGTCACGAGCTAAATCCTATATACTTGACCAGTATGCGTGCGATGATGAAAATGCGGCACATTCACCGACGACGCAATCGTATGTTTCTGATTATGTTGGGGGTACAGTCATAGATCGTAATGAAGAACGGAAAACGTTACGCGCATTGTTTGGTAACGATGAAGACAACGGACTTTTATTGTCAGAGCTTCAATATCGTCAATCTGAAGACGAAAAAATTCTCGGAAACGAAGCATCTTTGTACGTTATGTCAAAAGCTGATGTGAAGGCCTTAAAATTACAAGTCAAGAAACGGAGACAGGAAATCGATGGTTTAACGAAGAAGAAAGAAAATATAAAACGACAGGTGAATACGGAGAAAAAATCGCCAAAAGAAGAAAATGAAGAAAGTTGTGAAGATTTGACGGGAGGGTTATTCAATTTGAACTTTTCATCTACACGTTCAGTTCCCACAATTGATGAATCATCATCAAAAGAAGCAACAGGTAAAGTTATAGGCGTATGCCCGACCATACCATCGAGTTGGATTGGAACGAAACCATCCGATCAACTTCGACAGTATTGTCGTCGCAAAAAACTATCATCTCCGACATTTACAAATATACCTAGTATAGGTTGCAAGTTGAGGATTAAGAGTGGTAAATCTGAAGTTGTGAACTTAGTCGTTTCGAAAGAGGAGGGCATAAACTGTCCCACGTCGGGCGCTGCACGAGAATATGCTGCAACGAAGGCTTTATATGAACTCGAATGTAGAGTAGTATCCAACGATGGTTCATCATCATTTGTTAGAGCCAGTAACCGTTATCAACTTTTACCTCCGGATCACGCGAAACTATGGCAGCAATGGACAAAAGATGACGAGAAAGCTTTAGAGGTATTAGCAAAGGAGACCACGAAGATGAACGAAGATGAAGTTGCAACTATTTTGGAGCAAGTATTAAACTTCGCGTCGTCTAGAACTCATAATTCCTCTTCGCCTGAACTCGACACTGTCCAAGATGAAGTGAAAAACAATGACATTGATATTATCCCCGAAGAATGGGACGCCTTATCTGAATCATCATCTTCACCGGATATCGATTTGAAAATTTTATCCAAGATACGAAATTCAGAAGTACCATCAACTGATAATGCCAACGATTCCATCGACTTCAAAAGTATACCAAAAGTAATCACGCGTACACGCCAAAAATTACCCATGTACTCACACAGAAAAGATATTGTTACCGCCATACGCGATAGTCCTGTAGTCTGTATTCGTGGTGAAACTGGGTGCGGAAAAACGACACAATGTGGCCAGTATATCCTTGAAGCTTTTGGCAGCACCAAGGCCAACATCGTATGCACCCAACCTCGCCGCATCAGTGCTATGTCCGTAGCAGAACGCGTAGCTGAAGAGCGAAATGAACGTTGTGGGCATACTATCGGTTACGCTGTAAAACTTGAGCAGTGTTTTTCCAAGAAACATACAAAATTGTTGTTTTGTACCACGGGCGTGCTCTTACGTCGAATGCAAAGTGACAACGAGGACGATGCCGCTCTACAAGGAGTAACACATATAATCATCGATGAAGTACACGAACGTCAATGGCAAGTGGACGTATTATTAGTATTATTGCGCAATTTGATGAATTCTACCCGCCCCGATTTAAAACTCGTTCTTATGAGTGCCACGATGGACGAGCGTGTGATGACAGATTTCTTTCGTGAGATGAACCCTCCCTTATTGCATGTACCTGGTCGTACATTTAAAGTTAACTCTTACTTTCTTGAAGATATCATGGAAGCGACGAAATTTATCATAGAAGAGGATTCGCCCTATGCTAAACAAAGATCTCGCGATCATAGTACTTCGATGTCAATGACAATAGGAAGGGGGGAGCATCGTAGTCGTAATATCCGCATCGAATATCCGGAAGATGAAGATGCTTTATTGGGAGATGAATACATTTCATATAGCCTAGGTACTAGACGTTCCATGCACCGCGTTAACGAAATGATCGTCAATTATGAGTTGATTGAATGCACACTGTCGTTCTTATTGCGCAATGAACAATTATCGTCACCGAATAGCTCCATCTGCTTTCCTGACGGTGCAGGTAAATCAAGGAATGGTTCGACTTTAGTATTTTTACCAGGTCTAGGCGAGATACAAACTTTGGTAAATCGTTTACGCGGAGACAGATTCTTTGGCGATTCCAATCAATTTGATATCATACCGCTACATTCGACAATATCATCTAAAGATCAGCGAAGAGCATTCGCATCTACTCCCGGCAAACGTAAAATTATTATCAGTACAAACATTGCTGAGACGAGTATTACGATTCCAGATATCGTATACGTTATCGATTCCGGCCTCGTGCGTGAAGTGCGGACGGATAAACGCACTAGCACTCAAGCATTGGTAACAGATTGGTGTTCACATGCTAGCTCGAAACAACGACAAGGTCGTGCCGGAAGAGTTCAACCGGGGATTTGTTTGAAGCTGTATTCTAAATATACTTTCCATCATGTCATGAAACCACAGACAATGCCTGAGCTACAACGCGTTCCGTTGGAAGAAATTTGTTTGACAGTGTTGGGAAGTGGATTTCAACGAACTAATGGGATGAAAAAGCTAACTTGCTGGGAGTTTCTTCGGCAAGCACCGCAACCACCTAATGAAGATGCCGTGAAGTCTTCTCTAAAAACGCTCATTGATGTCGGGGCGGTGGATGTTCTCTCAGACAATAACGAAAGTGGTATGGAGGAGGAAAAGCTTACCAATTTGGGCATACACCTATCCAAGCTCCCAATTCACGTTCGACTGGGTAAAATGCTAATTTACAGTGTTGTGTTCAAGTGTCTTAATCCAATTATGACTATATGCGCAGCATTATCTACTAAATCTCTGTTCTCTAGCAATAATAATATTTCCCGGGATGCTGCCAGTGCCAAAGCTGCACACAGGAAGTTTCGACATATCAACTCAGATTTTATGTCGATATGTTGTGCCTGGGAGGGTTTCCAAAAGCAAAAGGAAAAATCCATCGGAGCTGCAAAAATATTTTGTCGCAAAAACTATTTTGATTATAAAACGATGATTGAAATTTCAGAGCTGCGCCAACATTTCTTTAATATTCTTGCCCAAATTGGTTTCGTTGATAAGGAGGATTGGAATGAAAACGTCAAGATTTCAAACAAATATAATGTGCACTCCGCAAAAGAAGCAGTCGTGTCTGCAGTCGTTGTAGCAGGTTTGTATCCCAACGTCGCACAAATTACTTCCCCTGTCAACTTAAATTTACAACATATGAAAGAGTCACTTCACTTTCATAATTCTTCCGTCAACCATAAAAACAATGAATTGAAAAACGATTGGGTAGCATTCTTCGAAAAGTTCAAAGTCAACAAGAAGACCACTGTTGCTATTACATGCACTATTAACCCATATTCTATATTAATGTTTGGCAAAAATGTTCGCATAGAATATCTTCAAAGGGAGGCCGTGGTTGATGGATGGATACGTATTGGTGTCGCCGCTAAAACAGGTATTCTGTTTCGTGAACTACGTAGCAAGGTAAGGGAGGTCCTTGGATTAATGATTAATGCAGAAGAAAGTAATCATATCATCAATGAATGCGAGGACTTGATTGAAGGCGTAGTTGGCTTACTGACGCTTTAGTTCAAGTTATTGATAGAATTAGAATAATCTCTTTGGAATTGAGAAGATGTGTTGTCTACTTTCAACTCCCTTCTTCTACTAGTAATTGATTCGCCTGTTTCAGCGACGAAATCTGCATTTCCTTGGCCTCCAAATTTTCAGTAAGAGAGGTAATAATTCTCTCATATTCATCCTTTTTATGAATAGTATTAGCAGCAATTAATCCATCCGTATTATGTGCTGCCATTAGACTATCGCACAATGACTGAAGTTTTTCTGAACCTCTCAACGCTTCCGCTTTTTGCTTCTTTAGAATACCTATTTCAGTTTTCATCGAGCGATTATCGTGTAACATGTTCTCTATCTTCGACAGAGTCAAGCCACCTTTACAAACTCTTGCCATTTCTTTCGTAAAGCTATCTACCTTTCCTTTCAATACGTTTCGTTCCGTCTTTACTTTTTCGCAAGAGCTAATAGAGAGACGTAATCTCTTTTCAAGCTCATGACTCTTTTCCCTTTCGATTTCTAAACTTGTTTCAATCGCTTTCATGTGGCACTTAAGCTCTTCTCTTTCCTCAATTGCATTGCTCATTTCAATCAGCTCTCTTTTGGCATCCTCCAATTTCTCCTTAATATGGTTCTTTACATTTTTGTATATGTACGAACTTTTAGTTATGAATTATTTGTTGCAAAAAATTAAATAAACCTACCGCCTCATCTTCGACTTTTCTCAAACGATATAGCTCTTCTTTTGACGATTCAAGGACATTTTCTAAACTCTCAATTTTTCTAGCGGTTGTTTCAATTCGAGCAGATAAGACGGCGTTTTCATTGCTTTTGGATTTGATATCTTTTTCGTATGATACAATTCTGGTGTCACGACATATTATTTCGTTTTCATATTTCTCAACTGCCTGTGCCTTCCGTCTGCAAAAATCAGCAACGTCAATTGATGTACAATATTTACGAAGCAATGAAAATACTCACCGAAATAATTCATTAGTCGTTTCGAAGTCTGTTCTTAGCTTTGAATTTTGTTTATTCAGGTTTAGAAGTTGCTGTTTAAGGCTCTCAGTTAATTGCTGTTTCTCGTCTATGATCGCACGTAGACGAAGGTCGTCGGATTTCCAATCCTCTAGACACTGTTCACATTTGATAGACTCCGCAACATTATGTTCTTCTACTTTTGACTCAACGTTTACGTCAATTTTACTCGATAAAGGTACCATATTATGTAAATTGGGAACAACTGAATCATTGATATTAATCCCGTCATTTTGACTTGAACCGGCGACAATCATTGTTATGAATATCGATTCCCGTGAAACTCGATTCTCCGCCTGAAGTAATATTTTACCCTGGTCCGATAGCGCATATATAGGAGTGTTACTCAAATGACTTGGAAGAATAATAATTAATCCTTTGCTTTCTGATGTATTTTCAAATTTTACGCCCTTGAGCGAAGTCGGAGGTATCACCTCCTATTGCGACAAGTTTAGATGAAAAATACATCACGGATAAAATGCATTAGCTATATACTTTCTTACCAACTTATTTCCAGTATGTTCGTAAAACGTAACTACCGGTGGTGAACCATTACCCTCCTTATTAATAGATATACTTAAGCTACGCCCTGTTACATTACCCTTTCCTTCCAGACCACAGAATCGTGCGGCCGGCCCTACCGAAAGACTATTACGTGCCGCAGCCAAAAGCAACTTATCTATTGTTATAGGACCGTATGTGTTTGAGAAAGTAGGTTGTTCCTTGTGTCTGATCATACAACGTACGGAACAATTAACATCCAACGCACATGGTTGAAATGTCGAATAAATTGATCCTTGTATGTTAGTCCATTTATGTTCGTTGATTGAAGATGTAGGACATTTCTGCCACTGATAACGCAAACCTTTTAAATCATCAGTACCATTGGTCTTTCGAACTTGTAGCACACTCATATTTGTCACATCCGATGATATATCCGTTAATGGATGGTAGCCAATTTCACTTCCATCTTTCAAAAACAATTCATAAACCGGTACCCCTTTGATAGACACCTTTTCTACCTGTTTCTTCCGGGCATGTTGCATTTGCTGCTCTTTTATTCTTTTCGATGCCTGATTTTTGACTTCACCTGCTTTTTGTGCCAACTGATTTCCCCACAAAGATAGAGACTGTGTCGCCTCTTTCAAAAAGTCTTTTGTGTTAGAACGTGACTCAACAGATGAACTATCATCATCATCATCTTCTTCTTCGATTACAAGTGCGTCTTTATGAAAGATTAGAGTAACTTTTTGCGATGTTCCATCATCATCATCATCGCTTGATTGAAGCAACTTATCACGAATGAGTCCTAAGATATCAGCAAACTCGACACTACTCAAATCTCTCATATTATCTTCCTCTTCCTCTTCCTCCTCCTTTTCATTATCACCATCACCATCATCATCATGGAATAAAATACGTTTCAACACACATCCCTCCAAAACACAATGTATCTCATCGTCATTGTTTGGAACATAATTAACTACGGATGCTCCAAGACCTAATTCATCATTTGTTGGTATCAGTTGAAGTCTCGATTGAAGGTCGACGTAATTTGAAAATGACACTTGGATAATAGATTCTGCTCCATCATCATCATTGTCATCATCATCATCATTGTCATTATCCAACTTTGATGATGAATCGATTTGGTCATCATCATTATTATGAATCGCAACCTCATCCAACGAAGAATTGATCGTTTCTCCCTTGTCATTGTCCGTTGCCATCATCGCCGTTCAATAGTTTCAATATTCAATATATATCATATATAGAGGGTGGTGACAAAGTTGGAACGAACACAACAGATTCCAACAGTCCACACTCAACGTTCGTCCCTTCGTACCGGACGATCCAAAGTTCGTGTAAAGGATTTTTCTGCACACATACCGATGTTGTTGTTGATAAGTTTGTTACTTTGTTACCAACTCGGCGAACATCATGTTCGCCGAGTTGGTAACAAACTTATCAACAAAAGTGAATCACCAAGGGTCACGGGTTCGAATCCACATTCACCCAGTACGCGCACAGCCGCTGCCCACATACGTGCAACACACGCACAAC
>Ga0115008_10005045_pt1 | contig 10942 bp, 6 predicted proteins | sample FraStrMetagenome_FD_87164 | JGI IMG/M metagenome (GOLD analysis project Ga0115008, IMG submission 87164) | Marine eukaryotic phytoplankton communities from Arctic Ocean - Fram Strait ARC3M Metagenome | ecosystem: Environmental > Aquatic > Marine > Oceanic | place: Fram Strait | collected 2012-06-18
AATCTACGAGAAATAAAAACTTTTTCAAGAACCATAGGAATGGTTTGGTAAGATAATTTAGATCAACAAGCCTCGACGATAGGAAATAGCTTCAAGCATGCTTCCTAATTATTTGAATAGAAATTCAACCCCTTTCGTAATAAGGACGTTGATCAGAAATGAATGTCTTCAAAGAAGGCAGCATCGAAATCAAACAAGAAAGTTAATTTCGTTAGTGACAACAAAGAATATTTGGTAAGAAAAATACGGGCAATCTTCATTATTTACTGTGTCTTCTTTTTTGCTACGTGTTGGAGGGACAGGGCTCGCTATTGCTTTTATTCAGGGTGGATTTGTTCTTCACAAGTATAGAGCCTACTCTTAATTGTATGTGCCGCCAGGGCTAACATGGGGACTTGAAGAACATTTAACTGATATGAGTAAAGATAGGGCAAAAAAGGCTTTTTTTAAAAAAGAAAGTCAAAAACTGAAAAATAGGATAGAGCTGATTCAAAATAGATTAAAAAATGCGATTGATGGCATCCAAACTAGAGCAAAAATTATGCTTCAAAAACAATCTCAACACGATTCTTTTAAAATTGTGGTGATCGGAGATTCCCTAGCATATGGTATTGGATGTGTGAATACCAGAGATGAAAATTCTCAATCAGCTCCCAAAGAACGTAAAGAAAATGTATCTGGACATGATCAATCTGATACACTTATTGAGAGTGGACCTATTATTCCAAAGAGTTTTGCAAAAACGCTCTCTCGTAGAATGCAACGACCTATAAAATGGAGATCGGCAGGGGTGAATGGAGGTGATATAATAGATATAAGAACATACTGTGGTGGAATTATTGAGGAGGAGGCTAGTAAAGGTCAGATTCCAGATGCTGTTATTGTCTTATATGGCATGAATGATCTAAAGAAAATAGTAAGCGACCCATTTAGTTTAGAGTCAGCAAGTGATTTTCGATCAAATCTCAAGGATCTGATTCAAGCTATCAAGAAGCATGCCCCAAATACAAAGGTAGTCTTTCCAGAAATACTAACTCAACAATTTGATGTCAAAAGCATTGTGAATTTTTTTCCCCTATCCTTTTTCCTTCCTCGTCTAATATCTTCATGGGAATGGCAAAAAGAACTAGTTGCAGACGTATTCCTTCTTCCATAATGTACTTTAGGATGCCAGAAATGAACGTGGAAAGTTGGTATGAGAAAACTGATAAAGGGACTCGTAAATCTCTTACACTCATTGTTGGTAGAAGATGGAGTGCATCCAAACAGTAGGTGCTACTCGCATTGGGCAGAGTTTATGGCGAACCGATTTTGTGACAGATTAGATAATCTGAAGTAGTCAACAAACAATCTTGACCATTGATGCGACAACATAAAAGTAGAAACACATTTCCAAAAGCTTTCCATTATTTTATGTATTATATACTTTCGCTCGAGAAGTCGTCGTCATATTGTTCGTAATCATCGTTGTTTGTATCACTTTCTTTACTTTTATCCTGTCTACTGTTTATACTGTCTTCCATAGAATCACAGCTGTTTTTCGTAGTTTCATCATGGTCCTCCCAGATTGGTTCTCCAATGTCTCTATTGCCTCCACTAGAAGGAAATTCAGCACACTCTTTTGCATCAAAATTTTTGTCACCTTCTTCAGTATATGTATCAAATGAATGCAGCTGTTGAGCTTCTATAGCACTTTTCGTCTCTTCCATTTCACGTCCAACTATTATCGCTTTTGTAGGTGTAGCACCATCTTTATTGTCATATTGCTTCCATTTGCGGTGTATAGATTCAAATTCTAGAGCATTTTTTTCTACTTCTTTCATTAATTCTTTGATTGAAGGAATGTTCAATCCAAGCTTTTTTATTTCGAACTTAGAATCGTATTTCATCTTTTCGTACTTCGTTGATGAAAGAGATGGTTTATAATCATTGATCATTGAGATTATGCAAGTACTCGTCCTAACCTGACACTTGTCTAGTGTATCTTGAAATTCTCGCTTTTGTGTGCTGGTTATGGTCTGTCCCTCTTTCCCATACAATTGGTGTTCTAATTCATCTTCAATTTTTCGAAATTGATCTATATTTTCAAGCATTGTAACACGTGTATTATGCTTCATTTTATGGTTCTTTTTTGATGTAGTCTTTGATCTAGTTTCACCGGAAATTAAATCGTTTCCACACCTCGAACGTTCAACCTTCATGCTTACAGTTGAAATGGACTTCAAGCTACTTTCTTCTGACGGAAGAATAAAAATTGAACCATCATCTTTTTCATACTTCTGCAAATGGAAATTCAAGGCATGATTCACAGGAGTTTTTTGACTCTGCTGTTTTCTTGTCTCAACATGAAATAGTCCTCTTTTCTTATTCCTTTCAAATGAAGAATGAATTTCCTCTAACTCTAAATCAAGTTCGGCAACATCATTCTCATATGTTTCTATTATTTGATTATTTTCTCGCGTATACAATTCTTTGGTGTTTCTTGATTGAGCTAAAGTCTGTTCAACGGTTGCAACAGCCTCCTCCACGGTTTTGATAATTTTTGAGGAAATACTGTTTATTTCGGAAGAATCTTTGGCGAGTGAGTTCATTGAACTAGTACTAAGAGTAGCAGCCATTTTCAAACAAACGTGATAGAATATTGTTAGACTAAAAGTTTGCTCTGAACACTTGCTTTTTGAAGCCTAAACTCATCCGCCAAAATTAATTTATGTTATTAAATTTTCAAATTGAAAAGTTTTTTTTCATTATACCTATTTGTTATTTATCACAATCTGAATGGTCAAAGTTTTATCTTTATTTTCAAGGCAAATCATGACAAAACCAGAATAATGCAGCAAAGAATGTACATTAATCTAGAATAATGCCAGTTAAGCGTCCATTTTGTGAATTTGTTGATACTTATTCTCATTTGATATTGGATTCTTCTGTAACATTTAATTATTGAACATACTTTAACGTTTGGTGTTTGTGTGAAGAGGTAAAGATCATGTTATGAAAAGCTTGCTTTTTTTTCTTTTCAGAATCTATATTTTAAGATACAATATTCTCGCTACCATCAGCAGCTTGGATCAAATATGACACCAACAATCATTCCTTTTTTGTGCTAAATTGGCGCGTGAATTCAAGTCCATTTCAGCTCTAATATTGGTTGTACATACTCGGAAAAAGAGGTTGAATCCGGCGCGAAAGTTTTCTTCGTATCAACCATACGGAGTTGTTTACATTGGATGTAGTATATCAACCTACATGAAAAAATATGTGCACTTTTCAAGAAAAAGGAAGAAAAAAACCGCGCATCTTTAGAACATAAAATTCACATTTACTGGTTTGTTAAATTCAGCAGCACGCATTCACAACAACTCTTAAAGCAATAGAGAATATCAATACCAATTATGTTCGAAGCGCGTTTAGTTCAAGGGAAAATTTTCAAACAAATTATCGAGGCCATCAAAGATCTCGTCACAAGTGCAAACTTCGATTGTTCTCAGGATGAAATTGGAATGCAGGCTATGGATAGCAGTCATGTGTCTTTGGTACAAATATCACTAAGGTCCACTGGTTTTGATCATTTTCGATGTGATCGAACTCTTGCATTGGGTGTTAACTCTGCAAATTTAAGCAAAATTCTGAAATGTGCTGGTAATGAGGATGTGCTCACATTGAAATCTGAGGATAAAGCAGAGAATCTCACCCTCATGTTCGAAAGTCCATCACAAGACCGTATTTCTGATTTTGGTATGTTTCTGATAATGCAATGATTGTATTTTTTTGCTTCACATTCTCACATAATAGCATGAAACTAATTTTCTTCACCTCAGAACTTAAACTTATGGATATCGAAGAGGACCAACTGGGTATTCCAGAATGTGATTACAAATGCACTATCCGTATGCCTTCGAATGAATTTCAACGCATTGTTCGTGATATGATGACTCTTGGCGACACATGCATTATCAGCTGTACGAAAGAGGGGATCCGATTTAGCGTAAATGGTGATCTCGGTGCAGGAAATGTTCTAATTCGGGCAAACGCCAGTGCCGAGAGAGAGGAAGAACAAGTTATTATTGATATGGAAGAGCCTGTGGAGCTTACATTCGCGTTAAGGTACCTTAATCTTTTCACAAAGGCAACTAGTTTGGGGCCTTCCGTCGTCATATCAATGAGCCCAGACGTGCCTATTGTGGTGGAATATCCAATTGCTGAGATTGGACATGTGAAATACTACCTTGCTCCAAAGATTGACGATGAAGAAAACTGATGGGAATTCAAAATTTATGTGTGGCCATTTTAATATAGAGACTATAATTGCATAATACTTTGAATCTTGTATAGTTTCCTTTGAGTTGTTAACGAATTGTAAAAATTTTGTTCTTGCCGTCTTTATATTAGCAAGTTGATGATAATCAGACATATTCCTAAAATAATGCAAATGGAATAGTAGGTTGACCTCTTCCATGATTTTTTATTTTCATGTCATATCTTTCGTATTTTTGGAAAGGAAAGGACTCTTTCATAATCGAAATTGGTTCCCATAAAAAACTTCGTCAAGACTGGAACCATGATCAGGAGAGGTATTTTCGCAAGTTTCAATCAGTATGCTTCATTTATCATAATTCTCAAACCCGCTGGTGGGATGGCATTTGATGATATTTGCCTTTTTGATACAACAAAAATTGCTATTGAAAATTTAGACAGCAGATAAATATTATGTGGAACGCCAGTATCTTAATTAAGTTAGATATATCATCAAATTCGCAACAATTTTGAAGAAGGACACATTGTGCATTATTAATTCTACAAATGAAAGTTAATTTGAATCCTTGTTGGCACAAATGATACTATAGTATCACAAATAATTTGCTCTTTCAATGAAAATAGATGATTAATACCCTTGCGGTCCGCCACAGAGCCAAGGCACTTAAATCAGTATAAATACATCATATATAACAACCTACCTAATCAATTTTTACGTTCTGTACCCCAAGTTCATTTTTGACAGGTGTGTACAAAAATTACAATTCTTTTATTGAAAAGTAGCTTCGTACGTACCCTACTTTGAAGTCCATATCGTAAGTTTCACGTGTCATGGGCAGCAATTTTGTTTGGATCCAAACAATAAAAGGTTAAAAGGCCATCCATATTCGGCAGCTCCTCGTACATTAGACATTTTCATAATAAGGAGATCTTTTCCACCAAGACGTTATTGTTCCTAGCAAGATCGCATCAAAATCAACAATAAAATATTTCCCTGAGCAATAATAGATCTTCCTTAAACCATGTCTACGGCACGATGCTATATTCCGAATCCATTCCTAAAGTTATTTCTTATTGCTCTCATTTTTTCAACCAACTATTCTAGTAATGTGATGCAATGTGAAGCATTAGAGGCTACATGGACTCCAAACGATCAAGACTCAAACGGTCCGTTGCCTTTATCGCAAAATCAACGACAACAACTTTTGCAGCTGGAACAAACAATAACATCCTCTCCTGATCCAGATGGAACACTTCGTCACATCGCCGAACAAAATCAAATGTCACCAGAAGATCTTGTCTCCATGTTACAGCAAAACCGTAGAGATCTGGAAAGTGCTTCAGGACAGGCCACAGCCTCTCTAGCTAATAGAGCTTCTTCTACTCTTCCTCGAAAAATGCTCAATTTAATATATGCATTCTTTGCCATGTTAGCACGATATGCTATGATCAATCCAAAGGGTTTTACAGTACTTTTATTGACTATTTCATTGTTTGGTTATGGAGCTATTACTGCTCCTAGAACTGGAATTGTTTTATCAAAATCAACCTCACTCATTTCGAATGGGCACACAACTTTATTTTCACCTCCAGCACAATATATTCACAACTATCTATCAAACCATGTGAAAGGGAAGCGAAAAGAATCGTCTATTTCCAAAATTGGTTTGTCAAGGGGCAGAAAGGACGTGTTATTAGACATTTTTGAGAATTCTGACGAAGATGAAGATCTATATAAAACATATTTTGAAGATGGGATTCAAACTTACAAAACGGGAAGGAAAAGTACCCATGATACATTCAAAAGCATGCAATTCGCTGTCACTTCAAGGAAAACTGTTCCTCTTGGCTCGCTTGCAAGTAAGTGTAATCTATTCATTATTTATTCATTTATTTCTCTTTGACTATATTGACGTTTAGGAATGTCATTTTGAAAAAAGTGACAGAATTCGACGAGGATGGAGACGATGAGGCTTTAATGAACACAATTGCAGATATCACATACACATCCGGACAGAATGTTTTGTCTTCCCGTCGTTTCGCAGAATTTACATCCAATCTCCGGTTTCATTCACAGTCAAATTCTTCTTCCTCCTCCTCCAAAAAGAGATTATCTTGCCTCGTCATGAAAAAGCTTGGGAATTGGAATAGATTTGGGATTTCACCCTTGGGATTAGCACAGGAAGAAACAGTTAGCTTGACTTCCGCTGATATGTGCGAAGTGGCATTTCATACTTTGAAAGGCGGGCATTTTGACGGAGAATTACTAGTTGCTGTAGAAAAATGGAAGAGAGATTCAATGGATGAAAAAGATGGAATTGACAAACAGGGAGATTTTGATGATTCAGATAGTGAGGGTGATTATACACAAACTGGGAAGGATGTGAATGTTGTAGTCAGTGTAAGTTTATTCATTCCAAAAAAGGGTAGAAAACCATCCAAAAAGATAGCAGAAAGAATTGTTTCATCTCTTTCCGACTCCATTACTGCATCTATCATGACGGAATCGAAAAAAACTATTTCTAGAAAAATCCAATTGGGTACCATTCAGAAAAAGACTCAAAAACATGCTAAGGCGAGGAGGAAGGAAAGAAGTGAAAACGAGAAAAAGATTGAAGAAATGGCTAAAGATAGGAAAAGAAGGTGGCAAAGATCTACTAGTGATGGTAGATATCGTCCTAGTCGGGATCGAATGAAAAGTCCGAATAATTGTTGAAAATAATTTGCACTCACCTGACCAAAGCGAAAGAATTTATTTGAATAGGTAAGATGGCAATAAGCAAAATATCATTCTACTTAAGGGGTACACCATAATATGGGATGATCAGAAAAGGGTTAGAAAAACTTGGGCATCAAAATAACAGCACAATATTTACAAAACATAAATTCTATTATTTCTAGAACCAAATAGCTCAAAGTCTTATACCCAAATAACGTGAAATTCTATTTTCCATCCGTTTGAATATCTATATAAAAATGAAAAAATCTATCATTAGTTCTTTTTACCCCAGTTGCCGCTAAACCCTTTCTTCCCTTGATATCCTTTTTTCGTCTTTTTAGTGTTATGAGAAGCATTTTTTTTCGCTTCATACCTCCTTCGATCTCCTTTCTCCATGTTCTTGATTTTAAGCTTTTGTTTTTCCTCTCTCTCTTTTCTAATTTCTGTAGCCGATCTTAATCCAAAGTTTTTGTCGCTTTCTTTAGAATTCTTATTCTGTTGAGCAGCACGCTGTTGCATTTTGGAAATTTGATCAGATCCCTTGTCATCAATTGCATCTTGACCATCCTCATCGAAAACACCAGAACGACCAATACTCTTTTGTGTTTTCTTTTGCCATTTTTCATAAAGTTCACCAACTTTTGCTTTGTCCACTTTAACTATCTTACCACTTTCAGTCATTATTTTCTTGGAACTTCCAGGGCCTCCTCTTAGTTCTTGACCTAATGTAGTTTGAATGTATTTTCTTTTACTCTTGTCCCACCTCATCATTCTTTGTTTCATTACTAAGTCTGAGTTTTCGTCTCCTACAATGTCAAGCATTGCTTCTTCCATACGCAATGCTTGGGTTTTGGGATCTTTGGTTGTGGAAGATGCAGAAGGCTGCATGGCAGATTCAATTCTTGCCTGGCGCTCAGAAAATGTTTGAGTAGTGTCAATGTAGTGCTCATGGTCACGATAATCTATCTTTTTCGATTTTTTATTTTCTAAACTTTCTATGTTGTTATTCTTGGCAGAAACGGGTTGGTTTTTATTCTTCTTCATTTGCCTTCTCTGTGCCTTGGACATCCGTTGCTTACTTTGTATTACTGTTGGGGCTTGAACTGATTGAGCAGAATTAGAAGGCAAGGAAGATTTCGTAAGCAACTTTACCTCTGTTACAACTTGTTCATTGTCCCCTTCCATCTGGTCATCTAATGCGTCGCCGTTCAACAGCTTAGCGTTCGTTGATCCCGCAACGACCAATGATGTTTCCTTATTTCTCACTAATCTCATCTGTCTTCTCATTGATTTCATTGCTTTTAACGAGTTCGCATTAAATGCAGCATTATCCTTACCAACTGTTTGTCCTTTATCTACTTGGCTACTCATCATACTGTCAAAAAAGTCATGCAGTTGAAGAATTATCGAGTTAAAAGAGAAATCATACATTTCAAGATGAAAAATGGAAAGCAAAAGGTGTGGATACAAATCTCTTACCCGCCTGAACCTGTTCCCGTTGCAAATGCCTCGAAAATTGTTTCTTTGGGTCTAAAGTTAGCCATTGCCCTCAAAAACTCTTGCCTCTTTTTTAAATCGTCTGCTTTATTTTTTCCCTCTTTAGCGAGCCAATCTTCCTCAATTTTTCTTAGTAATGGATGATAGTCTTGTGAACGATTGTTAGCTAAGAGATCCTTGGCCTTTCGAATACCTGCTCTTGAAGCATCAGGACGACTTCTTCTATACTGCTTCATCGCATTGTTGCAAACTCTCTTCATACTTGTTGTATTCTCTCCTTTTCTTATCAAACGATGAAGCTCTTCTACTTGCTCTGTCAAAATCCACTCAGGAACTGATCCATAATGCACCATTTCAGGGGACATTTCATCTAAGGTATAGGATGACGAGATTTGATTATCATTTGAAGTATCTTCCTCCACATTCGCTCCATCTGTTAGTTCTTTTTGATCGTTTCCAGAACTTAATTTATAACCCAAGAAAACATGAAGATCCACCATATAAGGCATCTCCTCAGGATCAACCAAGCCAAAGCAGTATCCAATCCTGCCAGCTCTTGCAGCGCGTCCACTTCTGTGAACGAAGAGTTTGGCACTGGGTGGAAAGGAATGATGAATGACATTCTCAATCAACGGAATGTCAATACCTCTAGCAGCTACATCTGTCACAACTAAAACTGGACTTTGGCCAGATCGAAACGCATGCAAAGAGCTTTTTCGAGCCTCTAGATCCATACTGCCATAGATCATAGTGGCTGGAATTAACGCAGCTTTGAGAAGCGAGGTCACATATTCAACATGATGGCGAGTTGCACAAAAAATTAAAGTAAGATGTTCGTGTTTTTTTACTCCATTGTCATTTTTCCCTTTTTTCTTTTTCTTATTTTTCTTCCCCATCTGTTCATTTTCCAGCGCATTTTCTGTTTCTTCTTTATTTTCACTTTTCAACACATTTTTGGTTAATAAAATATCTCTGACTAAAAAAAGTAAAACAGCGTCTTTGTCCTCTGTTCGACATGTTACAAAACCTATTCTCAATTCATCACTAACTTGAACCTCATTATCAAGCCTAATCACGACAGGGTCAAGTAAACCTACACCAGTTCCCTCTCTTGTAAATTCAACCAATCCTTTTGGCATTGTGGCACTAAATAACATTTTTTGACATGCATGTTCTTCTTTGGGTAGGGTTCTACAAATTTCACGAATCTGATGAGCAAATCCCATTTCAAATAAGCGATCAGCTTCGTCTAAAACTAGAATTTCACAAGCCTTTAAATGAAAATCTGGAATTTCTGCCAATAAATGAGCTAATCGGCCTGGAGTTGCCACAAGAACATCCGGCTTTGCAGCCAAAGCAGCAAATTGTTTTTCAATGGAATCTGCACCTATAATTGCTGTAGCAGTAATATCTTGGCAATGAAATGAGAGAGTCTTACATACTTTGAGAGTTTGAAGTGCTAATTCACGTGTGGGCGATAGAATAACAGCATTAATGGAACTTCCAGATGCTTGTTCGACACCCACACTGCTTTTCATATAGCTACCCATTATTGACGAATTCTGACTTTGCTTCGAAACTAATTTTTCAAGAATAGGAAGAATAAATGCAGCAGTTTTACCTGAGCCTGTACGTGCCATCACCACTGTATCTACTCCAGAAAGGCAAATTGGAAGAGCCTTGCGTTGCACAGGAGTTGGAACACGAAAACCCATCTTAACTATACCACGATAAACATCTTCAGATAAGCCTAGGCTCTGAAATCCTCCTGACGATTTTTTTCCTTTCTTCTTTTGGTATCCGCCAATACCATCGTTTTCATTTTCATTGCTACCAGCATCATATATACTCGGATCTAAGGGACGTTGTGCAGGTCGCTCATTAATAACCATCATTACTCTGCTTGATTCTACTGTTATCTGCCCTCTTGACTTAATCAATAATCAAATCAACGGAAAGTCTACCTCAAAAGAAATAAGACTTTTAAAGTAATTAGTGATTTCCTTTTGTAAATACAAATGAAATTTGATGCTTTCTTTTCTTTCTCAAAGTCGATTTTTTGCAATGTTTCTTTAATTTATTCCTAATTTAGTGGCTATTGGTGGTGAGGAAAAGAATGAATGCAAAACCAAATAAAACCCTCTGCAGTTAGTTGATCTTACATGTGAACATCGTGTGGATCACAGTATTGAAGTAGTCAACGTAGGTTTCTTTATGATTAAATAAAAATAATAATTATTATGTTCTCAAATTGAATTTATAGATTATCAATACAATTGTGACCACATCCAATATCATTCCAATAACAAGATGTTTTTTCATTTGGTATGCGTTCACCCTCCTCTGTACAAGGATAAGTAAAATCATTGATGCATGTATCTTTTGCCTGCTGCAGCAATGCTTTATGTTCCTTCAATGCATTTTGAAACTTTTCTTCTCCAATAGTTTGAATTGTTGCAAAAATACTGC
>Ga0115008_10005048_pt1 | contig 10940 bp, 3 predicted proteins | sample FraStrMetagenome_FD_87164 | JGI IMG/M metagenome (GOLD analysis project Ga0115008, IMG submission 87164) | Marine eukaryotic phytoplankton communities from Arctic Ocean - Fram Strait ARC3M Metagenome | ecosystem: Environmental > Aquatic > Marine > Oceanic | place: Fram Strait | collected 2012-06-18
ACAAGATGGCGCTGATGGCGCTCAAGGACCAGCAGGACAAGACGGTGCTCCAGGCGTTGCAGGACAAGATGGCGCTGATGGCGCTCCAGGCGTTGCAGGACAAGATGGCGCTGATGGCGCTCCAGGTATTCAAGGTGAAGTAGGCCCAGCTGGTGCCGATGGAGCAGATGGTGCTCCAGGTACAGCAGGACAGGATGGCGCAGATGGGGCGCAAGGCCCACAAGGACAACAAGGACTTAAAGGCGACACAGGTGATACTGGCCCAATAGGTCCAGTTGGACCTGCAGGAACAACAGATTATAACGAACTTACTAACAAGCCAACAATCCCATCACTAGATGGTCTAGCGACACAATCATGGGTTGTCGATCAGGGCTTCTTAACAACAGACAATGACAATCAAGGTCTTATCTTAACAGGTTCAACGCTAACGATTACAGGTAGTACTACAAGTATTGATTTGTCAACAATCATCCCAACAGTTCCTACAAATATTTCTGACTTCACAAACGATGCAGGATATATTACATCAGCAGCAGTATTCTCTGGTTCATACAATGACTTAACTAATAAACCATCAATTCCAGCAAATCTACAAGACCTTGCTAATGTTTCAAATAATACTCCGGCAGACGGACATCATCTAGTATGGGATGCAGCAAACAGTCAATGGAAGCCATCACATGCTTCTACTGGTACTACTACGTCATACGGTGATGCAGATGCACGAAACGCAGTATCATCAGGATTAGGACTATCTTACAATTCTACAACTGGTGTATTTGCACTTAATGCAACTATCAGTAATCTATTAGATGTTGATACTACAGGTATTACAAATGGACAAGTTATTAAATGGAACGGCTCTCAGTTCGTCCCAGGTGATGATACAGTTCTACAATCTACTGACCAATTAGCAGAAGGTTCAACAAATCTTTGGTATTCAGATAGTCGTGTTGAGAATGTTTTAAGTAATTCAACAACAACAGACATCGCAGAAGGTGTAAATCTATATTATACGAATGATAGATTTGATGATAGACTGAACACACATCTTCTAGCAGGCACAGGTATTAATATTGTTACTGGTGCTAATAACGTAAAAACAATCTCAGCTACAGTTTCAAGTTTAGACTTTAGTAATATTACTAATACACCGACAACACTAGCGGGTTACGGCATTACAGATAATGTTCAGGGACCAAAAGGTGACACTGGCGATGCCGGACCAACGGGCCCAGCAGGTGCGCAAGGTATTCAAGGTCCTGCAGGACCAAAGGGTGATACCGGTGACGCTGGAGCTGCTGGCGCTCAAGGACCACAAGGTATTCAAGGGCCGCAGGGACTTAAAGGTGATACAGGTGATGCAGGTGCCGATAGTACAGTAGCAGGTCCACAAGGCCCACAAGGGCTTAAAGGCGATACTGGCGATACAGGTCCTCAGGGTATTCAAGGACCAGCAGGCGCAGATAGCACAGTTGCAGGGCCTCAAGGACCTGCAGGCGCAGATGGGGCGCAAGGCCCACAAGGACTTAAAGGGGATACTGGTGATACAGGTCCACAAGGTCCAGCTGGCAATGATGGTGCTGATGGTGCTGATGGAACAACAGATTACAATCTACTAACAAATAAACCAACGATCCCATCAGATATAAATGACTTATCAGATGCAGATGGATTACTAGGCAGTGGCGGATCTGAGACACTATTTGGATTAACAGACACTACGATTTCGGGTATCTCTAATGACCAAATACTATCATATGATACATCTGATGGTAAGTGGAAAAATGTAAGTCTAAACGCACACCCAGATTTCTTTGGATCAAGTGATTTTTCTACTGCATTCTCAGCTAAGACAACTAATGATCTAGGTGATGTAGATACAACAGGTATTACATCTGGTCAATTCTTAATGTGGGATGGCACAAAGTTTATTGCTCAGACAGTGAATTCATCTACAACAGTAGATTTAACAAATGAAAGCATTAATGAACTAAGTGATGTAGATACAACAACTAATTCTCCAGTAAACGGAGATGTTCTTACATGGGATAGTACAGCTAACAGTTGGTCTCCTGCAGCAGCTTCGGGTGGAGGTGGAAGTGGAGGTTCATCTGCGCAATACTTTAAAGTTAACTATGCAACAAACGGTTCATTACAAAGTATCACTAATACAACATCTGATTTAAGTGCTTCAATTCTATCATCAACTGGTGGTGATGTTGAAATTACATTCAATACAAATTTCCCTCCAGCAAGTATTCTAATATATGGTTATGCATATCAATCAAATGAATATGTAGTTCAACCGTTCAATAAAGATATCACAACACGTAAAATCGCAGGCGGGGGAACTCAAGGAAGTCCAACAGCATTCGGTAATTTCAGTGGAACAACAATGACACTTAAACTACGTGAAGCAGATACTGGCTCATCTCGTTCATTCGGTACAACTACACATGCTTGGATCATGTTCTCAATGGCTTAATAAGTAAGGAAACAATTCGTAATGGCTACGACAAATTACAAAACTAGTGCAATCGATCTAAATGTTCCAGCAAAAGTATTATCGTGTAACGTACAGTCTGCAAACGCAGTAGCAGAATGGGAATACGATGATGGGTTGGGAGACCCATGGTGGACAGGTAGTACTAACCCAAAAGCATATCGCTGGGAAATAACAATGTCAGTGACTAACGTTAATCACGGTTCTCACTTGACACGAACTCCAAGAGTATTTAATGGTTATGATGTACTAGTAGGTGATTTTATTGCAGGAGCAACAGATGGACGTGCGCTACAGATTGTTTCAATTTCAGAGAAGACAGCATTCACAGTAACTTGTCAAGTAGAAGATAGACTAAGATATAATACATTTCGTTCAGCATCAGGTGCTGGTATCTTTGCTATCCCAGGTTCAGCAGTTATTTTTCAAATTAACGAAAATGGACATCCAATGCTTGACCCACTACCAACAGGTATCGTATCAAGTGATTTCTATGCAAACGTAAACTCACGCTTTCAATATCTAAATCCACAAATGAACGTATTACTAGGTCAACCTTCGCATGGATTTGAAGAAGGTGATGTTATATGTATGAATTCATCAACAGGTGACTTTGAGCTATCAACACCTGATAATATCGATAGACTAGTAGGAACAATAACACATGCAGGACCGGGACCGAATAGATTCCTGTTGAGACCAGCAAACGGAGTTATTGATTTTGTTCCTGGGCTTCCAGGCAATCCAGGTGATTTTATCTATCCAGCAGTTGATGGATCTGGAGACTTAACGTTAACTGATACTGGTGTTGCAATATTCTTAAAATTACAAGCCGCTACTGTTAGTACTGCTATAGGTACAGTTACTAATGGTAAAGCTACAGCAGGTGACACTATATCTATTAATGGGGTTGAAGTACAATTCACAACAAATTCATTAGGCGATGTGACAGTACAGAATGCGACTACAGATATTAACGCATTAAAAGATCAGCATAGAGTTACCGCGGAGTCAAGTGCAGGTGCGAACATTGTTACAAGTGATATTAGTACATTCGGATCAGCCTATGGTCTAGTAGGTGGGTTCCCTCCATTCTCAGCGACAATTAATGGTAACACTATTAACTTTACTACAACAACTTCAGGACAAGCACAATACGGTATGGCAGTTGCAGTTGCAGCAGACATGGCGGCAGATATTAATGCTTCAAACACAGGTACGCTATCAGCATCAGCGGATGCGAATGGTAACTTAGTTCTAACAGAAGGTGTCGGTGGTTCAATCAACATTGTAAATGTAGCTAATGATGCACAGGGCAATCCATTCGCCGGTATGAACTCATGTACTTCATTGAATACGACATATCCAGGAGCAACAGGTGTATATGTTCTAAAACTTAGCCGTGAAGATGGTGGTGAGATTTATATAAGAGATGTTACAGGATCAGCAACAACAGACTTTGGTGTTCTATCAGGACATAATGGTTCATATGCAATGGGTCTTAATGTTGAGCAAGGTGTTCGTAAAGCTGGTACAGTAGTTGTTCCTAATATAGCAACACGTGATTCATTACCATCGCAATTGACAGGTGATAGTGCATATGTACTAGATACAGGTCAAGGTGAATGGGGATTATATATCTGGGATGGGATACAGTGGTCATTGGTAGCGACACAAGATAGTGCGGCGACAGATGCAAACTCATTGTCACACACATTTACATGTCCAATCGGAGGCTTCGGAACTGCAAAGACAATAACACTAGGAAGAATATCTGATAATTCAAGAATTGTTAGTGTGTTAGTAGAAGTTCTAGGTCCAATGCAAGGATACTCAGGCGGGGTCCCATCACTTGAAGTTGGAACAGCAACAGATCCAGATAGATTTATGAGTGACTATGAAAATGATTTAGAATCTAACGGCTCATATACTACAACTCCAGACTTCCACTATAGTGGTTCAACAGAGTTAGAAATTAAAGCAAATCTTGAGCATTATGATGCAACATTAGGTGAGATTAAAGTAACAGTATCATACATCTAATATATGTATGTATATAACGAAATTTATCCGAGTGATAAATAACTATGTAGGGAGCTTAATACTCTTTACACTTTCATTGTCCGATGTTCTCTTCCGGACGATTTTCATGAAAAACTAAAGGAAAAGCATAATATATGTTTATCTACAAGTACGGAAATTCTTTTGAAATCTGATTTCTCAGGAGTTATCGTATTACCTCTATCTCAATTCGTGAGATAGCGGTTTTAACAAGCTATTTTAAGGAGAAATAAATGGCTGATATTAAAAACTTCGGTATTCGCGGCATTGGCTCGGACGTACAGTTCGGTAAAGCAGGCGGACGTGTTGTATATGATTCAGGTAACTCACTATTTAAAGTGACAACTGATGGTTCAACACTAGGCAACATGAATGTTGCAACACCGACACTAGACGATCACGCTGCTAACAAAGCATACGTTGATTCAGTTGCACAAGGTCTTGACGTAAAAGACTCAGTACGTGCGGCATCAACAGGTGACGTTAATGTAGGTACACCGGCATCAACAATGGATGGTGTAAATCTAGTAGCGGGCGACCGTGTACTACTAAAAAACCAGACTACAGCTTCACAAAACGGTATTTACGTTTATGCAACTGAAGGTCTAACACGTGCAATCGATATGGACACAGCAGGTGAATTCGTTGGCGCATTCTTCTTTGTTGAAGAAGGTACAGTGAACTCTGACCAAGGTTATGTTATGTCTGCAAACGGCACAATTGACGTAGGTACAACAGACATTGAATTCACAAAATTCACTGGTACTGGTCAAATTACTACAGGTTCTGCTCTATCAAAGAGTGGTAACACGCTAAACGTAAACGTTGACGGTACATACATCATGGTTGACGGTTCAGACGAACTAACAATCAAAGGTACATCAACAACTGGTGAAGTACTAAAATCAGACGGTGCTGGCGGTGTAGCATATGGCGCACTAGACCTAACAAACCTGAACGCAACTTCAGGCGCTCTACCACTAACACGTGGTGGTTTAGGTGTAGATGCATCACAAACAGCAGGTAAAGCAACTGCACGTGATAACCTAGGTCTAGGTTCAATCGCAACACAAGACGCAGATGCAGTAGCAATCACAGGTGGGACAGTAGACCTATCAGGTGGTACGCTAACACTAGCAAACGACCAACTATCAGGTGACGTAATTTCAGGTGGTACAATTGACTCAGCTAACATTCAAGGTGGCACGGCAAAAACTATCTCACAATTCGACATTACAGTAGGTGCGGGTAAAACACTAGACGTAGACGGCACATTTGACGTAGACGGCGCAGCAGGTTCAGCAATGGACGGTGTTGTAATTGGTGCAACTACTTCAGCAGCAGGTACGTTTGAAACATTAGCTTCAGACTCAGTAGACCTAAACGGTGGTAACATCGACGGTACAGTAATCGGTGCAACAACAGCAGCAAACGCTTCATTCGCAGACGTAGACCTATCAGGTACACTAAAAGTAGATACAATCGAAGCATATACAACAGATGGCGACATCACATTTAACTCACTAATCGTAACTACACAAGGTATCAACGTTGCAAACGCTGGTATTTCAAATGCAGGTACAATTAATGCAGGTACAATGACAGTAGACACAATCAATGAAAAAACAGCAGACACTGGTGTTGAAGTTGACGGTGTAGTACTAAAAGACGCTGGTGTTTCAGCAACGGGTGTTTCAACATTCGCTGACCTAACTGCAACAACAGCAGATATCAACGGTGGTACAGTAGACGCAACAGTAATTGGTGCAACTACATCAGCAGCTGGTACGTTCTCAACAATGAACTCATCAGACGCACAAATCACTGGTGGTGCAATCTCAGGTACATCAATCGACATGACAGGTGAAACACTGACATTCGATAACGATGCTATCTCAGGTGACAAAATCGATGGTGGTACAATTTCAGACTTCGCATCAACAGGTATCGATGACAATGCAACTTCAACACAAATTACTGTTGCAGACGCAGAAGTATCATTCGGTGCAGACGTTGCTATTGCTGGTAACCTAACAGTATCAGGTTCACTAACATCAGTAAACACAACAAACACAGAGATTGCAGATAACTCAATCGTTCTTAACAAAGGCGAAACAGCGGCAGGCGTAACAGCAGGCTCAGCAGGTATCGAAATCGACCGTGGTACAGAAGACTCAGCAACACTACAGTGGAATGAGACTGATGACGTTTGGGAATTCAAAGTAGGTTCAGCACTAGCAGACCTAAAAATTGGTTCACAAGCAATGGACGCAATCTCAGTTGATACAGTCAACGAACTAACACCAGGTGCTGGTATCTCATTCGCAGATGCTATCTCAGGTGGAGATGCAGACTTCTCAGGTACAGTATCAGCAGATACAATTGCAGAACACACAGTGGGCGCAGGCGTAACAGCAGATGGCGTAATCATGAAAGACGGCGTTGTAACAGCAGGTCTAACAGCAGAAGCAACTGATACAGTAGACGTATCAGCAGCATCTCTAGTACTTGCAGATGACCAAATCTCGGGTGATAAAGTTGAAGGCGGTACAATTGCTGCAATCACAATCTCATCACTTTCAGCAACATCAGCAGATGTTGATGGTGGTACAATTGACGGTACAGTAATTGGTGCAACAGCATCAGCTGCAGGTACTTTCTCAACACTAGCATCAGACTCAGTTGATCTAAACGGCGGCGCAATGGATGGCGTTGTTGTAGGTGCAACAGCATCAGCAGCAGGTACATTCTCAACTCTAACTTCAGCATCAGTTGCAGTTACAGGTGGCGCAATCGACGGTACAATCATTGGCGGAACAACTCCAGCAGTTGGTACATTCGCAACAATGAACTCATCAAACGCACAAATCACAGGCGGCGACATCACAGGTGCAAACCTAACATCAGATGTTGTTGACTTCAACGGTGGTGCAATTGATGGTACAGTAATCGGCGGTGCAGTTTCAGCAGCAGGTACGTTCTCAACACTAGGTTCAAACAATGTAACTCTAACAGGTGGTACAGCATCACTTGCAACAGTAACAGCAACAGCATTGAACTCAGGTAATGCGACACTAACTGGTGGTTCAACAGCAGGTATGGACGTTGACGTAACAGGCCAAACTCTAGCACTAGACGATGACCAAATCAACGGTAACAAAGTACACGGCGGTGTAATTTCATCAGCAGACCTAACAGGTTCAGCTAATGCAATGACTGGTTATGACATCACAGTAGGCGCAGGTCGCACACTAGATGTTGCATCAGGTACACTAACACTTGCAGATGACCAAATCTCAGGTGATAAAATCGATGGTGGTACAATCTCAGATTTCGCATCAACAGGTATCGATGATAACGCAACAGCAACAAAAATGACACTAACAGATACAGCGGCAACATTCGCAGTAGCTGGTGATTTTGGTGCAAACACACTTGCAGCAGGCGCTTCAACTCTAGCATCGCTAGACGTAACAGGTGACGCAGTAATCAACGGTAACCTAACAGTTTCAGGTGCAGTAACAACTACACTATCAGAAACAGTTGCTATCGAAGATAACATCCTACAACTTAACTCAAACCAATCAGTAGCTCCAACAGAAGATGCTGGTTTTGAAGTAGTACGTGGCTCATCAGCAAACGTATCATTCCTATGGGATGAAACAAATGATGTATGGACACTAGGTACAGAAGGTCTGGTAGCTGGCGATGTTGAATTCAACGAACTAACACTAACTAACGAACTTTCACTAGAAAACGGTGGTACACACACAGATACTTCAGCATTCGCAGCAAACTCAATGATGCTAATGTCAGGTGCAGGTGGTGTAACAGAACTAGCAAAAGGTGCTGATTCAACTGTACTAAAAGTGAACGCATCAGGTACACTAGCATATGCAAAAGTGGACATGACAGCGGATATCACAGGCGTGACACCAATCGCAAATGGTGGTACTGGTCTATCAACAGTAGGTGCTGACAATAAAGTACTAATGTCAGACGGTTCAGCAGCAGGTTACGAATATGTATCACATGTACGTAATGGTTCAGGCGTAGCAGTAATTGATGCATCAAATGCAGCATCAGGTACAGGCGAATTCCTAGACATCACAAATGCAGCAGGCAAACTAACGCTAACATCGAAGAATGCATCAGGCACAGGCGCTGTAGATATGTATCTACAAGGTCAAAATGGTGGTGACGTATTCATCGTAGGTCAATCAGGTGAAGCTCTAATTCAGGGTGAAGCAGATACAGACCTAACAGTAGCAGGTGGTGATTCATCAACAGGCGCAGCAGGCGATCTTATCCTTAAGGGTGGTAACGGCTCAGCAAATGGTGACTCAGGTGCAGTAATCATCAAAGGTGGTAACGGCGGTTCAACTGACGGCAATGTACAAGTACTTGGCGCAGATGATACAGCAATTGCAACTTTCATTGAAACAGCATCAGCAGCAGATAACTTCTCACTGACAAACGGCACAGGCTCAATACAACTAGCAGGCGTTGGTACATCAGCAGATGTTAACATGGTTCTAGCACCAAAAGGTGATGGCTTAATCTTAGCACCATCAGGTTACGACATGTCAGGCGCTTCAGAGGGTCATGCACTAGTAACGAAAGACTACGTTGACTCGTCAACAGCTGGTTCAGATGACCGAGTACTACGCACTGCATTCGCAGCAAATGGTGGTTCATCATTCACAGTAGGTTCAGTAGCTAACGTTGCTGGCAAGTCTTACTACGTATCAAAAGTAACTATCAAAGTTACAACAGCATTCGTAGGCGCAGATGAGCTAACAGTATCAGACGGTACAAACACTCTAGTAGGCACAAACGATGTTGACCTATCAGAAGGTGGTATCTTCATGATTGATCTAGGTTATGAAAACGCAACAGCAGGTGGCGCAACGCTAACAGCATCTATCGGTAACGGTGGTTCAGCAGCTTCACCAACAACTGGTAACGTAATCGTAACAGCAGAGTACAAGCAAATCTAAGTTAGAATTGTTATACAATATAAGAGGAGGGGGTCCGAAAGGGTCCCCTCTTTTTTTGTGGTTGCAAGAATCATAAACTTATGCTATAATTACGTTATATGATAAATAGATTAAGATAACAAACTTAACGACAGAGTTAATTCTCTGACTTTAAAATTACACAGAACGTTGAGGATACAAAATGGCGATTACGTTAAACGCAAAAGGTACCAGTGTACCTTACTTTAAGATTGGGAAAAGTGGCACTACCCTTTTTCAAGGTAACAATGATCCTCATGCAGATGATGGTTATAGTGTACAAACTAATGACATATGGTTTGATACGGATGGTAGAACCTTAAAATTTAGAACAGCAGAAAATACATGGAAAGCATTAGCAGAAGCAGATAAGATATCTGAAATGACAGATGTTGATTTGACTGGATTAGCAGATGGTCATTTCCTTCGATATGATTCATCATCAAGTAAATGGGAAGCGCATGAAGTCACTGGCGGGCTCGCTGCTGATTGGGGTTCGATTTCAGAAACACCTATTTCATACGATGGATACACTGGTGATGTTTGGCAATTAGAAACTTCAACGAATACTCTTTCACATGTTGGACCAGTAGCAGTTACTGGACCAGTTACAGTGAATGGCCCGCTAGTAGCAGATACAATTCACGCATCCAATCTGTACACCGATGCAGATGCAAGATCAGCTATTTCAGCAACTGGTAGTATATCGTATGATAGCTCAACTGGTGTTTTTAGCTTTACTGATACAGATTCTTCATATGCTACTAAAGTTGGCTATAATTTAGCAGATGAAACTGATACAGCATCGATTGTATTAGACCCAGGTGATGGAAGCACACCGGCAACATTCCGTGGTGATGTAGTTGATAATAATGGAAACGTTATAGTTGATGTATCAAGTGCAAGTGCTACATTTACTGGCGGACTAATGGGCAACATATATGGTGATGTTTACGATATATCTGGCGCAAATAAAGTTTTAGAAAGCGGAACTAATAATTTAGATTCTTCTTTGACTGTTGATACAGCAAACGCAACAACATTAAATTCAGTTACAACTAATATTAGTGGTAATGCTGTATTCACTGGAAGTAGTGCAGATTTTACCGGAACAACTACTATAGGTAATTGGAACGGTGCAGTTTATGATAGAACTGGGCAGACACTCATTATTGATGATACTGCATCGCCGAAACCTATTGTTTATGCAAATATACAAGGTGGTGTCGTTGGTGATGTTCAAGGTAACGTTGTAGGTAATGTAGACGGCAATGTTACAGGCAACCTTGAAGGTAATATTATTAATTCGCAAGGACAAGTTGTAATTGATAATTCAGGTGCTCTTTATCCTA